>Ga0066639_10001561_pt1 | contig 20396 bp, 32 predicted proteins | sample CryGeyCG2114_010_2_FD_59504 | JGI IMG/M metagenome (GOLD analysis project Ga0066639, IMG submission 59504) | Groundwater microbial communities from aquifer - Crystal Geyser CG10_big_fil_rev_8/21/14_0.10 | ecosystem: Environmental > Aquatic > Deep subsurface > Groundwater | place: USA: Utah...
TCTACTTCTTCTTTTCTGTTTTCAACGTCCTTTGTATTCCCTGCGGATCTCGATATCCGTTTCGCGTTTTTTGATAGTCTCGCGTTTGTCGAATTTTTTCTTCCCTTTCACTACAGCAATTTCTATTTTTATCTTCTTCCCTTTATTATACACTGAAATCGGCACTATTGTCAAACTTTTGTTTTTCTCACCTCCGGCGAGCTCGGTAATTTCTTTTTTAGTCAGCAAAAGCTTTCGATTCCGCAAGGGGTCATAATCCTCTGGCGCATTTTTTATCTGATATGGCGGAATGTTTGCATTCATAAGGTACGCTTCTCCCCCGCGCACGATAACAAAGGCCCCATCTAGGGACATCTGCCCTCCCCGCACAGACTTTACCTCTGTACCCAGAAGCTCGATTCCCGCTTCGTACTTCTCTAGTATCTCGTAATTAAAGCGAGCCTTTCTATTTTCCGCATAATAAGCCATATCAGAGATATTAGCATAAATATTGACTTTTAAGGGCAGATAAGCTATATTCTAGTGGTTCAAGCGTATTTTTACTTCCTTTGCGTGAAAGAATAAACAACCAAATACGGGCATCAGAACTTCGGGTGCTAGACAGCGAAAATAAAAATCTCGGTGTTTTAAGCATAAAAGACGCATTAGAACTAGCACAAGCGAAAGGCTTGGACTTGATCGAAATATCTCCTAATGCTAATCCCCCGCTTGCCAAAATCATGGATTACGGCAAGTACAAATACGAAGCAAGTAAAAAGTTAAAGAAAGCCAAAGACGGGGCAAAACACACTGAAACTAAGTCAATTCAGATTAAAATAGCCACCGGCGACCACGATCTAGCGCTCAAAGCCAAGACTGCATCAAAATGGCTTAAGGAAGGTCATCGGATAAAGGTAGAACTTTACTTGGCCGGAAGAGCCAAGTATATGGATGAAAAGTTTCTAAGGGGTCGCCTAGAGAGGGTATTGCATCTTATAACAGAAAATTATAAGATAGCCGACGCATACAAAAGGGGGCCGAAGGGATTATTCACTACCATAGAAAGAGCAAAATAGTTCGACAAGCTCACTATAAATAAAGTTTATGAAAACAAATAAATCATATACAAAAAGATTAAAGGTTACAAAAAACGGCAAGCTTATCGCTCGCAAGCCGGGTTTTAATCATTTCAATGCCAAACAATCTCGCACCAAGCAACTGGCCGGCAAAAAAGGCAAAGGGTTTATTATAAAGAACAAACCTAAAAGCCACCTATTACCATTTAGTTAATTATTTATGACAAGAGTAAAAAAGGGCGTACATGCATTAAAAAGAAGAAGGAGCGTATTAAAGCAGGCAAAGGGCTTTCGCCATGGCCGAAGCACAAAAGAAAGGCAGGCAAAGGAAGCGCTGTTACATGCAGGCAATTATGCTTTCGCACACCGCAAAGACAAGAAGTCTCACAATCGAAAACTTTGGAATATAAAGATTAATGCCGGAGCCCGCGGGGTCGGAACTACCTATTCCAAACTCATCGGCAACCTGAAAAAAAACAAGATCATGCTTGATCGCAAAATCTTGTCTGACTTGGCAGAGAATCATCCCGAAACCTTCTCGAAGGTTTTAGCGTCTCTTAAGTAAGCTTATATTCTTCTATCTTATATTTTTCTACGGTGGCGATAACGTCCTCTAAGAGTTTTTTAGGGTCTTCACCGCTTACTATCTTAGGGTTGGGCCTATGAGATTTTTCTACAATATCTTTTAACTCTTCGTCTGTCTCCCAGGGACCTTCGTAAATGCCGATAGTTTTGTCATCCTCAAAGGCGATAGTGAATTCGTGAATAGTTCCAATTCGTCCCGGACCACAAATCACAGCGTCTGATGAACGAGTAAGCAATAAATCGCGCCCCGGGTAACCGAAACCTGTGTATATCACGAGATCCATATAGTCTAGTGGCAGTTTGTATACCTCTGCATGTTCTTTCTCTGAAGCCGCCGGAGAAAAGCCGACAGAAATACCTCCGAGCTCTTTCGCACCCATGGCCACCCAAAAAGGAAAGCCAGTGGTAGCTCCAGTAACCAAAACTAATCCCCTTCTTGCGATCTCTCGGCCAAGTTCTTTCGCTTTCTCTAGAGCTTCGATATCTAGGTGTCTGGTATCAGCCGCACCAGATACACATACTTTTATCTGATTGTGCCCATGTTTATTTTTTGAATGTAGAAAGTCTGAATGCATTTAATTATTATATATTAATTTAACAAGACAATGTTACACTTGTTCCCTGCTCTGGTGCATAAGCTTCAATACCTAAATTATCACGAAGCTTCTGCACTAGAAACATAGAAGACTTTGGCTCGCCCATGACTACAAAAACTTTTTTTAAACTCTCCTGTGTGTCCTCGACAAAATTTAATAAACCATCAGAATCTTTATGCCCCGAATAACCCGAGATGGTAACCACATGCGCCCTAACCGTAACGTCTTCACCGGTAATACGCATTGTTTTAACTCCCTCTTGAATAAGTCGTCCGGGACTACCCACCGCCTGGTAACCGATCAGAAGCAAAGTATTATTCGGGTCGGGCAGATAATGCCTTTCATGATGAACTATGCGTCCACCGGTAGACATACCTGAACCGGCAATAACAATCTTTGGGTCTGGGACGTCTCGAATCAGCTTGGACTCTTCTGATTTAAGAGTATTATGCAACCCAGGAAAATCAAATATATATTTATCCTTATGTATTACTTTTTGGGCATTTTCATTCAAGTAATTTTTAAACTGCTTAAACACTTCCGTAATGCGTATAGCAAGTGGAGAATCCATAAAAATAGGCATGACCGGTATGCGGTCATTCTCTACTAAAGAATTCAGTTCAAATAGGAGCTCCTGAGAGCGTTCCAGAGAAAAGGTTGGGATAATAAGGGTTCCTCGTCTTTTATAATTATCTTCTATCACCGCCTCTAAGAACTTTTTACGATCATCTCTAGACTCATGATTTCTGTCTCCATAAACTGACTCCATTACAAGATAGTCTATTCCACTCACTTTTTCTGTATCCGGCAATATCGGCGACGGACTATTACCCAAGTCCCCAGTGAATAATATCGACTTATCGTTATGTACAAACTTCACCATGGCTGAACCTAAAATATGACCAGCGTTCAATAGAGACGCTTCTAGGTCTGAGGTTATTTCTATTTTTTCGTGATACTTGAATCCTTGCCAAAGGGAAAGCGCCAATTTTATATTTTCATCAGAATAAATTTCGTCTAAATGCAGACTGGGGTCCGAATGTTTCGACAGAATACCGGCAGTGTCTTCAAGCATGGGCAACGCTAGCGCCCTAGTAGGCTCAGTAGAGTAGATCTTTCCGCGAAATCCTTCATGTATTAGCTTGGGCACACGACCCAGATGGTCCACATGAGCATGAGTAATAAACAAAACATCTATCTCTTTCGGGTTATACATAAAAGGATCCCAGTTTATATCATCTGCAACCTTCGAGCCCTGGGTCATCCCACAATCAACTAATATTTTCTTACCATCTATCTCAAGTAAAAAATTGGCTCCTGTTACAGAACCAGCTCCTCCACAAAACGTTAACTTGGCATTTTTGATCATTACATTTATTCTACCCTATCTTCTCTCTCAAACATAATTTCTTGAAAAAATAAAATGTCGCCGACAGGCCTCCAGTCAAATCAAACACTAAGTCCGACGAAGTGTCTAAAATATTAAACGGGTTTTTAGCAAAAGTATTGCTGACTAACACTTCGAACACCTCCCACCCAACACCAATCATAAAAACAAAAAGTGCAACCAGGGCAACAACATTTTTCGATGAATATTTTTCTGGAAAAATATAAAAAAACAGTAGTCCAATCCAAAAACCGCCGATAAAGTGCATGATCATGTCGAAATACCAGATGGTATAGTACCAATAAAGCTCATTGGCGACAAAATTGGCCGCGAAAATTACGAGAATAAGGTATATAAGAATTTTTCCAAGCTTTTTTCGATCCATTATGGCATTTTAACATGTAGAAAAGAAAAAATCCGCTCTAGTATATAGTTAACGGATTACTTCTTAGGACTATTTCTGATATATTACCATAGCTTATTTAGCTTAGGTGGGTGCGAGACGCGAGAAGCCAAGGCTAAACACGATCGACGCTCCCATAAATTAGTGTTCTAGGTAATAACCGGAAATAACCCTACTTAAACTTTATACTTCTATCACACAAATCGCAACTAGACATGCACTTTTTTTTGTTTTTGAATTATTATGCGTTTTTTGAGAGACTAGAAACGCATGTTTTGCCAATCTAATTTATATTTTTCTTGAATCAAAGACCTCTCGCCCTGACTATAAAGCTCAAACTTTTGCAAATCCATTTTTTTTATCATATCTTTGATTTCTTTTTCACTCCCCGCCTCGATTTCTAGGTAGGTAGGCACGCCAGGGTAAGTATCCATGTCAAATTGGACATCACCAATCTTCCAAGACACTCGTTTTTTGTCTTGGTGAGCATAACAGACGAGACCCAGAGACTCAAAAAGATTTTTAGTCTTATCAAAATCGTCTACCAGCACGTTTATCTCTTCAACTTTGCGGATTGCATCTGTAAATTCGGGTTTACCCTTCCAAGTAATCTCGTTTTTCCCCGAACTATAAGAACGCAACCGTAAATACCAACGATGACCTTGCTCTAAAAATTGAGGCAAGGAGAACCAATCTACCCTAAGCATCACATCTTGGACCTTCTCTGCCCCTAATTCTTCTAATTTTTTCTTTATCTCTTCCGGATCTATCTCTAAAATTTTAGTTTCGATTTCATGCATAAAAGTATGTTAACACAAAAGCCCCTTTCGGGGCTCTTGTTAATTATTCGTCTACTCCGTAGCGCTTGTATTCAAAAATTTCACTTTTCCCGAACCAGTGCTTGATTTCGTGTTCGGCTTCTTCTGGAGTTTCAGAGCAATGGATTATATTCGCTACCGCTCTTTTTTCTTTATTGGCCAAAGCCGGCGAATCAATAGAAAAATCTCCGCGAATAGTGCCAACCGCTGCGCGGTAAGGCAGAGTGTCTCCGGCAAGCTTGCGCACGATGTCTACCGCATGGGTACCTTGGATAATCATCCGCACCAAAGGGGCTGACTTCATGTAATCTACCAGCCATTTCCTTATCTCTGGGCCTATTTGAGCGGTATCATCAGTGCCGAAATCAGCAATCATATCGTAGCCATATTTCTCATATGTTGATTTGGTTTTCTCTCCCAAGCGAGTTATCCATGCATCGTCTTTGGGATAATGGTCATGAATCTGCTCATGCGTAGGTTGGAACATCTCTAGAGCCACGATCTTGAGGTCGTGCTGTTCGAAACGCTTAATAACTTCGCCGATAAGCCCCTTCCTGACGCCATCGGGCTTAACCATAACAAACGTCTTTTCTTCTTTTGGGTGTTTCATGGAAAGTACTATATCAGAAAAAAATACTTTTGCAAAACTATTCCATGGATTTATATCTGCCCATAATTTCGGCTTCGACTTCTTCTCGGTCTCGGCCATATTTTACATAAGAGAGTTCTTTCAAGTCTTCAACAATAGAAGGGTTTCCATCTTCTGGTGGCAAGGTGTGCATATTAAACGGCTTGGTAGGCTGACCGTTTACCAGCATACTCATATAGGCATTGTAATTATCTAACTTCATTATATCTTGGGCGGTGAAAAGAGGTTTGAATTTCGGCTCTAATATATTCGCGTCCTCGGTACTAACGCGAAACACCGCCATAGAACCCACGTTGCCAAAAACCGAATTTTTTATTTTTTCTTCTAGCTGGCTGATATATTGATGGGCGATGTTGAGAGACAGTCGATATTTTCTAGCCTCAGACAAAATAGAAGATATAGAATCAGTGGTAACATTTTGAAACTCATCTATATAAAGATAAAAATCATTCATGGGCTTGCCAAACATATCTACTCGAGATAGCGCAGCCATCTGGATTTTGCCCACCAATACCAAGCCGATCAAGTTGGCATTTATCTCCCCTAATCTGCCTTTTGACAGGTTAACCAAAAGAATTTTTTTCTCATCCATTATCTTTCTGAAATTGAAGACAGAATTCTGCTGTAACACTACCGGGCGCATGATGTCGTTGGAAATAAAGTTGTCGAACTTTGAGGAAATATATGGCACAAAGTTTGCGAGCGATTGGTCGCCGGTGGTCTGCTCGGCAGAAACCCAAAACTGTTTGATAATAGGATTTTTACATCGGGCGAGCTTTAAGTCGCGGAATTCTTTATCTGCCAGCACTCTCGTAATCTCGAGAAGTGTCGAACCAGATTCCGGATCTTCCATCACCAAGAATGCGCTGTTTCTAAAATACTGCTCGAACATCGCCCCGCCACCGACTTTCATATCAAAAAGCTTGTTGAATATGCTCATCATTTCGTTCACCACAAAAGTCTTCTGCTCGGGATATTTCGGGTCATATTCAAGCATATTTAGCCCCATCGGGCGCGCGGTATAAGCAGGGTCGAAATAAATAACATCGTCAATACGTTCCTTTGGAATACGGGAGAGAATTGTCTGAATATCTGTACCGTGCGGGTCGATATAACAGCACCCATCGCCATTTTTAATATCCTGAGTAATCATGTTAAGCATGATATTAGTCTTACCTGTACCAGTCTGACCTATCACATAAAAGTGCCTCATGCGATCTTCCCGACTCAAGTGAATCTCAGTGTCTTTACCCCGATAGCTGTTAACGCCCAGAATCACCCCCTCCTTGCCCATCTCGAGCGGGGCAGGCGCGATACCGGCTTTGGCTTCTTTGAGCTGTGGCTGACTGCCTAAGCCTATCGGGAAATGAAACACAGAAGCCAATTCTTTCAAATTAAGCGGCATTACTTTGCTTGGGGAGAAGGAACGGTAAGAAAAATCGTGGAAAAGCTTTTTCAAATCACTGCCATGCACCTTTTCAAAAACAATAGAGTTACTGGCCGCTTCAGAAAATTGGTTAAAAGAAGATTCTATCTCGGCGAGTATTGCCTCTGCTCGCTCTTTACTCTCGCCAGAGGCGATGACACGGATATTCGCTTTCATGATAGTGCTTTTTATCTTGTTACCTATCTTTTCCGCTGCTCCTTCATCCACCGCTCGCCGGCCTTTCATATATTTATCCGGGTTTTTTCCTTCTTCTGTTTTCTTCTTATGCCCGAATATAAGATCTTTGCCAACCTTCATGAAGGCTTGATTAAACTTATATAAATTATCAGCTGCATGCTTTACCGACATACCATCTTTCACATCGTCTAATATTCGATGAAACTCGTTTATAAACTTGTCTCCTGCTGGAGCAACAACCAGCTGTATCGCTGCGCCCTCTCCCGCAGTCTGCAACTTTGAAAAAACACCCAAAATGGTATTCATGGGGTCGTGATCGATATTGTCATAAGTTTTTATCGGCATCACTCCCTTTTCAGACAACATCGCATATGCCCCCACTGACCCGCCATCTGAGTTAAATATATTATAATCGTCAGAAACCTCACGGATCTTCGCGTGATGATAAAAAGCCAACACTTGTTTTTCAAATAACGACAGATGTTTATTTGGAATACCGGCATACACAACCACCTCGTCCCCTTCGTTGCCAAGCGCTACTTCTAAAGTAAAATAAATTTCTTTTTCATTACTCTTATCGCTTGAAATAGATTGCATGCCGGCATAAAACTGCTCCATAGCGCCGATAAACTCTTTAAAACCTTTTGATTTATCAGCCTCATCGGTGGGGGGCGGTAAAGTCACCTCGAAAAGAGTCATGTTCAGAGATTTATAAAGAGGGGTGCCTTCTTTTAAGTCAGAAATCATTTGGCCAGTTTTTATGTATTGTACGAGCACCCGATGAAAATCGTCCTCAATATGCGGACTACCCATAGCTTCTGCCACAGATAGGGCATTTTTTATTCCTTTAGTTATAACCAAGCCCAAAAGCTCTTCCATCACATTGTCATGCGGTTCGGGCTTAAGGGCAAGAACAATGCCCTCTGTTTCCTTCTTCTCTAAGATCTGGCTTTTGTGCACTACGTCCTCTGCAGGAATCTTTTTGTAAGCACCCACTACATCGTGGATGGCATTTTCTTTAACGTTCTCAAAATGCCCTACCTGCATAAGCTCTTCTTCCCTTTTAGCCACATGCGCACGCAAATAATCGAGCTCCTCTTCGGGAGTTTTAAATTTCGGCATCTCTGCAAAAAAAGACCCTTCCATAGAAATAATTGTACCCCGTAGTGAAACTTTTTCAAAGTTCTACTACAGGGCGTATAACAAAATAGCAAAAAAACTAAATGCTTAAAAAATTACTGAGTGAGCTTATTCCTTAGATCTTCCGCTTTTTTTTGATCCTCAAGAACCTTTTTGGCTTTTTCTATTTGGCTCATGGCCTCTAACCCTTCTTTCTGCATTTCTGCGATTTTTTCCGCACCTTCTGCCTCTTTTATCAACGCCTCTTCAAAGAAGACAAAGATTATTTTATTTTTTACATCCTCGGGGAATTTGTCGAGATTATCAATTAAAAACTGGCGTGCACCAGTCTCATCATTCTTGTTTACATAAGACAAAAATTCGTTATATAAATCTGTAAATGTGTTGTTCATAAAATTTATAGGGGTAATTCTTCTTCTTTGTCATTAATAAATGATTCGGTTAGAGACGCCAATAAATCAATCAGAAATGACGAACCCCTTTTTGCAACTTCTGCCGCGACTTTCTTTTTCTGTTCATGTAAAAATTGAGCTCTCGCACCTTTCCTGTCATTACCACCCCGCAAATTTCTGTACGAGGGCTTCTTTTTTTCTGCTTCCCAGTCTTCTTTTAATTTCTTATCATCAACTGCCGGAATACGAGACTCTTCAAACCCAACACTTGGCTCTTGTTCAGCATCTTTCCCGATCAATTCACGCGACAGAGCATCTCTCATAGCTTTATTCTTATCGAGGCTGGCAAAAAGCGCCGACCCGATATTTTTTTGATGAATAGCAAATTGCTCAAGAGAATATTTAACTACTGCCTCATTTCTCTTTAATTCATCTAAATTTCCCTTGTCTTTAGAAAAGAATTTTCCTCCAGAAAGCCAATTCATGGATTTTTTAAATCCGCCATATGTCTTGCCTGCCAATTCCTTCAAAGCCTTATCTTTCTCACCAGTATCTTTTATGGCAAGAGCAGCATAATACTCATCTGGACTTATATTTCTTTCTTTACACATCCTTTCAACCTCTTCATCAACTGCTTTATATGTATTCTGGTAACTCTCAAGTTTCCCGACGGCACTAACCATTCTCTTAAACCGAGATTCATCCATCACGGCCATCTCTAGTAATTGGCTTTGGACAGCCCTTACCACCTTCTCTGAACCCCCTTCAGAACCATGCACCCGGACTATCTTTGCAAGATCGGGATTATTCCTAGCAATACTGTTTATATTCTCTTCAGTTAAAAATGATTCAAGCTTTTCAATCTGGTCAAGTTTTTCTGAAAAAACCTCTCGTTTTTTATCTAGAACCTTAGCATCGCCAGCATCAAGTTCACCTTTGTGAACTCGTTTGGCAAGGTCTGCGTTTCCGCTTTTGTTAAGAAACTCAAAAAATGCATGGCTGGTCTTCGTATCGCCATGCAATATATCCGCCACGCTATGACCCTCTCGCGCGGGAGTTGTGTGTTTTTTCTCTTTTTCCTTTTCTGCCTCTGTTGTTTTTCTAAAAGCGTCTAATCTGCTCATAGTGGTAGTATATAACTCTGAATTATTTCGTCAATACTTCGGGATCGCCCTCGGTAATGAGAATGGTGTGCTCAAAATGGGCACTTTTTTTGCCATCGGCAGTGCGAATAGTGTAACCATCTTCATCTATTGTTACGTTTTTAGTGCCGTTATTTAGCATCGGCTCTATGGCTACCACCATGCCGGGAACCAATTTCTCCCCTTTGCCAGCTTTGCCAAAGTTCGGTATATAAGGATCTTCATGTATCGCCCGCCCCACGCCATGGCCTGAAAGCACTTCTACAATACCGTAAACATTGCTCTTTTGAGCCCTAACAAAACCTTCTATGGCATGGCCTATATCTCCCACAGTATTTCCTCCCTGGGCTGCATCTATACCGATCTCTAGAGCTTTCTCAGTTACCTCTAAAAGCTTTTGGTTCCCCCTGCTTATTTCTCCCACTGGTACAGTTATCGCCATATCCGTAAAAAGCCCTTCGTGTTTTAAACCTAAATCTATAGAAACGATATCACCTTCTTTTAAAATCCTGTCCCTGCTGGGTATGCCATGAACCACCTCATCATTTACCGACACACATAACGATGCCGGAAACGGTTTATCAGCCCCGGCTGGCTTGTAGTTTAAAAATGCTGGCGTATCACCAAGATCCTTTATCAGCTTCTCGGCATACTGATCTAGCTCCCAAGTAGAAACTCCGGGCGCAACTTTGTCCTTTACCTTATATAAAACAGAAGCGAGGCGTTTCCCGCCTTCGCGCAGTTTCTCTATTTCATTCGGGGTTTTTATAATTATCACCTTATTAGTGTACCAGCAAAATTCTCACCATTTAAGCATTTATCTAAGTTGGCAATATTTTTACCGTTCAGAATAGCAACCTCTATGCCTGCCTCATCGGCATCTTTCGACGCGATCGGGTCAAACGGAGAATTAAGCCTGGCAGACCAGCTTTCTGGAATAATCTTGCGGTAGTCAGCCCAAGATATCTTCTCTATCTTTTTTGCATTCGGATTTTCTCTGGGATCAGAATCATACACATGATCTATATTAGAAAGGTTTATAACTCTTTTTGCTCCGAATGTACGCGCCGCCAAAATGGCGTCCCAATCAGAGCTCTTGCCAGGCTCATAAGCCGCACCGACAATAATAGGCTGATCGGAAGATAATTTATCAGAAAAATCATAAATAACTTTTTCGTGGGCCTTTTCAGTAAACATGACTCGCACCAATTCTGCATTAAGCTTCAAGGCTGCGATACCTATCCAATCCAAGTCATCTTGAGACGGGTCAGAGAGTTTCTTTGCCGCCTCATTGTATTTCTTGTTTGTATATCCCCCGCCGGTAATAATTATGAATTTCTTACCCTTCGCTATATGCGAAAGAATAAGCTCCTTGAAAGCTTTCAAGAAATCTATGTTTATTTCTTCAGGAACAATAATGGATCCGCCAAGCGAGATTATAATTTTTTCGTCTTGCATGTTAAAAATTTAGAGCTTTAATTATATCTTTATGCACATCCTCTATAGACTGATCTCCATTTACTTTATACACGGTGTACCCCGGTTTGTTGTTAAAATAATCCATCGCGGGAATAACGTTGTTCACATATTCATCAAACCTTTTGGCGATGCCTTCGTCAGTGTCATCATGCCGTCCACGCAATTTTAATCTTTTAACCGCTTCTTCTTTAGACAATTCAATATAAATTATTTTCACATCGCCCCTGCCATAAAACTCCATCGCCTCTTCAAAAAATTCCGACTGAGCTACGGCTCTAGGATATCCGTCAGCAATTAAATGTTTCTCTGGATTCAGATCTTTTATCAATATATTTAAAAACACAGCGTTAGTCAGAAAACTAGGCAAAAGACCCCCCTTATCTAGGGTAATTTTTACCAACGACGCGGTCTGGGTTTTAGACTCTATAATCTTCCTATACTCATTGCCGGAAGACACATACACAACATCTTTAGAATCTTTTGCTTTCAAAAAATCCATTAATAGCTTTACCTGCGTTCCCTTGCCGGAACCGACTATGCCGAAAAATACGAATGTTTGCGGTTGCATTCTTAAACAATACAAAATTTAAGCTTGAAAATCAACATTATCTTTTAATGTAAAAATGTGCTTTAATTACAAAATAATGAAAGAAAATTTGGCCAAAAAAGAAATTATCACCATAAACGGCTTTCCGGGGAGCGGTAAATCAAGCACCGCAGACGGTGTGGCAAAAAAACTCGGCTTTAAGAGGTTTTCTTCTGGAGACTTTATGCGCCAAATTGCACTCAATCGCGGAGTGTCTCTAAATGAATTAAGCAAAATCGCCGAGACTGACACGAGCGTAGATATAGATATCGATAATGCAGTAAGAAATGCCGGCGAAATGCAAAAGGTGGTAATAGATTCCCGCCTCGCCTTTCACTGGATACCAGCATCATTCAAAGTATATTTGGATTTACCACCAGAAATAGCAAAAGAGAGAATTTTAAGTAATTTAAAAATAAACAAATTCCGACAAGCAAGCGAAGGAAACATGGATCCCGAAGAGGTTTCAAAAAAAATAATAGAAAGATTTGAAAGCGAGAAAAAAAGATATCAAGCTTTATATAAAGTAGACCACACAAACAAAAATAACTTTGACCTAGTAGTAGACACAAACAAAAATAACTTAGAACAAGTTATCGACATCATCGTCGGCGAATATAAAAAGTGGCGAGGTAATTAGTACTCCCGCATGGAGATTTGGGAATCGACTTTCTTCATTAGGTCAAGAACCACGGCAACCACAATGAGGATAGAGGTCCCCCCGATAGCGAGAGAGGTTAGACCAGTAATACGCTGCATGACAAGTGGTAGTACTGCAATAACACCCAAGAACACTGCCCCGAGCAGGGTAATACGAGTCAATACTTTAGATATATATTCCATGGTTGAAGGTCCTGGGCGAATGCCTGGGATAAACGCGCCATTTTTTTGAAGATTAGTAGAAAGTGATTCTGGATCGAAAGTGACAGCTGTATAGAAATAAGTAAACATAAAAACTAAAATAAAATAACAGATAGCATAAAGGATAGAGGTTTGAGTAAAAGATATTAGGAAATTCGATATATTCGTCAAAATCTCATTACTAAAGCGTGCCAAAAAAGTACCGATCATCTGCGGAAAAAGAAGAATAGAAAGAGCAAAGATAATAGGGATAACTCCAGCTTGGTTCACTCGAAGAGGCAGGTATGTAGAACCGCCTCCATACATTTTCATACCTCGCACCTGTTTGGCATAAGTTATCGGAATTGGACGTTCTGCCTCAGTAACTAGAACAATACCGGCGATTACCAATAACCCTACAACTGCAAAACCAAGATAAAGCGGCACTTGAGAAACATCAAAGGTATATATGAGCTGGCTAACGATTGCCGGCAATCCTGCGACAATACCAGCGAAAATTATTAGGGACACTCCGTTTCCTACACCAAATTCAGACACAAGCTCCCCTATCCACATCAAGAGAATCGAACCCGCAACCACAATAATTAAATTAGTGATTCGATCAAAAGCAGTCAAATTAACCAAAATATTCTGGCTTTCTAAAATAGCTAAAAGGGCAAAACCTTGCAGAGCCGCCAGGGGCACAGTTAGTAAACGAGAATATTGTGCGAACTTTTTCCGCCCAGCTTCGCCTTCTTCGTGATAGATCTTTTTGAGAGCAGGAATCATCATAGTTAAAAGCTGCATGATGATAGAGCTCGTGATATACGGGCCTACACCGAGCATAATTATAGAAAGGTTGGAAAGTCCTCCGCCTGAGAATATGTTTAATATGCCAAAAAATTGGTTATTAGAAAGAAATCGACTTAACTCTAAAGCGTCTATACCAGGGATAGGTATAGCCGCCAAAAGCCTGAATGTAGCAAGCGCAGCTAGAACGAATAAGAGCTTCTTCCTTAAAGAAACATCCGTCCACACTAATTTCATTTTGTTAAAAAAACTCTGCATCCCGGTACTAAAATTTTAATTATAATATTTATCTTTATGTCCCGTAATCAAAATTTAGTACGGGACAAGTGCTTTATTTAACCGATTTCTTGATCATCTTTTTTATAACGATCTTGCCACCCTTTACACCCAAACGCTTTCTGATTTCCGAAAATGTTTCTTTAGGAGACAAAACCACGCTCTTATCTAGCGAGACCGCCCTGCGAACTGGACTAAAGTGATACCCGCGTTTTTTGGGAAGCTTCTTTATTATATCGCGAAGTGCCGGACGACGCTTGTTCCCCGCCCGAGCAGTCTGACCTTTACCGCCTCGGCCGCCAGTCTTCGCGTGCTTGCCACCTCGGCCTATAATCCGATCTTTCTTATTCTTATGTTGTCTCTTTAAATTATGTATCTGCATCTAATGCTCAAATTTAATTTTAATCTCTACTTTTTGTCTTCTTTCTTTGAATCAACAGCTGGCTTAATTTCTTTGTTAGCATTTTCAGTAACTGGCTTCTCATATTTGGAAGATATGGGAGCAAAAGCTTTGATGACCGCTTTAGCATTGTTCAATTTGTTTTTGCTGTTAGAAATTATTTTACCCGTAATATCTTTAACACCAGCCAGCTTTACTATATCGCGAAGAACAGAACCAGCTACTAGTCCGCGCCCTTTGTTCGGTATAAGCACCACGTTAGAACTCGAGAATTTCGCAGAAAGTTCGAACGGGATAGACATAGTCTTGGTAAGCTTTAGTTTTACCATATTCTTCTTTGCATTTCGAAGAGCCTTATTGATTGCAAGAGCCGTATCACCAGCCTTGCCAAGTCCTAGACCCACTGCCCCCTTTCGGTCTCCGGCTACCAATGCCACCGAAAAAGAGAACCTGCGGCCTCCAGCCACAACTCTAGTAACACGCCTGATATTTAATATCTTCTGATCAAATTCGGGCTTTATTCTTCCAAAAGAAGATCTGCGACCACTATTTCTTTTTTGTCTATCTTTTTCCATATAAATATCTTTAATTAAAATTTAAGGCCAGCAGAACGGGCTTCGTCTGCCACTATTTTTATCCTACCTGTGTATTTAAAACCGTTTCGATCAAACAACACCTTGCTTATTTTGCCCTTGATACAAAGCTCGGCAATAGCTTTCCCGACTTTCTTTGCTCTTTCGGTTTTTTTACCATCTTTCATCTTTAAATCACTTGCTTGAGCAAGTGTTTTGCCTTTAGTGTCGTCGATAACTTGCGCATAGATAAATTTATTAGAACGAAAAACCGACAACCTTGGACGCTCGGCGGTACCCTTGATCTTAGCTCGGATCTTTTTCTTTAATCGTATTCGTTTGTCGATTTTGTTTGTCATATTTTATACAGTTTTCTTGCCTTGTTTTCGTCTAATTATTTCATTTTCGTAACGCATACCCTTCCCCTTGTAAGGTTCGGGTTTCTTCAGCGCGCGAATATCGGCTGCAAAACTACCAACCAGCTCTTTATCGATACCAGTAATGGTAATATTGTTCTTGTCTGCAGTAGCGGTGATAGTTTCCGGAATTTTTATAACCACTGGGTGAGAAAAGCCCAAAGCAAAATGTAGCTCCTTACCCTTCACTTCTGATTTAAATCCCACGCCTTCTAAAATCAACTTTTTCTCATAAGGCTTTTGCACACCATCGATCATGTTTTTTATGTGTGAAGCATAAGTACCCCATAGAGATTTTGAAAATTTATCGTTTCTCTTGGTATCTAAAGTAACCATCTTGTCAGTAATATTAATAGAGATATCATCACTAAAATCCTTGGTAAGGGTTCCCTTTGGCCCGATCACGGTTAAAGTACCAGCATTTAAGCTAACTTTTACTCCGGTCGGTATATTTATTTCTTGTTTTCCAATTCTACTCATAACTTTATCTAAAAATTACCATATTTTAAATAGGGCTTCTCCTCCTACTTGTTCTTTACGTGCATCTTTACCAGACAATATTCCCTTCGGGGTAGAAAGCACTAGAAGGCCAGACCCGCTTCGCACTGAATGAATATCTTTTACTCCAAAGTAAACGCGTCGAGACTGTTTTGATATCCTTTCAATCTGAGAAATTTTTGGCTGCTTGTCTGTATAAATCAGACTAATTTCTAGCACTGGGTGCTCTTTTCTGGTCTTTTTTTCAACGCCTGCTATGTAACCTTCTTTCTTCAGACATTCGGCTATAGCATTCTTTATTTTAGAATAAGGCAACAATACGGACTCTTTTTCCGCTAGGCTGGCATTCTTGATCATTATTAACATGTTTGAAATAGGGTCCATAAGATTTTTACAGTAAATTTATTTAACTACCAGCTAGATTTGCGCACGCCCGGAAGCATACCCTCATTCGCCAATTCCCTAAAACAGATTCGACACATGCCAAAGTCCCGCATAAAAGCCTTGCCCCGACCACACTTAAAACATCGGTTTTTTGCCCGAGTGCTGAATTTCGGCTTCTTATTAGCCCTTGCTTTTACTGATGTTTTAGCCATAAAAAATATAGCCCATTTCTTAGGCGATATCCTGTGTATTTGCTTAAAACCTTATATAAAGCCTTAAGGAGAAACACAGATCAACCCAATTCCTGGACCTCTAGATACTAGCAGATTATACGGGAAGAGTCAAATCTCACTTTAACTTTAGTCCGCAAAAAGTGGTAGTGGTCATTTCATATGCCTCAACACCGGGAGCACAAGAACCTGGTGGTTCCATAGCCCAAATAATATAAGAACCCTGCTCAAGATTTGGCGACCATGTAAAATCAGAAGAATAAATGTAACCTCCGCTAACTCTTAGACCTCCAACTGGATCAGATGGTTTCTGTGGCATACCAGAGGACAGGAAAGCATCAACTGTTGTATTTGATGTATAACTTGAAAAACTTCCATAACAGGTAGAACTTATACAAGCCCAACTATTACCGATATCGGGATAAGAATAAGAATTAGCACTACTTAAACCAAGATTAAAAGCGTTGCGTAATTGAACAATGTTCTGCAGTCTTGTTGAATTACGAGCTTTCGCTTTAGCACCATTTAAGCTAGTAATTGCTATGCTAGAAAGCAAGGAAATAATAGACACCACCACCAGAAGCTCTATTAAAGTAAAACCTTTATTTTTCATATTATTTTCCATTTAAAATAGCCCGCTGAAATTCTGGGGGAAGATTATTTATATCTTCTTGAGATAAATTTGGGTTAGAGTTTGATTGGGGAGATAGAGTTCGTGAGAAAAAGTAAAAGGAAGTTACTAAAAATATCACAGCGATTGCGAGCATTAGATACTCCATCGTCTTTCTCTTTTTTATATGAAACCACCTCATCATCAATTGAGTTATTTTCGGCACGCCTAAAACTTCTTCAGTTTGTGTAACCTGAGATGGGGCCTGCAACCCATCCTGCTCTTCAAATTCTTGCAAGGCTTTGTTGATCTCGGTGTTTTGGTTAAGATTAAGGTTTTTGTCCATAGGGATATTATATCATTAAAAATTTACCAACACACGGGATAATCGCTCTCGTAATCATAAAATGTACAATCTCCACCTGGGGGTAAATCAGGTTTATTGGTCACCATCCAAGCCCAACTAGAGTGAACGGGGTCGTAATATGAGTCAGAGTTTTCATACGCATCACTCGCAGATATGCTTTCAAAGGCGCAGTTTGATAGCAACTTATAATTCACGCCATTAGATATATATAAGAAGGCTGACTTGTACGAATGTTCAGTATTGCAATATGCTATAGAAGATTCACCCCCTTTGGGATCAGTAGGTAATTCACCAATATAATCTGGAGCTAATCCGGGGATCCAATCTCCTCCATTATTAGAACCCGCTTCATCGCCTGGTTCAGATGAATACCAGGCACCACCAGTGTCAGGATAACTACCATAAGTGCTGTAATATATCTCTAAGGCTGACTGCAGGTGCCTTAGTTCTGATTTGCGTAATACATCACGCGTCTTTTGTCTCGCCCCATTTAAATTAACCAAAACTACGCTAGCCAATAGGCTAATGATAGCTATCACAACCAAAAGCTCGATCAGAGTAAATCCTCTAGCTGTGTTTTTATTTCTATTTAAAAAATTCATTTTGAATCGTAAACGCAATAGGTTTCATGATTCTGGGTGGCTCGTTATTAGAATACACAACCTTCGTGCCCGGAGGCAGTGGTATGTTGGGTCCTTGGCCTATACCAGCAAGTAAAAACAAGGAGGTAAAAATCAGTATGGCAGAGAATCCAACTAAAATATCATCAGCGGTTTCTTGGTCGCGAACTACTCCGCCTGAATGTCTGATAATAAATTGACCCATTTTAGATACTTTTTGCCCGTCGTTTTCATTTACCTCATTCATAATATGAATTATACACTAAAACAATACAACAAAACAAAACCTGGACCACATCCAGATTTTGTTAAGTTAATTTAGGTCTGTAGAAAAACTACTACTTCTTTTTTGGTTCTTCTTTTCTGAAAGGAATTCCCAGGAGTTCAAAAAATGCCATGCCCTCTTTTTTGTTTCTAGCAGAAGAAACGAGAGTGACTGATAGGCCAAAAACATCTTTTATATCTTCATCTGCCGTTTCGGGGAAAATTGTGTGCTCTTTTATTCCTATAGTTAAATTACCGATATTATCTACATTTTTACGAGCAATTCCTCGAAAGTCTTTAGTTCGCGGTAGTGCCACGTTTATAAATTTTTCTAAGAAAGAATACATTCGGCTTCCACGCAATGTTATTGCGAGGCCGATAGGGTCACCCTGGCGAGTTTTAAAAGAAGAAATAGATTGTTTAGCCCCTCTTGCACTGGGCTTCTGGCCAGTAATTTTAGCTAAACGTGTGGCAATAGACTCGTTTTTGTTCCTGTCTTTCTTCATTGCCGTACCAGTACCTACATTTACCACAACTTTTTTCATCCTAGGGGCAGCCATGGAGTTCTTATAACCAAAATCTTTCTTCATAACTTCGAAGATATTTCCTTCCTTTTGTTTTATTGTTTGATGTTTTTGCATTTTAGGTTCTAGACTTTTAGGCTCTAGCTAGCTTCCTAGCGCCTAGCGGCCTTAATTTATTAACTTACTTTTTTAACATTCGAAGCGTGTATTGGCATCTCTACACTCCTGATGCTTCCTTTTTCGTCAGACTTTCTTGAACGCTGATGCCTCTTTGTCATATTTATACCTTCTACCACCACCTTGTCTTTCTTCACCAAAACATGGACAATTTTACCCTTTTTGCCTTTATCTTTACCAATCAAAACTATTACATTGTCTCCTTTTTTTACGTGCATTTTTTTGTAAATTAAATTACTTCCGGCGCCAAAGAAATTATCTTTTGAAAACCTTTTTCTGCAAGTTCTCTCGGCATCGGACCGAATACTCTACCTGCCTTTGGGTCTAACTTGCCCTTTTCTAAAAGAACCACAGCATTATCGTCAAAACGAATATAAGAACCGTCTTTTCTGCGATAAGCGCTTCTAGAACGCACTACTACAGCCTCGTGAACATCTTTTTTCTTCGCCATCTTTCTTGGAGTAGCCACCTTGATAGATATGATAACCTTCTCCCCTAGTGAGGCATATCGCTTTTTAGAAGAACCTATAATCTTAAAAACCTGACCGAGAGTACCTCCGGCATTGTCTGCAATATTTACCCATGTACCAACTTGAATCATAATGGTCCGTCTAAAAAATTACTTTATAATTACCTTAAATTTTTTATCTTTCGACATAGGGGGTACCTCTACGATCTCTACCATATCCCCAACTTTAAATTTATTCTCTTCATCGTGAGCTTTATATTTCTTGCTGATTTTATAAAACTTGCCGTATAGCGGATGTTTTACTAATCGCGAAACAGAAACAACGGCGGTTTTCTTCATCTTATCTGAAACAACCACGCCTCTTAAAACTCTAGGCCTTTTGGGAGCCGTATTCGAATTTTCTGATATTGTTTTTTTTGTTTTTGCTGCCATATATTATTATGCTGTTTTTTTAATGCGGTTAAGTTCTGTCAGAATTCGAGCAATATCTTTCTTCATAGCCCAAAGTTCCTTTACATTTTTCGATTTTGATCCTTCAGACTTGAACTTTACAACTCTAACGTTTTCTCGCAAAACTGCAAGCTTTTTTTCAAGCTCACCCTCCTTCATCTGTTTAAAATTTTCTCCTTTCTTTGCCATATTATTATTTATTAGCTCTTTCAACTATTCTTACCTTCACTGGCAACTTTGTGCCTGCCTTTCGAAGAGCTTCACTAGCAATCTGTCCATCTACTCCGTCAACTTCGAAAATAATTCTTCCGGGAGCAACGTCAAAGCAGTATCCTTGCGGATCTCCCTTTCCCTTTCCCATACCCACCTCTGCCGCTTTGGCAGTATAGGGGCGATCAGGGAAAATACGTATCCAGTATTTGCCGGCTTTGGTCAAAGTACGAGCAATCACCTTTCTAGCTGCTTCTAGCTGAGCAGACCTTATACGTGCTTGGGAGACAGCTTTCAAACCAAAGGAACCAAAGGAAAGTTTTACTCCTCGGGTGTCTGGGGTTATAAATTTTAAATTTTTTCTCCCAGTTTGCCATTTTCTAAATTTTACTTTTTTTGGTATCAGCATATCTTAATTATTAT
>Ga0066639_10001562_pt1 | contig 20393 bp, 23 predicted proteins | sample CryGeyCG2114_010_2_FD_59504 | JGI IMG/M metagenome (GOLD analysis project Ga0066639, IMG submission 59504) | Groundwater microbial communities from aquifer - Crystal Geyser CG10_big_fil_rev_8/21/14_0.10 | ecosystem: Environmental > Aquatic > Deep subsurface > Groundwater | place: USA: Utah...
TCGGTCTTGCTAACGAGAAAGAGCTCACCGGCAATGGGGTTCATTTCTGTATTACTTGTGATGGGCCCTTGTATACCGGCAAAACGATTGCCGTGGTTGGCGGCGGCGACGCTTCGGTAAAAGGAATCAACCTGGCGGCACAATACGCCGAAAAGATCTATCTGCTTGTGCGAGGGGACTCCATGAGGGCGGAGCCGATCAATGTAGAACGAATGAAACAACTTGGAGATAAAGTGGAAATATTATACCAGACCGCGGTAACCGAGATCGCAACGAAGGACGGCAAGTTTGATAAGATCATTCTTTCAAAAGAGTACAACGGCAAAACCGAACTTGATGTTGGCGGTCTTTTTATTGAGGCCGGGGCAATGCCGAATACGACGATCGCTCAGTCACTTGCGCTCACGACCGATAAAGTGGGATACCTTGAAGTCAATAATATGATGCAGACCAATGTTCCCGGCGTAATGGCGGCGGGAGATATCGTCAACCACTTCGGCCATTTCAAGCAGGACATCACCTCTTCGGCCATGGGCGCTGTGGCGGCGACCTCCGCTTATGATTATTACAAGGAACACAAGAGTACCGGGGGCTGTTCGCACGGAAAATAATGCATGAACCTATGGTTTCATCGACACAGACAACGGAAGAAAAGCTCAGTCTCGACCCCAATTGGGTTGCGTTTCGGAAGATATACGCCGATCTGCTCAAGGAACACAAGATCACCGTCATTTTTAGACCGGAGAAAAGACTCTGCGGCGACTTTCGCGGTTATTGCGAAGGGCAGGTCGTCAATATCGGCGTCATAGAAAAAGTTGGTGCTGATTGGGGAAAGCTTCCGCCTAAATTTGCCGACGAATCTTTCGGGAAGATCCGGATTGAAAACATGGAAGTGAAACGAATAGGTGATCTGAAAAAAGAAGATTTTATCGGATCAAGCCCGGACGTGTTTGACGTGACAAGCCTTAAGTATCATTTGGGTCTCATTTATAATCTTGCACCCAATCAATTGACTGACAATTCCCTTGTTACCATCATACGATTCTCCTATGTACAAGAATGATAATTAGTGGCATACTTCCGCCAGAAGTTCCTTAACTTAAAGAGGCACGTTTATGTTGAAACAACTTCTTGAAAATGATGTTTTATCTATCGCAAAAGAGCCCGAGGATAACCCCGGAAGCTTTACCGACAGTCCTTATGTGGCCACACTCATTGCGCATGATTACCCCGGGAAAACTCCCGCCATGTGGAATGCGGTATACCGGGAATATGGCATTGGTGTAAAAGCGGTCATGCTCGTCGGTGACCCTCTCGACGCAAAGAGAATTCTCGATGCGCTTAAGAACGATTCCTTGTATTTGGGCGGTGGCGCAGGTGTTGGTTTCAAGGATGAAGTTGTTCCTTTTCTTGACGAGATGGATCCTGTTGCACGCGCAATAGGGTCAGTAAATTTCATAGCGAAGACAACAGAAGGGAAACTGCGGGGGTATAATACGGACGGAGAAGGGTATGCACTCTCTCTTGAAGAGGTGCTTAAAGAAAAGGGAAGAAGGATCAAAGGCAGTCTCATCGCCATGCTTGGCGCCGGCGGTACGGGACGCTCGATAGCATTTGCTCTGGTGGGGCGCGGCGCTCGGGTCATGATCCTCAATAGAACTGTTGATACGGCAAGGGAGCTTGCAGAGCATGTGAATAAGCACTTTGGTGTTGACCTTGCAACTTTCGGCGAAGAAAGCCTGATCCCTGAAATGATCCCAATCGCAGATGTGGTCATTAATGTCTCAACAAAAGGAGCGGTGGGCACTCTTGAGTCTTATTCTCCTCTTGCGAAAGCTGTTTTGCCGGCAACCGAGGAACATATCAAGGATAATGCGCGGCAAGCAGACGAAGTGATGCACGCCATGCAGAGAGACACAGTGGTGAGTGATATTATCTTGCGAAAAGATAAAACCCCGATGCTTCATTCGGCAGAAGATGCCGGCTTCACCATTCTTGACGGTGTTCCAATGGTCGTGCGGCAGGGAGTGGAGGCTTTTTGGATCTTACATCACGATGTTCTTGAAGAGAAAGGTATTCTTCGAGAGGACGTGTATAAGATCATGAAAAATGCGGCAGGTTTGTAATACATATTTACCCCTTGGCTACAAAGCCAAGGGGTAATTTCTTTTAGGGGGTATATTTGCTAGAATAAAAGATACTAAGTCATGAAGCTTACCTACAATAAAAGTCACGTTTCGGAGAGAGAGATTGTTGCGATAGGGGAACAGCTTTCTCCTTACGCAGAACACCTCAAAGAGGTTCTCCAGCACGGATATGAGGATGAGGAATCATCCATCAACCTTCCCGGGGATAAGGAGCTCATGGAGAGTGTTGGCGCCGCAGTACGGGATAAGAACACTACCTCTCTCAAATATATTCTCGTTATTGGCATTGGCGGTTCAAATTTGGGCACCAAATCGATATACGACGCGCTCTATGGTCGTTTTGACATTTTGGAACCTTCCCGTATGCCAAAGATGGTATTTCTTGATACCATTGATCCGGCGTTTCTTTCGCATATGGAGAGTTTTTTTGATAAGGAAATAACGAATGAGGAAGAGATTGTTATCAATGTCGTAAGCAAAGGGGGGCGCACTACCGAGACGATCGTAAATGCGGAGCTCGTGCTCGGCACGCTGCGGAGAAAATTCCCGGGCATCTTGGACCGATTGGTGGTGACCACTGACTTCGGATCTCTCCTGTGGAAGATGGCCGAAGAACAAGATATTACGCGTCTTCCCATTCCACAAAAGGTAGGTGGAAGATATTCGGTCTTGTCCGCGGTCGGACTTTTTCCGCTTGCGAAGGCAGGTGTTAATGTGATCGCGCTGCTTTCCGGCGCGCAAAAAATGAGAGACAGATGCTTATCTCTTGATATACGGGAGAATCCGGCAATGGTCTCGGCGGCGGTGCTTTTTGAGAACTTCCGTATGGGTAAAACAATTAATGATAATTTTATCTTTCATCCCGAGCTTGAATCCCTCGGCAAGTGGTACCGCCAACTTCTGGGCGAGAGTATCGGGAAAGAGCACGATAGGGACATGAAAGTGGTGCGCATAGGCATTACCCCAACCGTTTCCATCGGTTCAACAGACTTGCATTCAGTGGGGCAATTGTATCTTGGCGGGCCGGAGGATAAGCTCACCACGTTCATTTCCGCGGAGTTTAACAAGCGAGGCAACGCAATCACTCCGGAGGTATTTGCGGGCGCGGAAGAGGGTATTGCGGGCAAAAAACCTGCCGATGTGGCTGAAGCGATCCTGAAAGGAGTGAAGATCGCGTATGAGAAGAAAGGATTGCCGTTCATGGAGGTATTGCTCCCCGATATCACACCCGCTTCCCTGGGTGCGTTTATGCAGTGGAAGATGATGGAGATGATGTATTTGGGAGAGCTCTTTAACGTGAATCCCTTTGATCAGCCCAACGTGGAGTCGTACAAAACTGAAACCAAGAGTATTTTAAATAGCTGACAGGGTGAATATCTTGAATAAAAAAACACCGCTCGAGCGGTGTTTTTTTGAGGACTTGTTACTTGAGTTTTGATCTGCGGAGAAAAGCGGGTACGGAAGACCAATCGTCGTCATCACTCTCCGGTTTCGTGTTTGATGCCGGCGGCTTTTCTCTTTGCTGTGAGGGTTCGGTATTGATAGTGAGTACTCCTTTATCTTTCTTTATTTCTTTTTCTTTTGACTGAAAAAGTGTTTTTTCAACGGCACTTTCGGGGAAACCTGAAGCAATAACGGTGACCTTGATCTCTCCTTTCTTGAGCTTTTCATCCTTGATCGTTCCGAAGATCACTTTCGCCTCGCTATCAATGGATTCGGTGATGACACGCGCCGCGTCTTGGATCTCGTGCATAGTGAGGTCATCGTTGCCGGCAATGGCAAAGAGTACTCCACGCGCACCGTGGATGGAGACCTCAAGGAGGGGAGAGTTGATAGCTGACATGGCCGCGTTCTCGGCGCGCTTTTCGCCCGTCGCGGAGCCGATGCCCATAAGTGCCGAACCCGTATTTTCCATCACCGCCCTGATGTCCGCAAAGTCAACATTGATGATGCCCGGCGTGGTGATGAGGTCTGAAATACCTTCCACTGCTTGGCGCAACACGTCATCACATATGGCGAATGCGTCTTTAGCGCTTGTGTTCTTATCAATGGTCGCCAAGAGCCTGTCGTTGGGTATGATAATGAGCGCGTCAACTTCATCCCGGAGTTCTTGGATCCCGTCATTGGCAATCCGCATACGCTGGACTCCTTCAAAAGAGAATGGCTTGGTCACAATGCCGACAGTCAGCGCGCCTGATTCTTTTGCAACACGCGCTACGACAGGTGCGGCTCCTGTGCCGGTGCCTCCGCCCATACCGCCGGCGATAAAGATCATATCAGCACCTTGTACGGCGCTTTGGATCTCTTCTTTTGTTTCTTCGGCGGCGCGCTTGCCGATATCGGGGTTCATGCCTGAACCCAAACCTCGAGTGAGGTTCTTGCCGATGTGTATTTTTTTCTTTGCGAGAGAGTGATGGAGATCTTGCGAGTCGGTGTTCATCGCGACAAAATCAACGCCCTTCACCCCGGACTTGATCATGTGATTGATGGCATTTTTTCCTGAACCGCCAATGCCTATGACTTTGATGCGCGCGAAGGTTTCAATTTCCGGGTTTATTTTTGGCATAATTTACTTGGTGAATTATCTTGTTATGTAGAGGGCCATCTGCCGTACGGAAAAAGAGGATCTGGAGATGGGGAGCCGTACACTGTCTACTCTGCAATGTTCTCCATAATACCAGAAAGGAGGGAAAAAAAGAAACCCTTGACCTCTTGGTCAGTTCGTCATATTATATGAAAGTAGTGCACCAAGAAACAGGGCTTCAAAAGCGCTCCTGCACCCATGAATTTATGGGAGAAATTGTTTCACCCACGATATCAGATTTCCTTTCGTGCGCCGTGCCAGTTTGATCCCCGCGCCCTCCTCTCCTTCATTGTCTATTCCCATAATACAGAGACCATAAGCCACCGACCAATTTGAGTCAACGATTTGATGGTTGGTGTTTTTTGCAAAGTCAGGCTGGGCGATTTGGGAGGGGAGTCGTAAGGATACCTTCGCAAGATCTTCGATCAAAGGAATTGCCGAAGTTCCCCCCGTGATAATGATGCCCGCGGGCAAGAGACCATTCTTGCCGATTTTTTTCAGGTGCGAATCAATAATTTCAAAAATATCAGAAAGGCGCGCCTCAATGATGTCATCCAGTTTCTTTTTTGAGTATATCTTCATGCCGGAACCGCGTTTGGTTTCCTCAGCCTCCTCTAGCGGAATCTTTAAGCCAAGCGCGATGTCGTTGGTGATCTCTGATCCGCCGATAGGGAATACCTTAAGAGAGATGGGGATATTATTTTCAAAAACCGCCAAAGAGAGCGTTTCGGCGCCGATATTGGCAAGTACGCAACCTGCCGTTTTTTGCCGCTTGGTGAGCGTGACAAAACCCGCCGCAATAGGGGAAGCCATGATATCTTCCACCCGCACCCCAATGTCTTCCACGGCATGTATAAAATCATCCAAATGTTGGTGCAGGCAGGTGATGAAGAGCGTTTTCACTTCAAGCCGTGAACCTTTCAGGCCGGCAGGTTTACCCATCACTTCTTCTCCATCCAGCTTAAAACTAATGGGTATGGTATGAATGATCTGTTTATTTGCCGATTGAGCGATGTTTCCCTCTGAGGCTTCAAGCGCCTTTTTTACGTCTATTTCGATGACCTCATTGTCGGCCCGCGATACAAAGATGGAACCGGTGCCGACTGTTGATTCAAGGCTCAATCCGCCGATGGCAATAAACGCCTTTTTGATCTTTATGCCGGCGGATTTCTCCGCTTGTGCCACCGCTTTTCGAATACTCTCGGTTGCTTCCTCCATGTTCACGATATAACCGTGGCGCAGACCCCTTGATTCCGCAATACCACTCCCAATGATAGTGGGCATTGCGCTCTCTTGCGTGTATTCCGCGACCACGACACGAATATTTCCGCTTCCGATGTCTATGCCTGTTGATATGTTTCGTCGTGCCATAAGAAAGAATGAAAAATCGTTGAGTTTTTTAGAGAGAATACGTATAGGGTAACGTCCGGTCAAAGCTTGCAAGCACGCATGAACTTCTCTTCTTCTTGCTCCATCTTTTTGCCGTGCTCCAAGCCTTTCAGGTGTAAAAGACCATGAATAAACAAGAATCCCACGAATGTATTATAACGTTTTTTAAAGCGGGGCGCATCTTTTTTAGCCTGGCGCAAGTTGATAAATATCTCGCCTTCGTTTGCTGAAAGAGAAAAGCTCAATATATTGGTTGGCTTATCCTTTCCGCGGTAGCGCTTATTGAGGTCGCGCGATCTTTTGTCGCCGATAAAAACGACGCTTACGTCGTATGGTTTACCGAGAACGCGTTCTTTTATGCGCAGAAAAGGCAAGCTCGGAAGCTTGCCTTTAGTGGTGTTTTCTAATGCAAAGTTTTGAACCATTACGTCTGGTATTACATCCTGCCGAGTTTTTTCAGTCGGTTGACTTCAGTAGTTCTGGCGATCCTTTTGAGCGCCTTCTTCTTTTTTGTGAATTTAGAAAGAGTTCTTTCCGAGTAACGAAGTGAGCGTACACGTTTGAGCACTCCTGACCCCTGCACACGCTTGGTGAACCTTCTGATGAGGTTTACCGCATTTTCGTTATTATTTTTTACGACTTCCACGTTGATATTCATCCCGTTAGAGATAGTCCCAATGTTATCGGGACGTATCCAATTAGTCAGTAAATTACCATTAAAAAAAGCATTTAAATCCACCGTTTTAAGACAAACCACTCAAATCTCTAACGGGATTCATGAAACATAAGATACCATATGCTCTCGTTCCTTGCAAGCACTACGCCTCACATATTTTTTTTAAGATATTCCGGCAGTTTTTCTATAGATATCGTATCTTGGGAACGATTGCTCATATTTCGCACGATCACCGTTCCTTCCATCGCCTCCTTTTGTCCAAAGATGATCGTGTAGGGGACATTCAATCTTTCGGCAGTGGAGAGTTGTGTTGCAAGGCTATCTTTGTTTAATGATTGCGCGATAGGGATCTTTGCTTTGCGCAAGAGTTCAATGACCGACAAGCTTTTTAGTTTTGCTTCAAAGCCCAGTTGTATGAAATAGATCTTCGGCTTTTTAATAATGCGCGGGCTTAAGGATTTAAGTTCGGGGCGCATGACGAGCCTGTCCATTCCGATGGCACCTCCTACTGCGGGTACCGGTTTTTTGCTGCCAAGCGCCTTTGCCAAGTTGTCATATCGTCCGCCGGCGGCGATGGTAAGCAGCGTGACACCCGTCCCACTTCCCTCTATCGAAACTTCTTCATTTTTTTCCTGTACAGCTCCTTCATTCTCGTCTTTTAGGTTTGATATACTTTCTTGTATCGGTTCTTCCGTAGGGGCAATACTTTCTATGATCTCAAAAACGGTGCGGGTGTAATAATCCAGGCCGCGAACGAGAGAATTATTGACAGAATAAGGAATGCCCATCGTGTCCAAGTATTCAAGCACTTCTTTGAAGTGTTGTTTGCATCCGCCACAGAGATGATTCAAAGATTCGGGCGCCTCTTTTTTTAGTAATTCACAATTTTTGTCTTTACAGTCCAGTAGCCGGAGCGGATTGTCCTTGAGTCTCTTTTTGCAGTGTACACAGAGTTCATCAATATGCTTTTTGTAGTATGCCGTCAATGCGCGAATATAGGCCGGGCGGCATTCGGAATCCCCAATGCTGTTAATGTCAATGGAAAGATCTTTAAATCCGACTTCCTCCAAAACATCCAGCATGGTTCTGATGATGATGGCGTCAGCAATACTTTTGGAGGAGCCCAGTATCTCAAAACCAAACTGCATGAATTGACGCGATCTGCCGCGCTGAGGCCTCTCGTGCCTGAAGAATGGTCCGCTATAGTAGAGCATGACCGGCTGCGGCAAGTTCTGCATCCCTTGTTCAATATACGCGCGCATAATGGGCGCGGTTCCTTCCGGACGCATGGCAAGCTTGTCGCCACCCTTGGTTCGGAGAGTATATATTTCTTTTTCAACGATATCCGTAGATTCGCCGACACTGCGCGTGAACAACTCTTCTTTTTCCAATATGGGTGTTTCAATGGGCCTGAATCCGTAATAGACGGCTATTTCCTGCGCTTTTTCAAAAAGCCCCTGATAGCGATAGTACTCGTCTCCTGAAATGTCACGCATTCCCTTGAGGGATTGCAGAGTACTCTTTTTTTCTTTTGCTGTTGTTGGCTTTTCGGGCATAAATAGATATTTTTTAATAGAGCGCCTTTTCAGGGAAAAGTCCGAGCTCGCTAAGCGGGAAAAGTCTGAGAAGCACTCTGCCGGTAATGAATTGTTTGTCCAACGGTCCCCAGATGCGAGAATCAGAACTTGCTTCTCTGTTGTCGCCCATCACGAAATATTCGGTGTCACTCAGTGTGACGATGGAACTGTCGGCTTTGGGAAATTCTATATAGGATTCGTTCAGGCTAAACCCTCCCGGGGATATGTTGTTGATGATGAATACGTTACCGTCTCTTATTTCCACGGTTTCTCCCGGCAGGCCGATAACGCGCTTGATGAAAAATTTGGAAGTGTCTTTAGGGTATTTGAACACGACCACATCGCCGCGCTCCGGTTCTTCCAAGCGATAAGAGATTTCGTCGATCACGAGGTAGTTTCCCGTGGCAAAGGAAGGGTCCATTGAGCTTCCGCTGACAATGAAGGGGCTTGCGATAAAGATTCGGATGGGAACAACGACAATGAACGCGATCACGGCAAATTTAATGATTTCCCAAAAGAAACTACTTGGGGAATATTTTTGTCCGAGAGCGTTCTCTTGGAAAGCTTCCGATTCCTCTCCAGAGTTATGTCGTTCTTCAATCATGTGCATACATAGTATTATAAAAATATGCCTAAAGCAAATTATTCGGTATACGTTCGGCATATATAAAGAAAACCCCAGTCTTTAGACTGGGGTTTTCTTTGTATATATTACGCTTGTTCTCTCCAGGAGTCGCTGTTCTCGGCGCGCATCCTTTTGATCACTGCCGCCTCTTCCGGGGTGAGCAGCATTTCTTCACCGCCTATGATCATGGCCTCCGGTTTTTTAAAATTTCTACTCTCATTATTCAAGGGCTGTTTTTCAAATCCTTCCATATGATTTTGTGTTACCTGCACATTATTAAGCGACCGATGATTTCATTCTACCACAGATTTTTTGCCGTAAAAGCATTTTGCGATATAATGGACATATGTCATATATTATCGTAGGGCTCGGCAATCCGGGCAAAGAATACGAGGAGACACGGCACAACACAGGCCGCATTATCTTGGAGTATGTGAGAAAAAAGAATGATTTTCCCCTCTGGAACGCGGATAAAAAAACGCGCGCTCTCATTTCAGAAGGGAAGGTAGAGAAGGAAAAAGTGCTTCTCCTCATGCCTGAAACATTTATGAATAATTCCGGCAAAAGTCTCACGCCGATTATCACGAGCAAAAAGAAGGCGGAGCAGGTCGTGGTCATTTATGACGATCTTGATCTGTCGATCGGGACGTTCAAGGTTTCATTTGACCGCGGTTCGGGCGGGCACAAGGGAATTGAATCCATAGCGCGCAGCATAAAGACAAAAGGGTTCGTCCGTATTCGCGTTGGCGTCTCGCCGAAAACGGCATCCGGTAAGACCCAAAAACCCAAAGGGGAGCAAAAAGTGGTTGAGTTTATCCTGAAGAACTTCAGGGATAGTGAATCGGAAGTACTCAAAAAGCTTTCAAAAAAGATCAACGAAGCTGTTTTAACCATCATTACCGAAGGTCATCTGGCGGCAATGAATAGGTTTAATTAGAAACATACACAAAAAACTCCGGGGCATCCCGGAGTTTTTTGTGTATGTTTCTTCGCTCTTTATGCTCTTTATTTCTCTTCTTTTTTGTTTGCCTCTACGTAGGAGAGTGTCATTTTTTGGTCCTTTGGTTCAAAGAATGTGATCTTGAACTCGTATGTCTTTCCCAATTCAAGTGTTTCGCGGAGCTTTTCTTCCGTACTGAATTCGGATATGTGCACCAATCCGGCAACTCCTTCCTCAATGCTTACCAGCGCCCCGTGTTTGTTGAACTTGATGACGACGCCGTTCACGATATCACCTTTCTTGTACCTATCCTTCGCTTCGCCCCACGGATTTTCTTTAAGTGCTTTAATTGACAGAGATATTTTGTCGTCCTTGATCTCAATGATCTTTGCCTTTACCTTCTCGCGAACTTTAAAGAGGGCTTTAGGGTCCTCAACCAAGCCCCAGTCAATTTCCGAAATATGCACCAATCCCTCCAGCCCTTCTTCTACTTTAAGGAACACGCCGAAATCAACAATACCGGTGATCTCTCCCGTTACTTCATCACCTACATGATACTTGCTGACAATTTTTGCTTTGTCGCTTTCCACCATGCCTCTCTCGGAAAAGATCAATTTTCCTTCTTTCGGTGATGCGTTGATTATTTGAACAGGAAGCTTTGTGCCGATAAATTTTTTCAGTTCGCCAAGGATCTGGTCTTTATTGCCGTCTTCAACGCGCGGATAATGCTCTTGAGAGAGCTGGGAAGCAGGGAGGAACCCCTGGATACCTTGCCATTCAAGAATAAGACCTCCTTTGTTCGCGTCTTTGACCGGAAGCTCCAAAAGAGTTTTCTTTTTTATCGCCTCTTCCGCTTCGCTCCAGATCAGCGCCTGACGCGCTTCTTTAAGAGAGAGTTCGGTATATCCGTTTTCGTTTTCCGCTTCCACTACCTTGGCCGCGATCATGTCTCCGATATTCGCGCGCCTGATGATGTCACGAGCGTTCATGTACTCTCGGCCATAGATGATGCCGGTACCAAATGGCGCGAGGTCAATATAAACCGCGCCGCGTCCAAAGCCAATGATCGCGCCTTCAACGAGATCGCCTTCTTCCGGTGGCACACGTTCCTCGCTTAAGAGCATGCTTACCATGCCGGTATCAACGGCGATCGGTTCAGCTACTTCGTCCATTTCCGTGTCGTTTTTTGTTACGTCAGTTGTTGTCATGATAATTTCAAAAGAAAAACCGCCTGCCTCCGTTGGTGAACGGGGGCAAAGCGGAGTGTTAGTGATCGCAAGGGCCTGTATCGTACCTGCCGTGGTCTGGATCGTTACAGGGTTGACCTCGCTTTCTCCGCTGATAATAGGAACAGCATACAGTATCCATACAAAAAGTCAAAAAATAAAGGGGGGTTCGTATGAACCCCCCTTTTTGCCTTGTTGGCCTTATTTTTTTACGATATTGTGCTTGGCTCGCGGCGAAGGCTCTATGAGAGCAGAGGGCCGTTTTGTCCCGCACGCTCCTTCTTGATGCGCGCATAGATCTCCGCGCGGTGGACAGGGATATCCCTGGGGGCGTTGATCCCGAGACGTACTTGGTTGCCTTTGACAGCGAGTATTGTGACCTCAACATCATCACCGATATTCAGGGTTTCCCCAGTACGCCTTGTCAAGATAAGCATCGAACGATACCTCCTGTTTGTGTGGAAATGAAAAAAGAACAAGCTCTAGGTTCGGCGTTATTTATAGCAAATATTCAATATGTTGTCAACCCCGTGAGTGGTACATTCAACCCTGAAGTGCAACACCTGTTAGCTGATAGAATACCTCATACGGAGTTTTAAATCCAAGCCTCTTTCTTGGGCGACTGTTGAGCAGATACTCCACCCTCTGTATTTCTGCATCGGTCACGGTACGGAAGTCGGTCTTTTTAGGGAAGTACCGACGAATGAGGCCATTGGTATTTTCGTTTGATCCTCGTTCCCATGGGTGATGTGCGTTTGCAAAGTAACAATGAAGTCCTAGCTTCTCTTCAAGTTCTCGATACCCGAGGTTTTCGGAGCCACGGTCGCGTGTGAGAGTTTTCCTGAGAGAGCGCGGGATTACTCTCATGCGTTCTTGTATTACTCGATTTGTTTCTGGCATCGTATGGTCGAGCACCCTCGTAATGAACACAAAACCTGAGACACGCTCATTTAATGTCTTGAGTGCATCTGGTGTCGCACGAGAGACCACGAGATCATCTTCCCAGTCTCCGGCACGAGTACGAAGAGAAACTTCCAGAGGACGGTCTTCGATTGATGGCAGTGGTCCTTTGAGAATACGACGTACTTTGCGCATACCTTTAGGCATTCTTCTCTTCCTCCGTAGTGGCAGATAGTGGCGCAGGTCCTCGCATTCAGGCTTCAGGTACCCGTAGCCATCACGGTGTACTTGTGCATATACATATTGATAAATTGCTTCGTGAGAAATGCTCTCGCCAGTCTTTTCTTTAATCGTCCCTGCAATCTGCTCGGGGGACCAGCCGAGTTTTAGATGCTTAACTACATACATGCGCACGATATCATTCTTGAGGCGCTCCTCCCGTCCGCGATTATGACAGTTTTGCAGAGCCCTCTCATTGGCTGCACGCGGTGTATACCGACCAACCTCAGGGCTCTTGTTCCGTTCAATCTCCCTTGATACTGACGACGGGCTACGATTAATCTCTTTAGCGATGGCCCGCAAAGATTGCTTCTGCCACCGCATTTCTTGGATTTTCTCGCGCTCCCCAATGCTAAAATGCTTGTATTTCATACACTTGATAGTTTACCAAGTGTTGCACTTACTTGTTGAACCTACTAGTCGCTTTTTGTATGACACGCAGTAGTGCGGCTTTTAGCGCAATGCCAAAAGCGACTCACGGGGTCAACCCATCCGTATACACGCATACTCTTCTCTTGTTCCAGTATACCGGAAGCTAAAACACTAGGATTCTTTGATAATTTTGTTATAATAGTGCGCATCATGATCATCACGTATTACGGCAAACAATTTTTCAAAATTCAACTCGGCGATACCGTGCTCGCATGGAATCCCATCTCCAAGGATTCAAAATTGAAAGCAGCGCGTTTCGGCGCGGACGTGGTGCTTACCTCTTTGAACCACCCCGATTTCAACGGTGTGGAAAGTGTCACCTATGGGGAGAAGGCCCCTTTTGTCATCTCGGGACCGGGGGAATATGAGGTCAAAGGAATTTTCGTCAAAGGCTTTTTTGCCGAATCGTCATACCAAAAGGAGCACAAGGTCAATACGATATATCTTGTTTCTCTGGACGGTATGAATTTGTGTTTTTTGGGAGCGCTCTCAAGCGGTGAACTCGACGACAAGACGAAAGAGGCGCTCGATGATATTGATATTTTGTTCGTACCGATCGGAGGCGGGGAAATGTTGACTCCCGGAGAGGCGCACAAGCTTGCCACCAAGCTCGCGCCGCACGTCATCATTCCAATGGATTACGGCGAAGATTCCGAGAAGAACGCGCTTCAACAATTTTTGAAAGAAGTGGGCGTGGATAAAGCGGTGCCGGTAGACAAGCTCACCATAAAGAAGAAAGACCTGGAGGACAAAGAAGGGGAGATCATCGTGTTAAAATCGCAATAAAAGGTATTAAACCTTTTGTTATTCCGTCGCACCACAGGAGTACTTCTTGTTTTCTAAGTCGCTTCGCTCTCAAGAAAACAATGTCGCTCGGACGGAATAAGCACCTCACGACTTCGTCGTTTCGGTTCTCATTCCGCTCCTCGCTAGGAATAATAAAAAAGAACGCGCAATTGCCACGATCTGTCCGGTAAACTCATGCTTCATTACATTGAAAAATTACAAACAAAGCCGGAATATATCCGCAAGAGGATCCTTGTCGCGGTTGTCGCGGTCTCCATGGGCATTATCGGACTGGTGTGGGTTTCCACATTTTCATTGCGATTCGGGGGAGATGTTGCCCCGGAAGAAAGCGAACAGAATCCGTCGCCATTCGCGCTCATTACAGAAAGCGGCAAAGCGTTTTCCTTGGATTTCAAGCGAGGAGTAGAGCAGCTAAAAGAGAATATGGGGCGGTAGTCAGAGACGGCAATATATGTTAAAATGGGTTTATATACAGAGACTTGAGATATGACGAAAAAGGATGATAACCCGGTAGAAGGGAGGACAGATGGTCTTGTGCCAGTGGATATAAGCTCCGAAATGAAGGAGTCTTATTTGAATTATGCCATGTCGGTCATTACTTCCCGCGCATTACCTGATGCGCGCGATGGATTAAAGCCGGTGCAAAGGCGTATTCTTTTTGCTATGCATGGTATCGGCCTCACGTATGCCGCACGACCAAGGAAGTCGGCCGCAGTAGTTGGAGAGGTACTTGGTAAATACCATCCGCACGGCGACTCATCGGTATACGAAGCAATGGTTAAAATGGCTCAGGAATTTTCATTCCGATACCCCCTGGTGATCGGACAGGGAAACTTCGGTTCCATAGACGGTGACTCGGCTGCCGCGATGCGATATACCGAAGCAAAGATGTCCCGTCTCACTGCGGAGATGCTCGGTGACCTTGAGAAAGAAACCGTAGAGTGGCGTCCCAACTATGATGGAACAAGACTGGAGCCGGTATACCTTCCCGCAGCCGTTCCGCACCTCATCTTAAACGGTACCTTGGGTATCGCTGTCGGTATGGCAACGAACATTCCTCCCCACAACCTCAGGGAGGTTCTTGACGCCACCATCCACCTTGCGGACAATCCAAGAGCGACGACCGAAGATCTTCTTCAGTTTGTTACGGGCCCTGATTTTCCCACGGGAGGAATAGCCTTTGGTAAAGAAGACATTCATCACGCATACGCTTCCGGTCGCGGGGGTGTCGCGGTGAGAGGTGATGCGGAGATCATTGAAAATAAGGCGGGCAATTTCCAGATCATCATTACGTCTATTCCGTTTCGCGTGAACAAGTCGGAAATGATCATCAAGATCGCCGACCTCGTGCGGGACAAACGCCTTGAAGGCATCAAGGCGCTACGGGATGAGTCTACCAAGGATATTCGCGTGGTCATTGATCTGAAGACCGGCGCACAACCTCAGAAAATATTAAATTATCTCTACAAGCACACCGACCTTGAATCCACATTTAATTTCAACATGGTGGCGCTTGTTGATGGCGTACCGCAAGTACTTTCTCTCAAGGGAATACTGGAAGAATTCATCAAGCACCGCAAGGATGTCGTGACGCGTCGCACGAAATATGAATTACGTAAAGCACAAGAACGCGCCCATATTCTGGAGGGGCTCAAAAAAGCGCTTGATAATATTGATAAGGTAATCAAGATTATCAAACAGTCAAAGGATACCGCCTCGGCGCACATGAACTTGATGAAAGAATTCAAGTTCAGCATGGAACAAGCGACCGCTATCCTTGAAATGAAACTGCAAAAACTTGCAGGATTGGAACGAAAGAATATTGAAGACGAGCTCAAAGAGAAACTTGAGCTCATAGGGAAGCTCAAGGCGATACTCGCCGATCCGAAAAAGATCCTCAATATCATCAAAGATGAACTTGCAAACATTAAAGAGCGTTATGGCGATGACCGAAAGACGAGGGTCATGAAGTCAAAAGCGCGCGTGTTGGCACCTGAAGACTTGGTGGAAGAAAAAGAAGCTGTTCTTGTGCTCACCCGCGGAGGATATATCAAGCGTATTGATCCCGGAGAATTCAAGAAACAAAAACGAGGCGGCGTGGGGGTCATTGATCTTGATACGAAAGAAGAGGATGTGGTAACCACGTTCATCACCACCAGCACGCACAGCGATCTTTTGTTCTTTAGCGATAAGGGCAAAGCGTATCAGATGAAGATGTACGACATACCCGAAGGGAGACGCGCCACGAAGGGTAAGTCCATCATGAATTTTCTCTCCCTTGGTGCCGGGGAGTCTATTTCCTCGGTGCTTGCGATGCCGAAGACCATCAAAGAAATGCAGGACCTCTCATTATTTATGGTGACCAAGCACAGCGTTGCAAAGAAAGTATCTGCCGAGAGCTTCAAGGATGTGCGACGCAACGGTCTTATCGCGATCAAGCTCTCCGACGGAGACGAACTCCTCGCGGCGCTTTTTGTGGATAAAAGTGACGAGGTGATGCTTGCAAGCAAACTGGGACAATCCATCAGGTTCAAAGGGGCCGATATCCGTGAAATGGGGCGTAGCGCGGCGGGCGTGCGAGCGATGAAATTAGGAAAGAACGATGAGCTTATCGGTGCCGGTGTGGTGAAGAAAGGCGTTCCGAACTCACAGTTCATGGTCGTCTCCGCGAACGGATTCGGCAAAAAGACACCGGCGGAAGAATATAAAGTACAGAAGCGCGGCGGATCGGGCATCAAGACGGCGAAAATTACTCCCAAGACCGGACATTTGATCGCCGCAAGGGTGATCACTGAAGAAGATACGGAAATAGTAGCCGTTTCCAAGAAGGGGCAAGTGATACGAACGGAATTGAAGGACATTCCTTCTCTCGGACGACAAACACAAGGGGTGCGTGTCATGAAGTTGCGCGCCGGTGACAATCTGGCTTCGATTGTGTGTCTGTAAAAGAGAGTCCCGCGTTCTTTTTGTTTTTACACACCATACAAGTATGTATCTGCGGGTGAAGTAAGCTATAATAGTGATATGGATTTTTCCGATCCGAAAAAAAACGTAGAACAACTCCGTTTACGGGAGGCAATGTCGGTCGCTGATTTCGGTGCCGGGTCGGGCGCGTATTCCATTGCGGCCGCGCGAGCAGTGGGGGATTCGGGGAAAGTATATGCCGTTGAGGTGCAAAAAGATCTTCTCCAAAAATTAAAAAATGAAGCGAGCGGCTCGGGCGTTCACAATATTGAAGTATTGTGGGGCGATATTGAGGTGCCCCACGGTACAAAGATAAGGGACCACGCGGTAGATGCCGTCATTATTTCTAACGTGCTCTTTCAAGCGGAAGACAAGCAAGGTGTTTTAAACGAAGCAAAGCGGATCCTGCGTCCCGGCGGCAGTATGCTTGTCATTGACTGGATTGATTCATTTGGGGGGTTAGGTCCTCATCCTGACGAAGTGTTGACACAAGCGGCGGCAAAAAAACTTTGCGCCGAAGCTTCATTTTCGTACGAGAGGGATATTGAGGCGGGAGGACACCATTACGGCATGGTATTTAAAAAGGGTTAATACGTTTCTACGGACATGTCTAATTTCCAAATTGCTCTTATTACCACCTTCGTCATATTTATCGTTGTTGCCGTTCTTATTTTTACCGGCGCTGTCCCTGGTTTTAAGGCACCGGAAGGGGGTTATGGGGGGGAAGTCGTGGTATGGGGCACGTTTCCGAAAATAAAAATAAGCGGCGCGGTTGACGCATTCAATCAAAAGAATAAATCTCTCTTCACTGTTGCGTATGAAGAAAAAAACAAAGATTCCTTTGAACGCGAACTCCTTGAGGCGCTTGCCGCAGGCCGAGGTCCTGATATTTTCTTTCTGACACAAGATATGGTGCTCAAACACCAAGATAAGGTGATGGTGGTTCCGTTTGAAACCATTACCGAACGCGAGTTCAAGGATACGTTCATTGAAGAAGGAGAATTATATCTGACACCAAAGGGGACGCTGGCGTTGCCGCTTTCCGTTGACCCGCTCGTGATGTACTGGAACCGTGATATTTTTTCTACGGCTGCCATAGCGCGTCCTCCGGAATTTTGGGACGAGTTTCTTACCATTGCGCCCGCGGTAACCCTGCGTGATGACGCGTCCAATGTGCTCACCAGCGCAGTCTCTTTCGGGGAATTTGAGAATGTCACGCACGCAAAAGATATTTTGTCCATGCTTATCCTGCAGGCGGGGAATAATATTATAGAGGTGGCGGCGGACGGCAGAGTGAACGTAGTACTCAGCAGTACACAGGAAGGCGGTTCTCAAAAAACGGAATCCGCTCTGCGGTTTTATACGGAATTTTCCAATCCGGTCAAACCGGCATACTCATGGAATCGTTCATTGCCACAGTCGCGGGATATGTTTGTCGGGGGCGATTTGGCCGTATATTTTGGCTATGCAAGCGAACTCCCTGATATTATTACCAAGAATCCCCATCTCAATTTTGATGTATCTCTGGTACCGCAGATCCGGGACAATAAGACTAAGGAGACCTTTGGGAATATATATGCTTTGGCGATCGCCCGAAATACGCAAAAACCCCAAACGGCGTTTCAAGCACTCGTCTTAATGGCGGGAAGCGATTTTGCCAGTGCGGTTTCCAAAGCAATGAAACTTCCGCCCGCTCGGCGCGATCTGTTATCCATCAAGCAAACAGACTCCTATAATTCCGTATTTTATGATTCAGCGCTTCGGGCAAACGCTTGGCTAGACCCAAACCCGGAGACATCTTATAATGTACTTAAAGACATGGTGGAAGATATTTCGTCAGGAAGGTTTCGTATCAGTCAAGCGGTGTTGAATGCGAATACGGAATTGAAACAATCAGTAGACGCTCGTTAACAAAGAGGAAATACGTGAAATAACATGATTAAAATATTTAAAAAAACGGCAGTAAGAGTTCTCTATTTTCTCGTTGTCGCGGTGCCTCTGGTTGTTGTTGCGGCTCCGCCGCTCGTGCCGTGCGACGGCAGTAGTAAGAACCCATGCAATTTTAATGCTTTGATAACACTCATTAAAAATCTTATGGACTGGGCGATCACGATCGCGCCATTCCTTGCCGCTATCGCGTTCGCGTTTGCGGGCTTCTACTACTTCACATCGGCGGGCGATACGGGCAAAGTGGAAAAAGCGCATGACATATTCAGGAATACAGCGATTGGTCTTGTGCTTGTGCTTGCGGCGTGGTTTGTGGTGAAGGTGATATTGGTCGGACTTGGCGTGACAGGCGATTTTAATTTGTTAAACTAATGCAATGATAAAAGATATGAAACATAGCGTACGGAGAATGTTTAAATATATTAAATGGAATCTCGTCTTAGCGCTCTTCACCGTTCCTATGCATCTCATGCACGCGCAAGCAGATCCCGGTGCAGGTGTGCATACAACACTAGAGTCGCCTCTCGGCGGTGTCTCCAACCTCAACAACCTTATTGAAAAAATTTTAGAGGTAGTGGTTCAGATAGGCACGCCTATCGCCGTTTTGTTCATCATCTATGCGGGATTTTTGTTTGTGACGGCGCAGGGGAATGAAACGAAAATAACAAAAGCAAAGAACGCATTCACCTGGGCGATCATCGGTACTGCAGTGCTCTTGGGAGCGTGGGTCCTTGCGGTTGCCATTGAGGGTACGATAGGGAACTTGCAATAGGAAAATAAAAATTCCATAATTTTCAATCATGAAAATAAAAAAATTCATTCTCATTCTTTCAGTGCTCGTCCCGGTCTCTGTTTTTGCCCAACCGCAAAATTTTGAAGACTTTGCGGGCGTGATTATCAACATCGGGAACAATTTGGCTCTCCTCTTTGTCACTGCCGCATTTGCCGCGTTTTTATGGGGGGTGGCGCGAACGATACTGCACGCGGATAGCGCCGATGAACGCGAAAAAGGAAAGAAAACCATGGCGTATGGCCTCGTTTCGTTGTTCATCATATCGGCACTCTGGGGCATTATGGCGCTCTCGCGCAACACGTTCTTTAACAGCGGTTCTTCCGGCATGGGTGGTGGTGATGCCGGCGGGTGCAGTTCACTTGATGAATGTGAGAGCGAGTATGGTCTTGACCCGAATATGTGATATGATCATAATCCACAAGCGTCGTTTGTTATTTAATGGCGGATTGGGTATGATTATAGGAGGAGAAACGTTTGTGGGTGTTGTTTATTATTATTAAAAAAAGTACTCATAATTGAGAATTATTACATCAGTACGTATGAAAAAATTTATTCCATTGGTAGCCCTTCTCGCGTTGCCGGCAGTAGCGGCAGCACAGACTGTTCAGACGGTTATTGCAACAGTTAGCAATATCCTTAACCTTGTCATTCCTATTGTTATTACGCTTGCGGTCATTTACTTTTTCTGGGGTCTTGCGAAGTATATCCTCAATGCTGACAACGAAGAGGCGAGAACAGAAGGCAGGAGCATTATGATCTATGGTATTATCGCATTGTTTGTGATGGTTTCTGTCTGGGGATTGATCGGACTTGTCGGCAATACCTTTAACGTCGGACAGGGTGGTTCCGGAGCAGGATTCATTCCGACCCTCTAGAGCGGACACTTCATGGATATCGGTGCGCTGATTGCAAATATAGAACAGCATATTATCCAACCGTTGATTGGTATTCTTTTTGCACTCGCACTCGCGATATTTTTGTGGGGAATAGCGCGTTTTATTCTTCAGTCAGACGATGAAACTGCGCGCGAGCAGGGCAAACAACATATCATCTGGGGGTTAGTGGGGATGTTCATCATGGTATCGGTCTTTGCCATCATACATCTTA
>Ga0066639_10001572_pt1 | contig 20338 bp, 19 predicted proteins | sample CryGeyCG2114_010_2_FD_59504 | JGI IMG/M metagenome (GOLD analysis project Ga0066639, IMG submission 59504) | Groundwater microbial communities from aquifer - Crystal Geyser CG10_big_fil_rev_8/21/14_0.10 | ecosystem: Environmental > Aquatic > Deep subsurface > Groundwater | place: USA: Utah...
ATGCTTCTTTTTTAGTCTCTAATGCTTTCTTAGCAAGATTTACAACGGCATTTCTGCGCATTGCGCGTTCTTCGGCTTCAGCGCGAGCGAGCATCTTCTTGCGCTCTAAGTCACCCGGATATAATTGTTCAGGTGAGCCCATATTATCTACATCCATATGCTTATCGCCATCTGTACGTAAATTCTCATTGGTTGGGTCTTTAGGATACTTGGCTTGCCCAGGTGTTGGTTCATCTGCTGGGTTGGCTTGGAAATAACCTTGTTTATTAATATTTGATCCAGACATATTTTCCTCTTGTATATTTGTGGAAGTGTTTGCTAACTTATCTAAGCTTGTTTTCATTTGATTTAACTTAGTCTCTATAGACGCCGTAACTACTCTAAGCTCAGAAACTAGGTCTGCTTCCACATTAGTAGAAGCATATCTGACAGGGGTAGCTAATCCAGAATCCGTGTTGGGAGTAACTGTCTCGTCCATCGCGACAGTTCCCGACGATTGATTAAATGCTAGATCATTAGTATCTTTCTCTGTGTTTTTTAGAGATTGGGTAAGATTACCTAATTGCTCCATTGCATTGTCAATATCTTTCTTTAAACCTTCGAGCGTAGAAGACTGCAAATTAATCGATGACGTCTCCCCACTCTCTTTATTTACTTGTAACGATGCAGAAAAATTATCTGCGACTTTGTTGAGTTCTTTTTCTTTATTCTCAACATAAGTATTTAATGTGTTAGCTGCTGCAATAATATGCTTAATGTGGGCTTTAGGATCGGCACCATTAACTACAATTGATAATTCAATCGGATTCAAATCTATGTTAATTTCACCATAACCACTTTTATTTTTCATATGTTGACAAAAATCAGCTTCGGTTCTTGCAACTCTATGACAACCCTCTTCAGTACAAATTGCGCGCCCAACAGCGGTGCCCATAGACACAGAATTAGAATATCCAGTAGCTACCTTGCGTGCCAAATCTGGATAATTATGCTTATCTAATGCACAAAGCGCGATAACGCGCTTTAAATTTCGATCATAATAAGTATCAACTATAAAGCCTCTTACATGATCGACTGAGCTTGATTTATGATCTATGCAAAGAGGCTTTCCTATCCATTTCTTATATGCCTTTACTAGTTCTTCTTCCGGGAATATATCACCATTAGAATTCTTATAAGGCTTTAAGCTAGAATCATTAGTCTCCCAGCGCCATGTATCATTGCTCTTGTCCCAACCAACCTTAACTGCCTCTCCTGAGCGCGTTAATTTAGGAGTGCCATCTTCATTAAGAGCTATAGCTTCCGCTGCATGCATCATAACAGCAGAAAAATATAAAAAGTCCTCAGCTTTTGGAGCAATCTTCTTTAGATTTGCGGCAAATTTTCTAAAATTATCTAATATCTCGGGACTAACGGCGGGAATACAAGATGCAGTATCTTCTATTCTACTAATCTCAATTGCTTCACCTAATTTAATAAGCATAAGTTATCTCCCTGCCATTTTATCTTGAGACTTTTCCTTAGAAGTTTTCACAACCTCTTTAGATAAATCTTTAAGGGCTTTTTTCTGTTCATCGGTTAATTCTTCTTCATCAAGAACAGATACTATTTTACCATCACCATGTTTTATAAACATCTACGCTCTCCAAGTTGGGAGAATCTGCAATAGATTATAAATGAATTGCTGTCACAATTTCTGAGACTTCATATGAATATATTATTATTCCCATTTAGTGTGAAAATTATTCGTTGTATTATAACCTATTTTTCAACTCCTCATTTAATTGATCCTGCCTTTGATTAAAAAGATCTAATATAAGCGGTGTTTTCTTCTCTATTTCTTGCTGCAAGCTATTGCTAACAGAATCAACCCAATTCTTTGCTAAGATATTGGACTGTATATGATCTTTAATTCTATCATTGGCTATTTCATCTATCTCGTCACATTGCTTTTGAATTTCTTCAATAGCCTTCACGGCTTCTTGTGGGAAATCTTTACTCTCCAAATCTTCAAATAACTTAACAAAACTATTAACTTTATCTTCTAAATCATCAATCGAAGAAATAAAAGACTTCATAAGCTTAATTGTTTGAGTATCTGAAGCAAATTCTTGCATCGCATTAACGCACCTAAATGCCCCAATCTTGAAATCATTAAAATTCTCGGTTGACTGATCTCTAAATCTTCTGAGTGCGGCACGAGCCTGTACAACCGCGTCTGGAGTCATATCCGTGTTTTCCTTAAATGGAGTCTTCATTATATTTAAGTGATTTGATGCAAGACTTAAAAGTTTTATTGCATGAGCAAAATGCAAAATAGCTTTCTCTGCCTGCTGTTTCTCAGCATCGGAAACTTCATAAGTCATTTGAACAGAATAAGCTCTTTTAATCATAGAAAAACCCACCAGCATTTTCTGTAGGTCCAAATCCTCTTCCACCAGTATCATTATTAAATAATCCTACGATTGGAACTACATCACTCTCTTTATTATGTTCCGTTATTGCCTTATTATTTGTAATGTTATCTCTAGTAGGAGATTGTTCTAAATAAGAGTTGTATACTGAATCATGAGGATAGGTCTTTGTTTGATCTAATTGTGGCGCGAAAGAGCCCATTGGACCGCTTTCTAAAATACTTCCACGATTATCATCTATATACTCTCGTTCATTCGAAACTATATCAGCATTGTTCAAATCTTTGTCTTGCACACAGTCTCTTATTAACTTTTCATATAGTTGCACCACTCTTGGATTTACACCCACACCAAATCCTAATGACCTTGCCTCCGCAATCGCCCTCTCAGGATCTTCATGAAGATATTTGCATTTAACAAGCGCAATCACAAGCCCGGTTCGATCCTTGCCATAATGACAATGAACAAAAGTGGGTCCATCTTCTAATAATAATTTTTTCAAATCATATTGAAAAAGCTGCATTAATGACTGTCTATCTATACTTATTGGAATAATAATGTGCTTTATTCCAAGCATATTACAAATTTTATTGATTCTTTCTCCAGATTGCAAATCTAAACTCACAATTTTATTTAAGCCTATCTTTTCTTTTAATAACACAACATCAACTGGAGACGGAGCACTTCCACGATACAAATCTTTAGTTACTTTTCTAAGTCTTCGTATCATTTATAAGCTCCTAACTATATTATTAATCACTTCTCGCACATATCTAGCGTTATGATTAAATAATACATGCTTAACGAATGTAATAGATTGCCCTATCGCAGAAGATGGGGGCAAATTCTTATTAGATATTTCATGTTCATTCAAACTATATATTTTTCTTTTTAAACTAGCAATAGCATTAGTTCGTCTTTCTGGACTTATTCTTGTAAGAGTAAATCTAATAATATCTGCTAAATACTTTCCAACATATCTTGGATCGCCCAATTCTGTCATAGCCGCATTTTTAACAAGATCTTTATTCAATTGAATTTTGTATTTCTTGTTAAAAATAATCAAAGCATTCTGCATCGCAATAGATTCTGGTTTTTGTAGACCTTCTTTTATTGCTCTATTAAATAGCTCTTGATAAATATGTAAAAATTCACGAACACACCCTTTTGGAGCCTTTTTCCTTAGCTTTCTAAGTAGTGCAGAATAAGATAATTCTTCAACATCAGTTAAATCTATTATCCCTTCATTGTCAGTTGATGTATTTTCATCTTTATGTTTAAAATACTCTACTTGTTTCAGTCTTTTTTCCGCTTCTTTTTTTGACTCATATTCTCCTAAACTCTTGCCTTTATGAGATATTACACGATATTTGCCATTTGGTAACTTTCGAATAAAAGCCACCTTTGTAAGATGAGTCTCACACATCTCACTATAATTGTCGGCTAATTTTACAATATCATCATATTTCATTTTTTATTTTGTTTGGACATCGCCAGTTCTTTAAGTTGTATTGCTTCGCGGCTTCTTAAAAACATATCATCCATAATACCATTACCATCTATTTCGCATAATCCTCTTACAGACCTCTCACTAATAAAAATCTGTTTTCCAACTTTATTTGTTTTAGTACGCCTATCTATGTAGCTGCCCTCAATAACCAAACACTCTTTATAAGCAGCAATTACTTTTCCAGAAAAAACAGTCGGATATGGAGTTGATACTTGCTCGGTACTAACTGTTTCGTATGCATCACCAAGATATACTTCTACATATTTGTCTTTAAATAGTTCATACCAGAATTCAGCAATAGTAGAATGCCTGCCCTTTTGGGAATTAATTTCATGCATTCTTGCTATCATATTATCTAGCTTATCTTGTGGTATCATTATTTTGTCCCCATAATAGCTAAATCTTTAAGTTCAACAGCTTCACGACTTCTTATGAAGATATCATCAACAACACCACTACCATCTACTTCACATAATCCTTTAATTGCTCTTTCACTAATAAAAATCTGTTTGCCCGATTTATATGTAATATTTTTCTCAATTTTTGTTTGTAATGGGCGCCTATCTATATATGATCCTTCCATGATTAAACATTCTCTATATGCGCCTATAACTTTCCCGGAAAATACAGCAGGATATGTTGTGGAAATTTGCTCAGTGCTAACTTCTTCATATGCATCTCCAAGATATACCTCTATGAATTTACCTTTAAATAGTTTGCACAAAAACTCAGCAACAGTCGCTTCCCTATCAACATTTAATTCTGCAACTACACTGGTTAGCTCTTCTCGTGGTATCATCGAAAATCCTTGTTAGGCAAATTTAAGCATAAACTTTCTATAATTGCTTAGTGCTGATTTTAAAGTTATTTCTGAATATGATGACTTTTTATTAATAACTACCTGTGTATTAATATCAATTCCGCCTATTTTTGTTGTTGCATATTTGAATGCTTCTGCTACAGATTTTGTTAATTGAGATACTGTATCATAACATAATTGATGTGGACCATGTATATTGCACTCAACCTCTACTTCATCATTATTTGTGTGCGTATAAGATCTTGCCAATAATTCTTCGTCTAAAGCAGAACATAATATCCTTCCAAATTCTATTGCATCAACTTTATCATTGGCAAATATCTTGATAACAAGACTATTCTCTGGAAGAAGAATTCTATAAAGCTTACTATGATTCTTTTCAGATGCCCTAATTTGATCTAATAAATTATCTAACATATTGTTAACGGCAGCAGTTGGCGCAGAATCTACTGGACCGGATACTTTAGGTTGAGGCATAGTATATTGTGTTAAATCCATACTGTCTCCATTTGTCATATATTTAGATTTTACACTCTGAACTAAATCACGAAATCTATTATCTTCTGGTTTGTGCTCATTAGTCGGAGTTATATTGTTTTTTTTTACCAAATTATTAATTGGCATTGTCTTAGATTTTTTGGACCAAGTTTTTACTCCAGCCATATAAGACTCGACTGGTGCGGTAAAATAACGATTATTTTTTAACTCAGTAACAAACCCTTCAAGATCACCATCTGCAGCCCTTTCAACAGCGGCAGGAAATTTTCTCTTTAATAAAGACGCCCAATCACAAACCCCATCATTTAATGAATCATAAGCTCTAAATAAACTATTAAGATAATATTTCTTCTTTTGTTTATCATATTCGTGTGCTAATAAAATAATAACATCACCTTTCCAATATTGATTAGGAGAGCCTGCCGCCATTAAATTACCAACGTTATTATTGTGTAACGATTTAAAGCCCGTTTCCATTCCAAGTTGACCCATTAAGATATCAACTGCTAAATCTACATTTTCTTTAATTCCTAACATCTGTATCGCAGCATTTTTAACAGCCGCACGTATTGTCGATATGTCTGGCGGATTAGTAACCTTTTCAACAATCTTCCACCCATATTTATTCGCACGATTTATAGCATCTTGATTACTATTTCTAATATCTTTTTGGTCTTCAGCAGATTTGCTAAACTCCACGAATCTTTGATAAAATGTAGGATCTAATTTACTCATTTTATGCCTTAATGCTTTTAACTATATCAATTAACTTATTATAGATTAATGGATCCGATTGTTGAATGGATTTCGCATACTTCAAAATATATTTAGCTAATACTGCCGGATGTTCATTAGATAATGTTTCTAGTGATGAAAAGAATTTTGTATGAGCAATACCTGGAAGAGATTGCTGTTTGGGTTCTTTATCCTCAGGTTTTGGCAACTTAAACTCACTAGGAGGGGCTCCAACAAATCCTCCTGACATTGGTTGAGACGGTAATACACTAGACGGAAATACCGCTGGCGACATTCTATCATAATAAGATCTATCACGGGCAGGAACTGCTGGTGTTGTTAAATCATCTATCTTGGTTGGGACTGGACGAACCCTTCCTCTTATATTTGGATTGGCTGGAGAAGAAGGTGTGGCAGGTGAAGTAGTGGTTACTGGTATATCTTCTAATATAGCGTCCGTTATCTCTGGACGGGTTTTATTATTAGTATCGGTTACGTTTGTAGCCTCCCCACCAGGTACAGTTTCAATTGTTTCTGTTTTATCTGGTTCTCTTGCAACAAACTCTCTTGACTCAAACAATTGTTTTAACTCAGCATCATAATATGCTTGAAAACTCTTATGATATGCTTCCGCCGCCCTTATTATCTTTTTGGTTTCATCATACCAGTTGTCAATTTTTCTGGCATCCCTAAACTTTGCCATTACTTTTAAAGTCTTCAATATAAGGTTCAATAACTTTTCTGAGATATCAACCATATTTGTTGTCTTAATTTTTATTGATTTAGCCCTATGAGGATATCTTTTCTCCCAAGCAGCCAACTCTCTACCCCTATCACTGAATCTTGACATAAAATCAGTAATACCAGCCTCTTTCACAAGATCGCTAGAATAATAGGCAGTTTTGCCTGAAGGTTTAGGACTGAAACGCTTTCTTAAATCTTCTAGATATTGAGCATACTCAGGATCGTAATTGTCAGAACCGGGAGTAACAGATTGTAATAAGAAATTGCTATGTTCTTTTGATAAATTATCATCAAATTCTTTAAGTATATCTAAAGAATCCACTATACATCTGTGAAATAAGGATAAATCACCAACACTTTTAGCATATTCTCTTCTATTAAGATTAGATCTCGCAGATTTTAATATGTCTTTCATGCTTCTATTAGTAAGTGGTTGAAAATTTTCAACAACTGTACCAGAGATAATTGCACGAACATGATCGTCAGTGTCTCGCATTTTTTGATTGGCTTCAGCATATTCTTTACTATCCCAACCAATACCCTCGCGCATTCTATTCCAAATGTTTCTTGTTTGTGCTATTTTTTGCATAGAGATACCCTTATTTATGTCCAATCGTAAATAATACAAGATTATCCATAAAGAATGTAAAGTTGGCTTATTTTATTGCCATCAGGGTCCTGGAGGTGGAGGTGGTGGTGCTCCACCTTCTCCTCCACCGCCACCCATTCCACCTGGAGGTGGAGGTGGCATTGCACCACCCATATCTAATCCTGGTAATCCACCTGGAGGGGCTTCTCCTGGTAATGGAGGCTCACCGCCAGGTCCAGTTTGTCCTGGTTGAATCTCTGGCTCAGGAATTTCATCCTCTTCATCAAGAGTTCTTAATTCATTAAGACTCATGGTTGTTAGGGCAGCCTTCTCTTTTGCATTAATTGCGTCTTGAATTGCTTCTATGCGCATTTTCCTTACTTCATCGGCATAATCGAGACCCATAGATCTATACAATGAGTGCAAAGATGCCCTCTTAGCTGGACCCTCTCCCTGCGTCAAAGTAACAAGGTTATTAATGTAATCTCCAGCATCAAATAGTGACATATGGTTCCAATCTATATCTGGAACTATTAATTGCTTCTCCCCGCTGGAATAATCATAAAATCCCTGAATCTTAGATATTGGGGCAAAGATCTTTCTCTTTAACCACATACCCATCATATTTCTGAACTGCATATAGCGCTGTCTTAATACGTCAAGGGCAACGCCACCATTCGCGTATGTAGTGTCTGCGCCGCCATCCATTAATACTGGTGGAACCTGCAACCCTACATATATTTCTTTGATAATCTGTGTTATATCTCCAGAAATATCAAAAATACCAGAACCATAGCCAACTCTTTCGACGGCTACGCCTTCATGTGTAAATATCTTGAAATCTTTATCATATTGAGCCGCTTCAAAAACACTTTTCCATGCTTCTAGGTCTGCAAATGTTGGTTTAAAATCAGCGGACCCTATCTTAACTAAAGTTAGCGGATTAATCATGTTATCCGCTTGGGCATACTTTGACTCACGAAGCTTATCAAATAACATTAGTTGTCTGAAAATACAAACTGGAAGTCCGGTTCCTCTTATTTCGTAAGGACTGATTCTTCTAGCTAAATGAGAAACATGGAAGTTATCTAATGGGATATTTTCTCCATGCTTTACAGAATCAATAATATGTTGATTTAATTGCTTTTTTTGTTCTATATCAGAAGGCTTATTGGAAAATATGATCTTTTTAAGGTTCTCATCTGGTCGTAACATTATGATTGGCTCATTTGCTACAACTGTTCTTTTTACCAACATAAAATCTGGATTTTGAATTAATAATCTACTCCACTTACCCTTACTTTCATCAAGTTCTGCATAAACAAAAGCCTCTCCCAATAGCCAAAATTCTTGAGCAATTTGAACACAGATATTCATTAGGTCAATTTCTTCAATCATATCATTGAAGAATTTTTCAATATCTTTATTAGGACATTTTATATTTAACTTACTGATTGGATATGTGCTATGTAAATTGATAGCATTATGCACAAATGGATTTAAAGCGTAAAAACTTCTACACCACGCATTTATTGTAGGGCGATCTCTTGGTAGATTAAGGTTGCTGTTTAGCCATAAAGGAGAATAAACCTCTGGTGTTTGTTTAACAACATCACCACTTCCGCCTCGATAATTACTACCACCACCGCTAACAACTTGGGCATGTTTAACAACGCCCACTAAAGATGATACTACTGAGTTTGTTGTTATTCCATCTTCATTAATAGATGGTCCAGAACCGTCTTTAAATAGACCTTGTTTTACCTCTTCTGTTAGACTGTCTCTACGAAACTGCGAAACATTTCTAGCCATCAAAGCACTTACTTGAGGAACCCCTCCTGACATATGTGTACTTGTTTTTGAAATACCAGATGCAGATAACCCGCTATTAACATGTGGAACAGCTCCTCTTTTTTCTAAAAACTGTTCAGACTTAGATTTTTTAAAACCAGACATAAAGCCTCATTTCCACTATACCCTCTACTATACATAATAAATAATATATCAGTAGTATAAGTATTTATGAGGCAATTAAAATTTTCTAGGAACAAATCCTGTTAATACAAGAGGTTTATTACCATTAGCAAAGTTCTGTTGCTGAGTTAATGGGTTATTATTTGTAAATCCTGCCGTCACCATAAACTTATATGCTAAATAAGCGTTTAATAACGCCATAAATCCGTCATTAGGAGTACTTCCCTTAACATAATGTATTACTGGATCCGCTCCAGTTTTTGAAATAGATGGTTTTATTTCCATACTAGAACAATGATCTATTAACCAAGCAATCTTTTCAAAATCACCGTATGGAAATCTAATTTGTCCTTTTTTCATTTGTCCATACAGCTCACCAATATAATGATCTCTTTCAAAATCTATTTCTTTTGGAAAAGAGTCTTTTTGAAATAGAACATAATTGTTTACTTTACCTCTGGCACGCGACACAATATATCTGTCACCATATATAGTATGTAATGTTTCAGATAAATCTTGAGAAAACCCAATGTCTCCAACAGCTAACTGTACACTATACTGTCTCATAATCTGATCTATGATGCCCTTTTTGCTCTCAAGATCATTTCGTTTAAACTTAGTTGCAAACTCTATAGAAAGTAAACCCGGACCTTTCGCAACTAATACAACGGCTGTGCTATAAGATTGTCCTGCAATTTTAGCTTTTTCAGGATTTGCTAGTTGCTCAATATCGGCACGCAAACCATAGTCAAGCCCCAATACAACTATTTGTTCTTCTCCGGGACTTATTCTTGCTTTGAATTTTCTTCCGGCATCACCACAATACTCTGCAATTTCTTCTGGAGTAATTGGGCTTGTATCGCCTTGAAAAAACTCTCCTAAAACTTCTGTATGAAAGATTCTTTCTGTATTAATTGGGTGTTTGCCAGGCTTTTCATTCTCTATGTCTTCACGCTTAAATGTAGGCATGTATAATTGGTTAATATGAAACCCAATCATTTTACAATCTTCGTCATTATGGTTCTTAAGAGCGACCCATTTGCCGCGCTCTGCCGCCTGTCTTTTATCTTGCTCAAACCCACAATGAGGACATTTTACTATAAATCCATAAATCCAAATTGATTCCCAATCATCACTGCCCGGTGTATACAATGGGAAATGTTTCTTACATTGCTCACACCCTAGATAATAATATTGTTGAGACGATGACATCCACATCTTATGAAAATCTGATCCTTTACGACGTGGTGTACCAAAATATACTTGAACTCCCTTGCTAGGCTTTCCATACTTAGCCGTGGTTAAAATCTTAAGAGCATTTCCCATTGCTAAACCAGAAGTCCTCTGAACCTCATCAAAAAAGATAATGTCCGCAGTACGACCCATTAGCCTGTCTGCATCAATACCTGTAGATTCAATCCAAAGATGGTTTCCACCAATGAATTGCTTGAAATGTAATGAGTCATTAGTAGGGCTTGTTGGGTCTAATAAGCTCTGCATATAAGACTTTATTTTACCACCGCTCTTCTTGTCTGCAGGTTCTATAATTAACGATGATGAAATCATCTGATTTAATTTGGTCTTAGAATAGGCGGCGGCTAGTTCTAATAGTGGAAATGCATGAATAATTCTTATTGGAGGCTTATCACCAACTCCAAATAAACCAGAGCCCATAAAATACATTTCAAGGGCACCAGCCATAGTTGTTCCGCCAACTTGGCGTCCCTTTACTAAAATTACTGGTAAAGAATTTGGCTCTAACGCTTTAATCCCTATATACCTATATATGTCTGCAAATGGTTTATATCCATTGCCATGCAGCCTAAAAGGGTTGCCGTCCAAAGTAAGATACTTCTCGACAAAATTAACCGGATCTATTATTGTTAGCTGATCCTTAAGTTTATTGAATAGCTCTTTCGTAGACTGACTTTGATTTTGCACTTACCCTACTTTTAATACTTGGCTGGCATCAGCGCGCTGAAAGCATCATTATTATCAGCGGCTAAATCCTCATCTTGATTAGAATCATTTCTGCGACCTAAATTTGATGACTGATTAGAGATGTCTGGGTGTTCTTGCTTAGCTTTAAGATTTTCTCCACTAATAAAATATAATAAATCATCAGCTTCCCAATCTTTGGCATCAGATACATCATTTTGATGGATAGATCTTGCCCTATCTATAATGGCGGGGATTGATAGATTTCCTCTTGTGCTTTTAATAATATTCTCAATGGTCTTTTGAATATGTGGGCACTTTATAATGACCATTGGTAATTTCTTACCAATTGGAACTTTTTTGTTAATAACAGCATTATTATCAGAGGCTGTTTTTTCATTGGCAGTTTTAGAATTATCATTTTCGTCATTGTTTGAAGTTTTTGCCAAGAATGCAGCAAGTCCGCTTCTTTCCTTCATATCTTCTACAGCAGCCGCTACTGATGGATATTTAGACTTATTATTCATGATTGAATTGATTTGATCAAACAAAAAATTATCAATTGGTTTGGGCTGTACAGCTTTTTTGCCGATAAGCTCATCTTGAAAACGTTTAAGCCAATGATCTTCCTCTATATTTTCGTCAGAATTTCTGCTAATAACTGTTTGATATCTATAGTTTGCCATTTTTATCCCTTAAAATTAGCTGCCCAATCAAACTGATCATCAACACTAATATCAAAATCTTCCTCTGGCATATAACCTCTATCTTGACGAAGAGGATATCCCATGTCAGCCAGTAACTGCATAACCTCGGCTTGTTCACGATCAGTTAATTTCCACTTCTTAACTTGTTTTGCATAGATATCTTCAATATCATGACCGGCAGAAATCATACCATTTATGCATATTCTGGCTATTCTAGAAGCAAATAATGGAGCCATAATATAAATCCCTTGAACACCAGTTATCTTTTGCGCTTCTTTAATAAATGATTCATGCTCTTCTTGAGAAGTGGACTTCTTTCTTTTATTCTTTTTAGTCTTCTTAATCTTATCTAATCTATCATGTAACCTATCAAGACCATCTTCAATTGTAGATCTAATTTCCTCAACTTTATTAGCATCTAGTTCTTCCTCTAAATCTAATCTCATGGCTCTAGATATTTCATTATCTAATTTCTCTAAATAAGAAACGGCTCTTTCTAATCCTGCAGTATCATATCCTGAGTGTTTTGGAACAGTATCGAAGCGTTCTTTAACCCAAGCCACAAATCCATGAGCGCCTTTAGATTCCCAATCCCATTTTGGATTCTTCTTAGATTTTTTGGCATCATTTTCATCTGCATTAGATTCGTCTTTATTCTTTCCATCTGAATCTTCTTCTGATACTTCAAGAGATTGTTCTACAATAGGACCAGGACTACCAGCGCCAGGAATTTCGTCTAATTCAATAACGACTATCTCGGTTTCTGGGTCACTAACCTCTAAATCGTGCCCATCCTGTTCATTTTCATGAACGGATAATTCATTTGATGGCTCTCCCATCAAAAATCCTTCCGGCTCAACATTTATTGATGGCTCAGAAGAATTTTCATTTTCTCCTTGTTCTATGACAAGAAAAGGCGTGCCGGAAATTGATTGTGCAGTAGATTTTAATGACATCGAGTACCTCTAGACCTAACTCTATGATATGTTTATATGCATTTATATTGCATAATTAGAACCATGTTTTGCTATAAAGGGTATTTCCACTATCTGTAGTGCCATAATCTGGATCTTCATCATTTGGTGCATCCAAATCTTCTTTAGGAGAAATTCCGTCTGGTAATCCATATAAACTTGGTTCTGCTGGATTTAATTTTCCTTCTAATTCCGCCAACAATGATTGTATGATATTTATTTTTTTATCCTCATCACCATCTTCAGTATAGTCTCTACCATGGTTCAACTCTTCAGGACCTTTTCCTTCGAAGTCTGGCATTGTTAAATATTCGTCAAGCTGCCCACCTATAGGTATGGAGTCGGCATAGGATCCAGAATCTCCTAAAATGGGAGTAGACCCAATTTGATCGTCAATTGGAAAATCAATGGCAGTTTTTGTCAATACCGAAAGTAGCATCATTCTGCGAGCAATTTTATTGCTTTTTTTCTCTGATTTAGTAATACTACCATCATCTTCTATATATGAATCATCAGCCTTATATTTATCTTTGTTGCGCTTTCTTTTTTGTTTGACAAAATCTTCTACACTATCATATTTATCCATATTTTGATAGAGTCCTGTGCCTGGACCGTGTTTAGCAGGTCCATCTACACCCTCTGTTTCATATAAGTCATAATTCTTAAATAATGGCTCTTTAAAACGTGGCTGCACAACTATGGCTCGTTCAGACTTATATTTTTTTTTCTTAGGGGTTGGTTTATTAACTCCACCTCCACCCTGAAAATAAGCGTCTTTTTGTAATGATTTCATTTTATTCCACCCTTTAAATGCTTCCGGTAATATGGATATATCGGTTCAGTGATTGGAATATATGTCCATAGATTCATCTGCGTTAATAAATAGCTTGCTTTATCTGCGTCCCATTTAAAAGCATCATTAACCTTTTCTACTAATGTTGTTTTAGATGCTATATTAACAGATGTTGGGTGCTGTTTTACGAAATCAATAATAGACTTATCTACATCAAAATCTAACTTACATGCCAAATATATAGATCTAATAACTCTATTCTTACTGTTTGTTAAAGTAATATCTGGAGACAAACAAGTCTTTATTTTCTTAGATTTAATGTCATTAAATCCTAATCTTGTCGGATCTATAACATTTTTCAGATCAAAAGACAGTAATAAAGCATTACAGGTGAAATCCCTGCTAAACAACTCTTTTTGCATATTACTAGGCTTATTAATTCCTTGTTTATTTAGAATAGCATCAATGCCCGGGACTACGAAGTTAGATGAAAAATCTAACTTCATATTACCAATAAAAATAGAACTATGACCATCACTCATAGTTTTTCTAATCAGATTATATTTTTTCTTTAATTCAATAGCAAATTGTTGTGATAAATATTCGACAGTATTATCCCCAGTAGTAATATCAATATCAGCGATTTTATCTAATCTATTTAAGTATTTATCGCGCGGAGTTCCTCCGCAGATATAGGGCATAGTTGCGCCTATATCTTTTTGTACCACTATCATTGTTTGAAGTAATTCGTGTAATTTCATTCATTTGCTTCATATCAAGCTACAGGAGGTTTGGCGGCTGGAGCTGGTGGAGGTGGAACTACTGGTTTTGCTGCTGGTGGAGGCGCTAAATCTTCTGAGATGTCTATTTCGGGCGTTTCTTTACTTTCTTCATTTAAAGATTCTTCTTCCATTTCTTTTCTCATCTTCTTTTTTGCTGCGTCTTTTTCGTCTTGTTCTTGTAGAATTTGTTTCGCTTTTTCTGCTTCTGGAGACGAATTTTTATGCTCTTCGTTTTTTATATCAATTTCTCTAGTTTTCATTGTTCCACGAAGTTTAGAAATGATATCTTCAAGACGTGTAGAAATATAGTTATTAGCTTCAAGCGCTTTATTTGTCGCTTCAGATAGGGCTGGAAAGAATGTGGCTAAACCTAAACTATCTAACATCATGTCTGCCATAGCTAATTGTCTTGGCATCTCTCTAGTCTTATAAAACTTAGCAATGTCTTCAAATTTAGCAACAACATCAGATATGGTTAAATCCGCAAATATTGAGTTTACCATATGATCAAAATCTTTAGACTTAGGTGACTCTACAACTTCATCTTCTTTAACTTCTAAATCAGCAGATGGCTTAGCAGCCGGAATTGGTGGGGCAGGGGTTGGTGGTGGTGGTGCAGGTTGTCCTGGATCTACTTGAGCTTCTACAACTAAATTCTCATCATCTACATCCAGTACTTCTAGCGTATCGTCATCACTATCATTATTGTCTAAATTATCATCATCTAATGCTTCTAAAAACTTATCTATGCCCTTTGATTTGGCAACACCATCTGCTGGGACTTCTGTGGGTATTCCTGAAGCCTCTTGTGATGGAGGCGGTGGTGGCATTGGCAATCCACCAGGAGCCCCACTAGGGTCTGCTGGAGGTGCTGGTGGTGGAGGAGCAGGAGGAGGTGCTGCTTGAGCTAGTGAATATAATAGATTGGCGCCCTTGACAAGACCCTTCTTAGTCAATATATTGGCTTCTCGTATTATCATATCTTCATACAAAGTGCTTGATGTACTTTTCTTATTAACCATCTGAATTTTCTTTTTCAATTCATAAATGGTCTCTAATAATATAGCAAAGTCTTTATCTGCAAATAATTGACCCTCTTGAGATCTTAATAGTTTTTCAGCAGAATCTAATCTTCCAATTATCTTATTTCTTTGCTTTTCAATTATCTTTTTCTTTTCAGAAAAGGATAATTCATCAGCAGTAGAGTCTCTAGCAAAATCAATAGCAGAACCATCGACTTGTGCCGACTCTTTTGGAGCATCTTGTTTTATTGGTAATAGATATCCAGTATCTGCATTTCCATACCAAAATTGTGCGGTTTTGTATTTCAAGTGAGTACCCTCTTCGTAAAATCTTAACCAACTAATAAAATCATTTATCTCAGTAACATTCCATCCTTGAGTAACTCGCTGCACCGCAGCACTTCTATTTAATTGATTTTTTCTTTCCTCATAGTATATCGTTTTAACGGCTTGTAGCCATTTATTCATATCATGAGAGCTGGGAAAATTCTGTATTTGCTCAAAATTTGGGTATGCTTTTTTAGAGGTAGATTGCGACATGGCTTTACTCGTTAATTTTTTTGTCAATCTTTTCGTTTAACAATTTGGCTTCAGCCAGTCTCATCTCAGTGTTTTGTGTATCCTTTTCTGCTGGAGGTTTTAACTTAGACATTTTTTCATTAAATACTTCCATAAAATACAGGGATGTTTCCAAATCCATTTGAGATAAAACTTCTTTGATTACATCATGAAATACCGAAATATGCTCTGTAACCTGTACATTTACGTTGTGCGTAACTGTTTGTGCAGCAGGAGCCTCAGTGAACTTATAGTACTTTTCTAAAATATTCCCTAAGACTTCCGCATAATCAATTAATAATCTATCTACTCTGGTGTTAATATTTCTTGGATCTTCTTGAATTTCATCAAATACTTGAGCTAATCGACTCTCAATAGCCACACATAAATTAGTAACAATCTGTCTTATATCTAGTTCTTTACCTGCTAACTCTAACATTTTATTCTTGTAAGTAGGGTTATTCTGAACAGATAAAGCAAGCTGATCTTCCGTGCTTTCTGCTAGTGCGGATTTAGACTTTGCTAAATCCTCATTAATCATGTTATAAATATCTAAATAATTAGCTTGGAAAGACTTAATAGACTTTTCTGCTATGACAAATTTATACTCACTAACATTTGTATATTTCGCTTGTAACCAATCGTGTATATCTTTAGCAGATATACCAATAACTAGTTTTGAGATAATCTCATCTTTATCTGGATGCTGAAGTATTTTAGCGAGTGCATTTTTGTTCATTATTCATTCTTATTAGCTATTGCCCATTCTTTCCGATCTAGAATCAAAGATAGCATAGTAAGGAATATCAAGGGCTTGTGTTTGGTTTGCAACGTCGCCTCCAGGTACCTTGTTGCCGTTATTTAACGTAAATCCAGTCTCAAAATTATAAACTTTCTTATCTAATTCACACTGCCACATGTGCTCGCCAACACGGGCAATCTGTGCGCCAGGATGATCTGGGCAATATCTAGAGCTTAATGGGGCTTCTAAAATCTCCATTTGCTTAGTCATCTGGCTTTTTTCAATAGCCTTTTCTGAATCGGCTATTTTATTTGTTTCGGCTAAATCTTTGCCTGTTTGCTCATATTTTTTCTTAAGCTCATCAAGTCTTCTATCCACCAAATCTTGTCTCTGAACTATGGCATTAGGTGGAGAGGCAATAGTTAACAGAAGCTCATCAATAACAGAAGCTTGCTTTTTTAATTCTGGATCGCCTGATTCATCAAAAGCGGTTGCCAAATTAGCCAACTCATCAATAGACTCTGGAGTTATCTTAGATTCTTCTGGTGGCTCTATATCCTCTACTGCTTCAGCAGTTATCTTCAATAATTGTGCAGCCTGTACGCAAGAATTGGCAACAACCTCAAGACAGTCATCATCATATTCTGCAAGAAGAATGGCTTCATTATCTGGGCTTTCCAACCAAGAAGCTATAGCTATTAACATTTCTGATATTCTCATGTTTTCCTCAATTAAAAAGAGCCTTCGCCGGAACCTTCGCCGCGCTCTCTAGCTTCTCGTTGCTTACGCAACTCATCAATTTCTCGTTCTTCTTCAGGTGAAAATGTTCTTCTAATAGCAGAAGGACCAGTTGTTTGATTTTGTTCTTCTAAGAAATCCTGTAAAAGAGGGCTTGGTGGTGGACTTAATGGGCGATCTAACGCGCCAACATTTGTACCTGTCTCTAACTTTTTCTTAGCCTTATACTCCTGTATTAATCTTTTTAGATGTGATCCGCCTTTAGGATACTTTCTGTTATGAATGTCTCCCTGTCTAGTTTGCTTCATAACATATTCAAACACTGGAATTATCTCTGGAACATTATTGGCAATTTCAAAATCTTCTTGACTGTTTATTCCAATCCATTCCATAGTGTCTTCATCAACCCCATGCATCCCCAATCTCCAGTTTGTTTTCTCTCTCCATAGTGGAGAAGATGGAATATGTTCATGTGGCGTTGGTTCAACAGGTTCCTGTCCTCTTGAGAAAAGAGAAAATACAGCGACAATATTTGGTAATAAATCTTTAGAGGCTTGAATTAACCCATTCAACATTTGAATTTTAGGTTCACTCATAAAATCTTCGCTCCAACGAGCGCGAATAAGAGCAACCATTTTTTCTTTCGTTTTATCATCAGTTAAAATCTTAGCAATAGCATTAACCCTATTGGACAAAACTGTTAACGATAAATGATCTAAATCTCCTGTTGGTCTATCTCCTGGTAATATCTCATTCAATAATTTTACCACGGCTTTTGCTTCAGGAGACCCTAATAAGTATAATTCTCTGATTATAACATTTCTGCCAGTACGCCCACCCTGAGATAGTGGAGAGTAAGGATTATCTATAACGGCATCAGAGGTATTTAGATATATGTTCACAAAATTGATAAAATCAGATTTCGCGCTTTTTAGAGCCCCTTCTTTAACTTCTGGATCTTCCAAATCTTTTTGACTTTTTAGTCTGTCTAGTTGCTCTTTTTCTCTGCGAATTTGAGCCTGTGATTTTGGACGGTGCTTTACGCCAAGAGATAATATCTCATATTTCTGGTCCATCAGATCGGCAAATCTAAATAATCTCTGTGACATATTTGTTCCTTATCCAAAAATCTTGGCATTAATAAATGTCGCAGCCTCATAAGTTTCGTCCATACCGCGTCTATATAACGGACGGCAATTGCCCTCTTTATCTTGATAAACTTTGTGTATTGGCAATCCAGTATGCCCGCAAATTGCATGCTGACTAACTTTACTATCCTTAATTATCATAGAACATGTGGTTGTTGCTGAGGCTTCTGCAGTCTTTCCACCTAATCCTTGTAAGAAGATTTGGAATCCAGTAGCATATGCCTTTTCATCGCCAGCATTTGCCAATACATTCAACGCATCTTCTGCTCTTGCAGTATTACCCTCTGCTACAGCGACCCTAATATTATTAATTAAATCGCTTGGTTTTAATCCGAACAATGGAGATGCTGAGGCTGCTGCCTTGAAATCTGATTCGTTGTTGGCATATAGATTGCTAATACTATTCTTGTCAAACGATTGAACAGATCCATTACAAATAAGTACGGAAGGTTTATTAACAACACCGCCAGATATATTCACTGGAACCTTAAATGCAACTTTGCCGCCATCTAAGGAAACACTATAAAATACAGTAGTTTCATTGTGATCGGAAATGGCAATTTGAGGGTTATTATGTCCCATACTGACCAAATCTCTAATTATATTGTTACGGGCAATATTTAATTTGTCAGCACCAAACTTAAAGTTAGCAATTCCTTGAGGAGATGTAAATTGTTTTTCAAAAGAAACAAATTCATCAAATTTTGGAAGCTCCACATCTTTTGCTGACGCTTCAGCCATCTTCTGTCCAACAATTTGTCCTTGGAAGAATTCTGATTTGCCTTCACGGGCTGCATGGAGTCTTGTTAATGCTAATTCTGCATCACTAACTTCTCTATGCTCAGATGCCGCTTTTGTAAGAACATTCAATATGCTAGTTCCATTAATCTTTAATTTTGTTCCCGCATTTGTAATAACATATTTCTTGACATTATTGTGATTTAATTCTTGTGGTCCAGAATTTCCCATAAACACAGACGCTTCAGAAACAGTATTATTATGAATCTCTATTGGGACATAGAAACTAGTAATTCCTTTTGGTGTTTCGTAATCAGCCTTTATAACCAAAAACTTATCACTGCCGTCACTAACAGCCAATGATGATGGTTTTAGCCCCCAAGAATCCAAATCTGTATTTACAGAATCTAAAGCCTTATTGGCTAATGCCTGTGAGTACATCTTTAATGGGACATTTTTATCAAAAACACTATTAAGTGCATTAGATAAGATTGGATCAGCTATCTCATATGTATTTATTTGGGCAGCGTCATCTCTAATATTTACTGTAATTTCTGGCTCTACTGCTTTTTCACCAAGTTCATTCTCAAATAATTGTGCAAACTTCGTGTTATTTGAGTACAGTTTTTGATAAAGATTTTTAAGATCAGCCCTACATATAAACAATGTATTATTAGATGCCATCTTCTCAATAACTCTAGACATAGCACCAATAGTTTGATCATGTGGGTATGCTTCTAGACATTTCGCTAACTTGACAGCTAATACGGGAGTGGCGATCTTATGATTATCCTCTACCGTTTTTGTTATAGAACCAATTAATTGTTGAATTTTTTCGAGGCTCATTTAAACACCTATTCCGTAATTTAAACCAATTCAGGGTATTTACTTAATACCTCTTTTTTAGCTGATTC
>Ga0066639_10001573_pt1 | contig 20337 bp, 17 predicted proteins | sample CryGeyCG2114_010_2_FD_59504 | JGI IMG/M metagenome (GOLD analysis project Ga0066639, IMG submission 59504) | Groundwater microbial communities from aquifer - Crystal Geyser CG10_big_fil_rev_8/21/14_0.10 | ecosystem: Environmental > Aquatic > Deep subsurface > Groundwater | place: USA: Utah...
TCAGATAAAGATTGACATTCTTCTTTATAAACTAATTTACAGGTTAGCTTACTTTTTGTATATTTGGATCCTCCAGAATTATGCTTTTTTAGTCGAGCTTCTATATTATTTGTGCTACCAATATAATAGCTGCCATCTTTTTCACTCTGTAAAACATAAGTATAATACATATGTTCTAAACCGCTAGCCCCGACGATATACTTCGTCGGGATCCCGAGGCTGAAAGCCATCGAGGACGACAGGGTCTGATAATACATATTTTACCTTAAATGTGTGCTCAGTTCCAGCCTGATCTATTTGTTTAAAGATATTTTTTTTCGTATAATCATTTAGTGAATAAGGTTTACCTCTCAGTTATAGTACCTTCGTATAATGAAATGCCGAATCTACGAAAAGGTGTTTTGGATAAAATCAATCAGTATTTAAGCAAACAAAGATATATTTACGAAGTAATAATCGTAGATGATGGGAGTGACGACGGAAGCCTTCAGTTTTGCGAGAAATTTGCTAAAGAAAATAAGAATTTTAGAATAATTAAAGGAAAGCATTTAGGAAAAGCAGGGGCTGTTACTACGGGAATGCTTCAGGCAAAAGGAGAAATACATTTATTTACTGATATGGATCAGGCCACACCCATAGAAGAAATTGAAAAACTCTTGCCGTTTTTCAAAAAAGGTTATGATTTGGTAATCGGTTCTAGAAGCTCTAGGGATGGGTCTCCCTTAACCCGCAGAATTATGTCCAACAGCATGATAGTTCTTAGAAAACTTACCGTAGGAATAATTGAGATAAATGATACGCAGTGCGGTTTTAAAATGTTTACCAATCAAGCTTCAAAAAAACTATTTGAAAAAATAAATGATCTGCACGTAGGATTTACAAAAATCTCGGGCAGTAACGTAACTGCAGGATTTGATGTAGAAATTTTACTATTGGCTAGTAAAATGAAACTTACAATCAAAGAAGTACCTGTGGAATGGCTTTATGTAGAAAGCAGGAGAGTAAGTCCAATTAAAGATTCCTTAAATGGTGTAGCTGATTTATTTCAAATTTCCTCAAATAAATTCAGAGGCAAATATAATTTATGATTTTTAAAAAAATCCTACCCTATGCTTATGTATTTGTCATTTTATCGCTGTTTTTTTATTCTTTTACGCAAGTAAGTCTGAGCCTGACATTAACTCGAGCATCATTTTTCCAAGGTATACAGAGGGCATTTCAAGAAGTTGGTTATTTCAATAGAGATATTTCAACTTTAATTTTTCTAATTATTCTAGTGCTAATGTCAGTTTTTTATATATATATTATTAATCAGGCTATAAAAAAGAAATTGAAAAAAAATCTAGTTAGAAATTTAGTTATACTCTCCGGTTTAATTCTTTCATTTTCTTATGTGGCTTTCTCCTTTGATTTATTTAATTATATTTTTGATGCTAAGATAATTACTTTTTATGGTGAAAATCCATATTTTAAGAAAGCATTGGATTTTCCCGGAGATCCTATGCTTTCATTTATGCATTGGACACACAGATATTATCCTTATGGACCATTTTGGCTCATTTTAACTGTTCCATTATCATTTGCAGGATTTCAGATATTTTTACTTACATACTTTTTATTTAAGTTTCTTGCCACAGGATTTTACTTCGGATCAGTTTATTTAATTTATAAAATAAGTAAAAGATTACATCCAGGTTCAGAGCTTTTAAATACAGTATTCTTTGCGCTGAATCCACTTGTAATTATTGAAGTTCTGGTTTCATCTCATAATGATATAGCTATGATATTTTTTGCGCTCTTAGGGGTTTATTTATATTTAATAAAAAATAAATTTCTTGGAATAATTTCTGTAATAGTCTCTTTAGCCATTAAAATCCCGACTGCGGTATTGCTCCTACCGATGGCTTATAATCTCTTACCAATTCCTAAGAAATATAAGCTAAATGATGAAAAAATTATTTGGTCTTTTGTAGGTCTTTCTGTGCTAGGTGTTTTATATTCAATGACAAAATTAGAAATTCAGCCATGGTATTTCCTCTGGGTTCTTCCTTTTATAGCTCTTCTTAAGCTAAATAAATATATCTTGAGCATAGCTACGGGAATTTCCGTAGGACTTCTTTTAAGATACACAGAGTTTTTATATTTTGGAAATTGGGATCAGGTTTTTATAAGAAATATCTTAACTATATCTGCAATTTTAATTTCAAATATTGTAGCTTTTGTCTGGAGTAGGAAAAAGGAAAACACACTTGAGAATACAAAATAAAATTTATTTTGTTCTTCTAAATATGTACAAGCGGTATTGTTGCTTTGGTATAATTAAGAAATGCAAAAATTAAGGAGATTGCTCATAAATAATACCCCATTATTGATCCTTTTAGTTGTAGGCCTGATTACTCGATTAATTAATATAACTCTTCTTCCAATATTTACAGATGAGTCCATTTATATTTATTGGGCAAAGGTTGTTCAAAGTACATACTCTCAGTGGTTTATTTCCCTAACTGATGGAAAACCGCCTCTTCTTATTTGGATGATTGGTGGATTTTTACAGATACTCCCGGATTCAATGTACCTTTTAGCAGGTAGATTGCCTTCAGTTATTGCAGGAGTGTTAAGTATAGTAGCAATCTATAAATTAAGTGAGATTTTATTTCGTTCTCAAAAAATAGCGATATTAACAGGTATATTGTATATTATCAGTCCGTTTATTTTAATGTATGACAGGCTTGCACTTTTTGATTCATTGCTCTCCAGTATGCTTCTTTGGAGTACTTATTTTGCAGTTAGAACTTATAAAACTTTAAAATGGACAGATGCAGTATTATGGGGAATTTTTCTAGGGCTTGCATTGCTTTCCAAACCAACAGCGCTTGTTTTTTGGGTCCTTCTCCCCATTTGTATAGGTATACTAGCTTGGAAAAACAATTTAATTAAAAATTGGCGAAGATTAATATCATTAATAGCAATTGCTCTTATTTTAAGCCAGATTATTCAAGCAATTCAGAGATTATCAAGTGTATATTTTCGGATGGCGGAAAAAAATGCACAATTCCAGTTGCCTATTGGTGAACTCATAAGCGATCCTTTTCAGCTGTTGCAATCAAATTTAATTGGTTTATTTTCATGGTTTATTTCTTATAATACTGTTCCTATTTTCCTGCTTGGCTTATTTGCTTTCGGTTTTATACTTTTAAAAAAACCTAGGGAAGGATTGGTTTTATTTATATTATGGCTCATTCCTATAATTGGTTTGGCAGTGATTGGTAGGGAAATCTTTCCGCGCTACATACTCTTTGTAATGCCATATTTTATTATTCCAATTAGCTATTTTATTATTTGGTTGTGGGAAAGAGATAAAATAACTAAAATCATTTCGGTAATTATTATGCTTGGTGTTGTTTATTTTCTTTTGCCGTTTAGCTATAGAATCATTTTTTCACCTGAGATAGCTCCTTTACCTAGAGCTGATTATAGACAGTTAGTTGGGGATCACACATCAGGTTATGGCCTTGATAAGATATTTGCCTTTATAGATGAAGAAAGCAAAAATGGTAAAGTTTATATTGTCACACAGGGGACATTTGGATTGTATCCTTATGCATTTACTCTTAGATACTGGGATAATCCGGATGTAGAAATAATCCCAAGCTGGCCCCTTATGAGCGCTGGCGACATCCCGGATTTTTCAAATAAGGAAAGGGTATATGTAATTTTGAAGGAAATTCCCAACGGAGACGAAATTCCCGAAAACCTTCCCTTAGAATTAATTTTTAAGGCTGAAAAGCCAGGAGGACGTTACACAATCTTAGTTACTAGACCATTATAAAGTAATGAAGCTAAAAATTTATAATATCGTTTTTATTGGGATTCTAATTTTGGGTTTTGTGCTCCGTTTTTATGATCTAACTGGTAGTCCGCCAGGTTTTAATCAGGATGAATCCTCAATAGGTTATAGCGCATATTCTATTCTAGAGACAGGAAAAGATGAGTATGGAAAAGATTTTCCAATATATTTTAAGTCGTTTGGTGACCAAAAACTTCCAGTTTATATTTATTCGACTGTAATTTCCGAAAAAGTATTCGGTGTAAATGAATTTGCGGTTCGTTTTCCTTCAGCTCTTTTCGGTTTTCTGTCTTTGCCAATTTTATTTTTATTGGTTAGAAAATTAAGCGGTAGTTCAGTATTGGGACTAATATCTATGGCTCTTTTGGCAATAAGTCCATGGGCGCTTTTATACAATAGGTCTACATATGAGGTAAGTATCTCATTATTTCTTTTCTTAATAGGTACTCTAGGTCTTATCTATGCGTTACAAGACAAAAGGAGAGGGCTGTTTCTATTTGGGGCATTATGTTTCATTTTAAGCCTTTATTCGTATAATTTAACAAGACTTTTATCTCCATTGCTTTTTCTTTTGATTATGTTTTGGTATAGAAAAAACTGGAGAAATATATCCCGCAGCGAAATAGTTGGTACTAGTATTATTTCTATAGTTTTACTAATTCCTTTTGTGGCTACTTTTTTTTCTGACGCAGGATTTTCATCCGCAAAAGGAACATTAATTAGTTCAAGTGCCCAGGTTCAAGCATCACTCCTTGAACTTAGGGCAAATGTGTCTTCTTTACCGCTAGTATACGTAAAGCTTTTTTTTAATTCTTATATCTTAACTTTTGTTGAATATTTAAAACATGTAATATCATATCTTTCTGTAGATTTTCTTTTTCTAAAAGGCGATCTTCATGGAAATCATCACATTCCTTTTATGGGTCAACTATTTATTTTCGAATTGCCATTTCTTATTTTGGGAATTGTATCTGTTTTTAAGAAAAAACATTCTTGGGGATATTTCTTACTGGCTTGGGGGATAATAACTATCTTAGTTGCATCTTTAACACGCGAAGCTCCACAAGCTACAAGAAGTTATTTTCTTTTATTACCTTTGATTGTGATGTCGGCTTTGGGGCTTTATACGTCTTATATTTGGTTTGTAAAACAAAAGCAAATAGTTCGTTGGAGTATTGGAATTTTCTTTTCTGTAATATTATTAATAAATTTAATATATTTCTTCACAATTTTTTATAATGTATTTCCAAATGTTTATGCTTCTTCTTGGCGTGAACAGGATAAGGCATTATCTTTATTCCTTCAGTCTTTTAAAGAAGAATATGATATTGTTATTGATACGAATTCCGGATATATCTATACATCATATTTATTTTTTACAAAACATTCACCTTTGGATTTTCAAAAAACATCAGTTAGGAAAAGAGATGATTCTGAAGGCTTTAGCATAGTTACTTCTTTCGGAAATATCACTTTTAGGGATATTCATTGGCCATCAGATAAAGAACAAAAAAATTTGATTTTTGTTTCAAAGCTGGAGGAAAAACCTGTAGATAGCATAGAGCTTAAACGCTTTGATTACCCATCTAAAACAGTATATTTTTCAGTAGGGCAAGAAATTCGTTTTTTGCCTGTGACAGAAACAGCTTATGTCGTTTTTAAGGCACCATAACCAAAAATTAGTAATTGTTCTCCTGTTGGGATTGTTTAGTATTCTAGCAATGTACCCGCTTTTAAAAGATGGTTTTCCTGTAACTGATGATGGTAATTGGCTCATAATTAGATTTACAGCTTTTTTTGAAACCTTAAGATCCGGACAATTACCGGTCAGATATATTTACAGACTAAATGACGGAATGGGGTACCCGGTATCAAACTTTGCATATCCTTTATATTTATATCTTGCTACCCCAATTTACATTTTAGGTTTTGATTTTGTTAATAGTATTAAAGTTTTACTTATTTTTAATGCTTTTCTTTCGATTGTTTTTACTTTCCTTTGGTTGCGAGAGAGGTTTGATAGTCTATCATCTTTAGTTGGCTCTGTAGCTCTAATTTTATCTCCATATTATTTATTTGATCTTTACAAAAGAGGTTCGGTAGGTGAACTTTTAACTTTTTCAATAGTTCCATTTATTTTATGGCAGATTGAGCGGAAAAATTTTGTATTAATATCAATAGGTATTGCGCTTTTGATACTGGCGCATAATAGTTTGGCGGTTTTATTTTTATTATTAATAATATCGTACGCAATAATTATTAAATTGGATATTAGGCTTTTAATAAGTGGTGTTTTTCTAGGATTGGGCCTGTCTTCATTCTTTTGGATACCTGCTATATATGATTTATCAGCAACAGTCTTCATGAATACTACTGTGTCCAATTTTTATGATTATTTCTTGATTTCTAAGAACTATTATTTAATTGGACTGAGTTCTATAGTGATAATTATTGCGAGTTTAATTACCGGAGCATTTGATACAAAGTTATTTAGGGATAAGTTGTTTAATTTCTTCTTAGTTCTTTCATTAATTATTATTTTTTTAAATCTTCCCCAAAGTAAAATTTTTTGGGAGTTATTTCCATTTAAAGATTTTATACAGTTTCCTTTCAGGTTGTTTTCAGTCTTAACCGTATCTTTGGTATATTTGGCAGCATTTGCATCTAAGAATCTTAAAATTAATAAACTTATTTTTCCTGCAATAATAATTGTAATTTTTATCATTCAGGCAATTTTATTTCTTCGTACTGTTGAAATTCAGAAGCACGAGGAAGGTTTTTATTCAACAAATCAATCTACTACCACGATTTCAGATGAATACTTAAATAAATGGTTTATAAAACCGCAACTTGATGAAAAAATTGTAATTATAGCAGGACAAGGTAAAGTTAAACCAGTATTGAATTCTCCCGGTAAGTTAGCTTTTTTAACTGATTTTGAGAACAATGGAGTTGTTCAGATTAACTATGCTTATTTTCCGGACTGGAAAGCCGAAATTAATGATCAAGAAGCTGCAATTGATTATATGAAAAACGGTTTAATTAGTCTGGAAATCCCTGAGGGCAAAAGTTTAGTTAATGTTTACTATGAACAATCAAAAATACACAAAATTTCAAACCTTATTTCTCTGATTTCGCTTATCGTGCTCTTATACTTTATAATTAAAGTCTTAAAAGTTGAGCGAACTATGCATACTTTAAAGGAAAAATAATAACTTATAAATGAAAATATTAAGAAACAATTATTTATTAATAATTCTTTTAGGAATATCTTTGATTGCGATATTTCCATTTTTCCATTCTGGATTTTTCTCTTTTCATGATGATACTCAAGTTCAAAGAGTATTCGAAATGAGGGTAGCTCTTCTTGACGGTAGTTTTCCTGTCAGATGGGTAAGGGATTTGGGTTATGGCCTAGGGTATCCCATATTTAATTTTTATGCTCCACTTCCTTATTACATAGGCGCCTTTCTATCGTTAGTAGGGCTTGATGCTCTGTTAGCAACAAAGGTAATGATTTCTATGGCGGTAGTTGGCTCAGCTTTCTCTATGTATCTTCTTGCAAAAGAATTTTGGGGAAAGTTGGGTGGAGTTCTTTCCGCAGTAATGTATGTATTTGCTCCTTATCTTGCGCTAAATATTTATGTAAGGGGAGCCATAGGGGAAGTATATGCATTTTTTTTTACTCCTCTTATTTTCTTCTCTTTGTGGAAATATCATAAAAGTAGAAACTTCATCTATATAGTTTTAGGCGCTTTAAGTTTTGGAGGATTGATAATTTCTCATAATTTATCCGCAATGATGCTTTCTCCTTTTATTTTTATAATTACAATTCTCCTTTTTATTTACAAAAGAAATTATCTTATTTTTGCAATTCCTTTTTTAGGGATACTACTTTCTGCATTCTACAGCGTACCGGCACTTGTAGAAATGAAATATACAAATGTTCTTTCAATAATAGGTGGCGGATCAGATTTTCGTGATCATTTTATTTGTCCTTTCCAGCTATGGAGTAGTCCCTGGATGTTTGGCGGTTCAGCACCAGGATGCCTAGATGGCATGTCTTTTAGGCTTGGGAAATTGCATTTTGTCTTGGGGTTTATTCCCATTTTTTTCGCAGCGCTATATTACAAGAAGGATAAACTAAAATCCATTGTTGTATTTTTAACTACTTTATTTTTACTATTATCAATTTTTCTGACTCTTGAATGGAGTAGATTTATTTGGGAATTTCTTTCATTTATGGAATTTTTTCAGTTTCCATGGAGATTTCTTCTTGCTGCATCTTTATATTCTTCTTTTTTGTCAGGGGCTGTCATTTATTATTTTTTAAAATTTAAATTTATAAAAAATAATAAACTACAATATTTAATCTTTACTATAATTTTAATCTCTCCGGTTATATTATATTCAAAACTTTTTACTCCACAAGAATTTTTACCACGGACAGCTGATTATTATATAGATGAAAAATATCTTACTTGGGATACTTCAAGAATATCAGATGAATATATGCCTCCAAACTTTAAGAAACCGGAGACAGCAGAAGAAATTATAAGAGATAAGATTTCAGGAGAAAATATAGAAGTTAAAGAGTTTACTCAAAATACAAATATGTTATATGCAGTAATTTCATCAACAACAGGTACAGATATTAATGTTCATATTCCTTATTTTCCTGCCTGGAGATTTTACGTAAACAACAAAATATCAAGTTTTAAAATTACAGATTCAGGAGTTTTACTTACTATTCCAAAAGGAGAAAGTATTATAGAGGCAAGATTTGAAGAGACGAATGTTGAAAAAACAGCAAATTTACTTACACTTTCTGGTGTCTTACTGCTTTTTGCTGGTATAATTTACTATAAACGAAAAAAATAAAATGAGAAAAACTTCAGTTGAGATAACTATACCGGTTTTTAATGAGGAGAAAGAGCTTGAGGAAAGCATAAATAAACTTTTTATTTTTTGTAAAAAAAATCTTTCTGAGTATGACTGGAATATTACTATTGCAGATAATGCATCTTCAGATAATACTCCCATAATTGGAGCTAAGCTGGCAAAATCAGATCGCAGAATATCTTTATTTAGGTTGGAGGAGAAGGGAAGAGGACGGGCCGTTAAGAGAGTTTGGAGTAATTCAAGTAGTGATCTTTGCTGCTATATGGATTTAGATTTATCTACAGATTTAAAACACATTAAAAGTTTATTGTCTGCTCTTCAGAATGGACATGATATAGCAATAGGTTCCAGACTGGCAAAAGGATCAGAAGTTGAAGGCAGAACAGTTATTCGTGAATTTACATCAAGAGTTTTAAACTTCTTTTTTATACAGTTCTGGTTTCAGACCCACTTCACGGATGCTCAGTGCGGTTTTAAGGCAGTTACCAGGAAAGTTGTAGACGAATTGATACCAAAAATTAAAGACAATGACTGGTTTTTTGATGGAGAATTATTAATAGTAGGAGAGAAGAGTGGTTATAAAATATTTGAAGAACCGGTTCACTGGGTAGACAATCCGGGTTCAACCGTTAGACTTGTTTCTACAATTACAGGAGACATCAAAGCAATGTGGAGATTATTTTGGACAAAACCATGGGAAAACAAAAATTAAATGGATAATAATGAAGCAAAAAGCTTGTCAAAAAAAACAATCCACGGTGTTTTCGCGCTAGTTTCTAGAAGTCTTATTCTCCAAGTGGTTAACCTCGTGGCTTTTTTAATAATCTCGGTTATCTTAACAGCTTCTGAACTAGGTATATTTATAGCAGTAATAGCGATACAAAGAATTATTAGTTTTTTTACAGATTTTGGTCTTGGAGCAGCACTTGTTCAAAGTAAAGAAGAATTAAGAAGAGAAGATCTAAAGACTACATTTACTGTCCAATTCATAATAACTCTTATAATCCTAATATTCTTTTTAATTTTTTCAGGTAATATTCAGTCGATCTTCAATCTTAATCAAGAAGGGATAAATTTACTTCTTGCGTTAGTATTCACTATCTTCTTATCTTCATTTAAGATGATTCCATCCGTACTTTTGGAGAGGGATATAAACTTTAGTAGGCTTTTAATACCTCAGATAGGTGAATCATTAGTTTTTAATGCCTTCTTAATTATATTAGTGTTAAATAATTTTGGGATAACAAGCTACACGGTTGCCTTTTTAGTATCAAGCCTAGTTGGTATTCCTCTTTATTATTTTGTAAGTCCTTGGAGGATAGGTTTTGGAATTAAAAGGAGTTCGCTTATGCATCTTAGGTTTGGTATTCAATTTCAGGCAAAGAACATATTAGCCACATTAAAAGATGATTTTTTAACAGTTATATTAACTCGATTTCTTCCTTTTTATGAAATAGGATATATAGGATTTGCACAAAGAATATCTTTTTTTGCGTATAGATATATAGTTGATAGTGTTGCTAAAGTTACATTTTCATCATATTCGAGAATTCAACATCATGAAGAATACTTAAAGCAGGCAATTGAGAGATCATTATTCTTTATCTCAGCAGCAATTTTTCCTCTTTTGTTTGGGTTTATAATTATTTTTCCGTATTTAGTTAATTATGTACCGGGGTGGATTAAATGGGAGCCTGCAGTGATAAGTGTAGTCTTCTTCTCCCTAAATGCTGTTGTGTCTTCCATATCGTCAATTTTAGTAAATGTGTTGGATGCTACGGGTAGAGTAAGATATACCTTAAGGTTAATGGTTTTATGGACGATTTTAACTTGGACATTAACGCCGGTGCTTATTAAATTTTTTGGTTATAATGGCGTTGCAATAGCAAGTTTTATAGTTGCACTTACTATTTTTATTACAATTTATTTAGTTAAGCAAATTGTAGATTTCAAGCTTATTAAAAGTATATATAAGCCAACAATTGCTACTGTAATGATGGTTGTATTCACAATTTTAATAGCTAAGTTCTTCATTATTAACTTGATAACTCTTATCTTTGTTATAATTTTAGGTGGATTATTATATTCCGTTATTTTTTATCTTTTATCCGGGAAAGAAATAATCCGTGATTTGAAAAAATTATATATGTAGTTATGTCTAAAATTTCAGTATTAGTTATCACTAAGAATGAAGAAGAGAATATTGAGGATTGTTTGAAGTCAGTAAAATGGGCAGATGAAATTTTGGTCATTGATACGGGGTCATTGGATAAAACAATTGATCTGGCGAAAAAGCACGCGACACGTGTTTATGCACATCCAAAAGTAGATTATGTTGAGCCAGTAAGAAATTTTGCGCTAACTAAAGCAACAGGAGACTGGATTTTGTTTTTGGATGCTGATGAAAGGATTCCGAGCGTACTCTCTAAAAAACTACAAGAATTAACTAAGACAGAACCTGCTGCCTACAAGATTTCTCGTAAGAATATTATTTTTGGAAAATGGATGAAGCATGCGGGATGGTGGCCGGACTACAATATAAGGTTTTTTAAAAAAGGCCTTGTAAAGTGGAATGATGAAATTCACAGTCAGCCAAATGTTAAGGGAAATATTGCGCTTCTTGATCCAAGTGAAGAGCTGTCGATACTGCACTATAATTACAGTACGCTTTCTCAATATCTTTCAAAAATGTTAACTTACACCACAATTCAAGCTGAAGAGTTAATAGAAAAAGAAATAGAGATTCAGAAGAGTGACTTCATCACTTATCCTTTCAATGAGTTTATGCGTAGATATTTTGCTAAAAAAGGATATAGCGATGGAATTCATGGATTTGTGCTTAGTTTTTTACAAGGTTTTTCGGAATTTTTAGTTATTACCAGGGTATGGGAAAAGCAAGGGTTCAAAGAAGAAGATAAATTCTTAAATGTTTTTTTCTGGCAGTGGAAGAATATTCAGAAAGAAGTGTCATACTGGATTACTACAAGTAGAATGAATGATTCTAAAAGTTTTATTAAAAAAATCGGATATAAAATAAAACGTAAAATTGGATGAAAAATGTTTACATAATTATAGTTAACTATAATGGACAAAAAGATACCGTTGAATGTCTAAGATCTCTTCAAAAGATTTATCATAAAAATTTTTCTATACATATAGTAATAGTCGATAATGATCCTGAAAATAGAATAAATATTCTTGAAAAGGATTATCGCGAAATAAATCTAAAAATTATTTTTAGTCCGAAAAATTTAGGCTTTTCAGGTGGAAATAATCTAGGAATAACAGAAGCTATAAATAATAAAGCAGATTATATTCTACTGCTAAATAATGATACTTTAGTAAGTGAAGATTTTCTTGAAAAACTAATTGAGTTTGCAGAAAAAAATCCTAAATTTGGCTTGATTTCACCAAAAATTTATTTTGCTAAGGGTTTTGAATTTCATAAAGATAGGTATGGAAAAGAAGACCTGGGGAAAGTTATTTGGTATGCAGGTGGGGTGATGGATTGGAAGAATGTAATCGGACTTCACCGGGGTGTTGATAAGGTAGATAAAGGTCAGTTTGATGATGAAGAGGAAACAGATTTTGCAAGTGGTTGTTGTATGCTAATAAAAAAAAGCGTGATTGAAGATATAGGTTTACTTGATGAAAAGTACTTTCTTTATTATGAAGATAATGATTATTCGATTAGGACAAAAAATGCAGGATACAGAATTGTTTATCAGCCAAAATCAATAATATGGCATAAAAATGCAGGCTCCACAGGAGGATCAGGATCAAAATTGCAAGATTATTATATTACTCGTAACAGACTTTTGTTTGGAAATCGATATGCGTCTATTAGATCTAAAATAGCTTTGAATAGAGAAGCAATGAGACTTTTTATTAGCGGAAGAGATATGCAAAAAAAAGGAGTAATAGACTATTTTGCGAAAAATTTTGGTCATTTTGAAAAAATATGAGCATAACTACAATAATTATTACTAAAAACGAAGAAAATAATATAGTTGATGCAATTGAGTCAATTAAATTTTCAAAGCATGTAATAATTGTTGATAATTCATCAACCGACAGAACTGCTGATCTTGCAAAAAGTACGGGTGCAGAAGTTATAAGCGTGAACTTGGATGATTTTTCAAAACAAAGAGAAGAGGGTTTAAGGCGGGTAAATACAGATTGGATTCTTTATATAGATGCTGATGAAAGAGTTACACCTGAGCTTAAAAAGGAAATAGAAGGTGTTATAAAATCTGATAATTCAAATGACGTATATAGATTAAATAGAAGAAATTTTTATTATGGAAAGCATGAGTGGCTTTTTAGGGATAAGCTTGAAAGATTATTTAAAAGAGATTCTTTAAAGGGTTGGCATGGTCGTATCCACGAAAGCCCAGTCTATACAGGAGATATTGAAGATTTAAATGGATATTTAGATCATTTTACGCATCAGGATTTAAAATCTATGCTGGAAAAAACTATCAAATGGTCAGATACTGAAGCGCAAATTAGACTTAATGCAAATCATCCAAAAATGACATGGTGGAGGTTACCAAGGGTAATGATCCCAACTTTTTTAAAATATTATATTAGACAAAAAGGTTACAAGAGTGGAATAGCAGGTCTTGTAGAGAGTATATTTCAGACATATAGCATTTTTATAACTTATGCCAAGTTGTGGGAGATACAGGAAAAGCAGTCAAGGTAAAAAGTTTTTGCTTTTAAAATCTTTAATTCCCATTTTATCTTTACTAAATCTCACAAGGTAGATAATATCCAGTATCCCCATAGTGTTTATGAGTAAGATAGCCATAAACCAATATCTTTGTTTTCCTTTTGCTGCTCGCCAAGCCGCCAAGCTTTTCCAGAACAGCGACCAAATCATGAGTGCTATAAAGAAAAATGGGTTTATGCCGGGAAGTATCGTATTTAAGTCCATATATTTTGATCCTAGCATATTCTTTCATTGAAAATCAAAAGTTGTTAGAATTAAAACATGAGTCCCGTTAAAGACCGCTATTTTTATGTTTACATATTACAAAGTTTAAATATTAAAAAGTTTTATACAGGTTATACAAATGATTTACGCAATTGTTTTAATGAGCATCAGAATAATAAATCTACATATACAAAAGGAAGAGGGCCTTTTAAATTGATATACTATGAAGCAAGTATGCATGAGGAGGATGCAAAGGCGAGAGAATTATATCTTAAGTCCGGTATGGGTAAAAGATATCTCAAAAACAGATTAAAACGCTCGCTGTCTTTAACGGGATGAAAATTGGAATATTTGATCCGTACCTAGATGATAATGGCGGAGGAGAGCGTTATATGGTTACTGTTGCAACTTGTTTGTCAAAAAATCATAGCGTTGATATATTTTGGGATGAGGAAGATGATTTATATGCGATTGGTAAAAGATTTGGTTTAGATGTATCAAGATTAAATTTGGTTGAAAATATATTTTCTGCAAATTATCCAAAGCTTGATAAGTATAAAAAAACTAAGAAATATGATGCAATCATTGTCTTATCAGATGGGAGCATCCCACTTTTGTTTTCAAAAAAAACCTATTTACATATGCAACAACCCATAGAGCACTCGTTGAACGTTAGGGAAAAATTAAAATTAAAAAAAGTAAATAAATTAATTGTTAACTCCAAATTCACTAAGAATTTTATAGAAAGTAAATATAATCAAAAGTGTGAGCTTTTATATCCTCCGGTAAGTTTAATTAAAAGTGAAATTAAAGAAAATACAATCCTTCATGTTGGTAGATTTAGGGTGATGAATGTTAAAACAGAGGATTATAAAAAGCAACAATTTATGATCGACACATTCAAAGAAATGGTGGATGACGGATTGAGCGGTTGGCGATTTTTATTGGCGGTTAGTTTAAATGATGAGAAAGATGCTAGATTCTTAAAGATGAAAGAATCTGCTAAAAATTATCCAATTGATTTTTTGATTAATTCGGAAAAAGATGATCTTTGGCGAAAAGCTGGCAGGGCAAAAATCTATTGGCATGCTACGGGCTTTGGTGAAGATTTAGTTAAATACCCTCATTTAGCCGAACATTTTGGTATTTCAACAGCAGAAGCTATGGGTGCAGGAATAGTTCCTGTTGTTATTTCAGCTGGGGGGCAAAAGGAGATAGTTGAAGAGGGCGTGAGCGGTTTGCTTTGGGAAACAAAGGATGAGTTTAAGAAAAAAACTCTGCGTCTAATAAGTGATAAAAAAGAATTAGACAGACTGTCAAAGAAAGCAGTCTTAAAGGCTGTGGAATATAGCGATGAGAGCTTTTGTAAAAATGTAAACAGGATTATTAATGTTTAAAAAATTACTACCAATAATATTTTTAGTGGTTATAGTTTTTGTTTTTTTCTGGCAAGTTTTTTTTAAAGGCTTAGTCCCTATTCCAGCAGATACTATTGTTGGCTTGTATCATCCATATAGGGATTTTTATGCAAAAGATTATCCTAATGGCATTCCGTTTAAAAATTTTCTCATTACAGATCCCGTAAGACAGCAATATCCATGGAAAAACAATTCGATTAATAGTTTTAAGGAAATGGAATTACAGACATGGAATCCGTACTCATTTTCCGGAACACCCAATATAGCCAATTTTCAATCGGCCGTTTTTTACCCTTTAAATATTTTTTTATTTTTTCTGCCATTTGTATATTCATGGTCTTTTTTCATCTTGCTTCAGCCTTTACTAGCATGTTTGTTTTTGTATTTATATTTACGGAATCTGCGAATAGATGAAGCCTCAAGCTTTTTAGGTGGTGCAGTATTCGCTTTTTCAGGATTTTCCGCGATGTGGCTTGAGTGGGGAACTGTTCTCCACACAGCGCTTTGGCTTCCCTTGATTTTATTATCTATGGATAAGATGGCTGAGTACTTCCGGCATTCTAAAAGTAGATTTATAGTTTTCAATTTTAAATTGCCAAAATATATTTTATGGTCTGTAGTTTTAATTTTCGCGATTATTTCATCATTTTTCGCAGGACATCTTCAGACATTTTTCTATGTGGCAGTCTTTTCAGCTGCTTATTTATTTTTGAGAATCTGGGCATGTAAGGAAAAGCTAAAACTATTTTTACTATTTTTTAGTTCTTTATTTATTTCTTTGTTTATCATTCTTCCGCAACTACTGCCAACTTTAAGATTTATTTTTTTATCAGGCAGAAATAATGATCAATTAGCTTGGCAAAAAGAAGGATGGTTTTTGCCGTTTCAGCATTTTGTGCAATTTTTAGTTCCGGATTTTTTTGGAAATCCTACCACTCTTAATTATTGGGGAACCTGGAATTATGGAGAGCTAACAGGTTACGCTGGGATTGCTGCTCTAGTGCTTTCTATTTTTGCTATTATTTTTGTTAGACGCAAATTAATATTATTTTTTGGTTCATTTCTGATATTGTCACTTTTACTTGCTACTGAAAACATAATATCTAAAATACCATTTGTTTTAGATTTTCCATTTATTTCCACGGCCCAGCCTACCAGATTACTATTTATAACAGGATTTTGCATAAGCGTTTTGGCAGCTTTTGGTTTAAATTATTTAATAAAAGAGGGAAGCTATAAAAAAATAATTATTCCGATTCTAATAGCTGGTGTATTGTTTGCTTTTTTATTCGGATTTACCTTTATTGGTACAAGTTTTGGAGTTGATCCTGCAAATCTAGCTGTTTCAAAGAGAAATATTTATTATCCAGGGATGATATTTGTAATAAGCTCTCTACTACTTCTTTCATTTACATTAGTAAATAAAAAAGTAAAAAACATAATTTTAGTATTTTTAATCCTTGTTGTTTTAGCTGATCTATTCAGATTTTCCTGGAAATTTAATACTTTTTCAAACCCGGAATATTTATATCCCGAAACAAAATCCATAAGCTATATTAAAGAAAACATTGGAAATTATAGAATCGCTACTGCAGATTCTAGAATTCTACCTTCCAACTTTTCAATTATGCATAAAATTCCAAGTGTTGAGGGATACGATCCTTTATATATAGAGCGATATGCGCAGATTATTTCTGCCATAAATAGAAATGAGCCAAATATAGAACCCCCATATGGCTTCAACAGGATTATCAGGATAGAAAATTTTTCATCTCCGCTTATAGACTTATTAGGTATTAAATATGTATTGAGTCTTGATGAAATGAATGTAAAGAGTTTTACGAAAATTTTTGAAGAAGGAGAGACAAAAATTTTTGAGAATAAAGAGGTACTTCCTAGAGCATTTTTTGTAAAGGAAGTAAAAAACGTAATTGATGAAAAGGAGGCAATTAGTCTTATGTTTGAAAAAGAATTTGATCCACGAATTACAGCTATAGTTGAAGAAAAAATTAATGGTAGTAAGTTTGAGCAGGGAGATATATTGACCATCAAACACTCTGGGGATGAGGTAATAGTTGAAACCGAAAATAAAAGCGAAGGGTTTTTAGTTTTAGCGGATACTTTTTATCCTACGTGGCATGCTATGATTAATAATCACGAAGTAAAAATCTACAGAACTGATTTTAATTTCAGGGGTATTATGGTTCCCGCTGGAAAACAAACCATAATTTTTAGAAATAAACTTTTATGAACATAAGTGTAATTATTCCAAATTATAATGGCGAAAAAATCTTAGGAAAAAATCTTCCAAAAGTAATAAAAGTCTTAAGCGAATATAAAGAGGGAAGTATCGATTTGATAATCCCTGATGATAATTCCTCGGATAATTCTCTTGTTCTGTTAAATAAATTTAAAGAAGAGAATAAAAACAAAAATTTAAAAATTAAAATCCTTGGATCTTCTGAAAATAAGGGCTTTTCATCAAATGTGAATAAGGGAGTTGAAAGTGCTAGCGGTGATCTTCTGGTCTTACTAAATACAGACGTTATACCGGCAAAAGGTTTCCTAGAGCCTATTATTCCTCATTTTAATGATGAAAAAGTATTCGGTGTAGGCTGTATGGATGAGAGTATAGAAAATGACAAGAAAATTTTAAGAGGTAGAGGGAGAGGTGAATGGAAAAAAGGTTTTCTTATGCATAGTAGAGCAGAAATAGACGGCAAAGAAACGCTTTGGGTCTCTGGGGGGAGCGGAGTATTTAGAAAAAGTATTTGGGATAGTTTGGGAGGTCTTGATAGCTTATATGACCCATTTTACTGGGAAGATATAGATCTATCATATAGAGCGAGAAAATCACGCTTTAAAACTCTTTTTGAAAACAAAAGTATAGTTAGACATGAGCATGAAAAAGGTGCTATTAAATCTAAATACTCAGCTGAAGATGTAAAGAAAATTGCTTATAGAAATCAATTTATTTTTACATGGAAGAATTCAGATTTAAGTACTTTAATTATTTCTTTAATTTGGTTACCATATCATTTGTTAAATGCTGTTAGGTCAGGAGATAAGAATTTTATAAAAGGATTTATATTAGCTCTAAAAATGTTAAAAAACATTATGGAAAAAAGAGGTATAGCAAAAAAGCAATTTATATATACAGATAAAAAAGTAACAGCGCAGGTGTAATGAAATTATCAATAATTATTCCCGTTTTTAACGAAGAAAAGACAGTATTAAAAATAATAGATAAGGTAATAGCCCTTAAAATTCCTAGCGTAAAAAAAGAAATTATAGTAGTAGATGACGGTTCTACGGATAGGACCTGGTCGAAGATTGAAGATCAAAAATCTAGGTTCAGGGGTCTAAAACTTTTCCGGCACAAAGAAAATATGGGGAAGGGAGCAGCTGTCAGAACAGGAATAAAAAATTCAACAGGAGATTATATTATTATTCAGGATGCCGATCTGGAGTATGATCCTGAGCAAATAAAGTTTTTAATAGAACCAGTATTAAGAAAAGAAGCTAAGGTTGTTTACGGCACCAGACTTGATAGAATGCCTCACTTAAGTGGAGAAGAAAATGATCCCAGATTTGTGCTTCACTTCTTTGGAAATAGGTTTTTATCCTTAGTTACAAGTATTTTATATGGAGCATGGATTACGGATATGGAGACTTGTTACAAGCTTTTTCCGGCAAAATTAGCAAAAAATTTAAAGCTTAAATCAAGAAGCTTTGATTTTGAGCCTGAAATTACGGCAAAAATACTTAAATCCGGATATAAAATAATAGAGCTTCCAATCAAAACAAAGCCAAGAAATTATGATGAGGGAAAAAAACTAAGAACATTTCATGATGGCGGAATTGCGCTTTATACTCTTATAAAATACAGATTTATTGATTAGTTTTGATAAGTAAAGATTTAATAGGTATGAATAAAAAATTATTTTCGTTAGTTTATAAACATACATATGTTTTATTGAGTTTGATAGTTTTTATTGGGATAATTTTTAGATTTTATAATCTGGGGGTTGTTCCTGTAGGATTTCATAGAGATGAAGCATTTCTAGGTTATAATGCTTACTCCCTACTTAAAACGTTACATGATTTATCGGGAAATTTTCTCCCTCTTCATTTTGGATCGTTTCTTTTTAGTCCTGGAGGATACTCATATTTTTCAATTCCTTTTATTCAATTTTTTGGACTTAGTGAGTTCTCTGTAAGGTTTGCTTCGGCGCTTTTTGGCATTCTTACAATTTTGATCACTTTTTTTCTTACGAAAACTCTTTTTAAGAAAAGGAATTTTTCAAATGAATTGGCTTTGCTTTCTACACTATTTATTGCTATATCTCCTTGGCATATAAATTTATCTCGAGTTGCAACTGAAAATGTAATTGTAGTATTTTTCATTTCTTTGGGTGTTTGGTTGTTTCTTTTATGGAGAGACAAAAAAAAGCTATTACTTATTATTTTATCTTTTTTTAGCTTTGCAATAACTATAACTATATATCAGTCTCCTAGGGCATTTCTTCCAATTTTTATTCCTTATCTTTTTTTGATTACTTTTTATAGTGATTGGAAGAAAGAAATTCGTAATATTATAGTTAGTTTCGGTCTCTTTATTTTATTAATAATCATTCCAACTCTAGTAATACTAACTTCTAATGATCTTTCACAGCGAATTCAAATGCTATCTATCTTGCATCATCCCCAAACTCAGTTAGTCCTTGAGGAGCAGATTCGTGAAGATGGAGTGAATGAAGTATCTCCATTTGTAGCGCGTGCATTCCATAATAAAGTTATTTCATACAGTAATACTTTCATGAATAATTATGCTCAACATTTTTCATATGATTTTATATTTACTGATAACGGATTGCCGGATAGGTATAGAGTTCCCAGTATGGGGTTATTATATCTGTTCGAAATTCCATTATTGCTTTTTGGAATTTGGAAAATTTTAATTAATGATAAGAAAGAAGGTTTGTTAATTCTTGGCTGGATATTAATTGCACCCATTGGGAGCGCTATGACATTTGATGATATTCCTAATCTTCAAAGGACTCTTTTAGCTTTTCCAGCGGTTTCAATTTTATCAGCTTATGGATTTTATATGTTAATTAAAAAAGTGAACATAAATAAGCCATATTCAGTCGCAATTATAATACTTATTCCCATTATGGTATTTTATATACTTTTATATTTGCATCAATATTATATTCATCAGGTCAGAC
>Ga0066639_10001574_pt1 | contig 20333 bp, 13 predicted proteins | sample CryGeyCG2114_010_2_FD_59504 | JGI IMG/M metagenome (GOLD analysis project Ga0066639, IMG submission 59504) | Groundwater microbial communities from aquifer - Crystal Geyser CG10_big_fil_rev_8/21/14_0.10 | ecosystem: Environmental > Aquatic > Deep subsurface > Groundwater | place: USA: Utah...
GACTCCGTTGTTATCGATGTTCTTTTTAAGCTTGGCCGCAAAAAGTTCTCCCAGTCTTTCCTTCTGGACCGGTTTTGCGATTGTTCTTTTATCGAGTTTTCTTTCGACGAGAGTTAAGATTACGAGGTTATGACCAATTAAAACTAACTAAATTCGGGCCCTTATCTTCTTAGGAATGAAAATATATTCCCATCGCTTTTGAGAGAAGAAAAAGAATTAACAATCCAAATAGATAAAAGAGAATAGGCGTTACAGTTAAGATTTTTGCATTTTCAATTGGCTTGAAGTGAGTTTTAAATACAAATATTAGGAAGTATGAAATTCCATCACCCAAAAGGGCCGGAAAAACTTGAAGAGACGTTATTGGATTTGAATCTGTACCAAAAGAAAAAAATGCTCCACCGTTTGAGGCAATAAATGTAATTCCAGTAATAAAAAAAGCTATCAATGATTTAAAATTATTTGCCACAGGTCCGTATAGAATTGGTGAGACTGCATAAGAAAGAAATAAGACTGTAAATAAATGAATGTAGACGGGACTTGTAATTTGTTTACCAACCACTAATTGCGAAAGAGTATTGTGAAAATATGACAACGAAAAAAAGGACACAATGGAAATTGGAATGAGTACCCAGTTTTTAAAAGTTATTCTTTTGACTAAAAAATTTCTGATGAGAATAGCAATAATCACGCCAAGAACAGGTGTAAAAAGTGGAAGGATTATTATGTCAGTATTGTTCACCTAATTATTGTACAACTGAATTTTAGAGAGTGATAATATTTTTAAGAAGTGTACGCATTTTAAATACAAACTAAGTATCTGCTAACGTTTATAGACATTGACATTTATGCATTTTTTAGAGCCCCCATCTAGTTATAAATGTCATCGGCCCATTAGGAATCTCGGTATTCTTATACACTCGTATTTTGTATTTTATTCTTACAGCGTTGTCCTATTGAAGATATAATAAACTCATGAAACCAATCTTCATGCCCTTAATCTTCCTCACTCTCGCAAACCTTTTGCTTTCCTATATCCTCTCAAAAATCCCATTCTTAAATGATCTCCTGAAATATAGTGAACCCGCCCTCTTTCTCGTTGCTCTCCTCTTTAATCTCGGAGCATTATTCTATTTGTTCAAAAATTACTCTAAGAGAAAATAAGGATTTAGGGTTAAATTATCTTTAACATACAACCGGAAAATCTGTTCCAAATTTTACCAATTCAACAAAATTTCATTACAGGATATAGTATAAGTAAATTATAATTGCTAACGCCAAGGTTAATGTGACAAAGGATTCAAATCTTTTTAGGGGACAATCGTGAAAAGTAATTTTTTTATTTTGTGTTTATCAATTTTTGCTATTTCTTGTACGTCAGGCGGGCAAGGATTGAACAGCCTTTCCAGGAACCAATTGGTTTCAAAAGGAGAAAAAGATAGTCATGAATATATGGGAGAGAGGGAGATATTAAAAGATGCACGAGACATTGCAGAAGAACTGTTGAGACGTGATCCGAACGATTATGATGGATTACTATTAAAATCATGGGTCGTTATAAGAGATGGATTCTATAATTCTGTTGCTGGTTATAATCCTAAAAATCTTGAAACGTCTTATCAATTAATCTCAAAAGCTATATCACTTCGGCAAAACGATTGGAGAGGTTGGAAATATTTAACTTTACTATTTATAAATGCGAAGAAATCACCAGAGGCAAAAAAGTTTTATCAAAAGTTTCAAAAATTAAACTTGTCGCCAAATGATAAGAACTATCTTTATTATAAAACAATAGTAGGAATGGAAATTAGTTTTTTAGATAAAGAATATGAAAAGGTTTTATTAAATCTTGATGAATGCAAAAAAAACTCTATAGATAAATTTCATGTTAAAAATTGCTTAGATTTAACTGCTCAAACCTATTTTGAAATGAAGAACTTCAAACAACAGTTGGAAATCCGACAAGAACTTTTGAAATATTTTCCAGAAAATTCTTGGACAAATGGAAATCTAGGAGGTGCTTATTTCAATCTAAAAGACTACCCTAATGCGATTAATTATTATGAAAAAGCATTGGAGTTAAAAGACTATGGTCTGGCTCGAGCAAGTCTTGGTAGTCTTTATGCAGCTTTGGCACGTCAAAGAATTAATGAAGGAAAAAACGAAGAAGCTCATGATTTTATGGATAAGCTTTTAAAATTAGGAGTACATAGCGAGTCAACTGGACTGTTTGCAAGTACTGTTTCAATGAGAATTTTTAAAGATATGGAAATGACTGAAGAAATCCTCCTCAATGGAATAGAAAATATGCCTGAGAATGGAAAATTAAGAGCAAAGCTAGGAAAGTTTTATAAAGATGAAAAGAATTATGAAAAAGCGCTTCAAACCTTTGTAGAGGTTTTTAATGGTAAAGGTTGGGATCATTTAGATTCCGAAGAAAAAGTTTTAGTCGCAAATCAAATCGCTTGGCTCAACTTATGGGGGCTAAAAGAGCCAAAAATTGATGTCGCAATTGAGGTTCTAGATAAGGTTAGAAATTTTGCATTACAGAACAAGTTTACGAAAGGACAGTATTTCTATTTTCTAGCTAGCGCTTATCATGAAAAGGGATGGCGTGAAAAGAGTATCTTATTATCAAGAAAGTCTCTTGAAATTTATGACCAAGCTTTAGAATTCTATCCTGAAAACAAGTCAAATATTCAAAGAGCAATTAATAATGTTACTGTAAATATTAGGAGTTTTAAAAAGCAAGGATTTAAATAATGCTAATGTTAATGGGCTCCTTCTCGCAATAGGGATATTACGAGCTAATACAAACGAGTTGATTTATGTCTCACACTAAGTTTATTCCCAAACTCAATTTTGCTTTAGGGCTTGCCTATTTATCAATGAATATTTTTCAAAGCAGAGCAATTTATTATAGTAGCGATTTGTGGGCCAATAATCGACTTAAATTTAATATGGCATTTGGCCTTTATTTTATTTTAACGCTTTGGAAAACACTTTCATCAAGTCAAAATGAGTTGGTTAAATTAATGCAATCTGATCAAATATTCAGCAGAAAGATTATCAAGTTTTGTGTCTATTCTAAGAAATTCATATGGTTCTCTATGGGTGTTAGCTCATTGATTTCGATCTCAAAAGCGTTCTTTGGTTAAATAGAATTAACTCCCCAAACTTCCGCAATTCAACAAATTCCAATTAGCAGTTATAATTAACAAGTACCAGACTATTTTACCCCAAGGACCCCGTGAGAGAGAGCTATTATGTGCATTGAAATTTTGGAGCTTAAGAAATGAATTTTCAAAATAAATTATACCTTATCTCTTTCATTCTACTTTTTATCTCTTGCTCAACTGAAAACAATCAAGAGGGAAAGAGGAAATCAAATGGAAATTCGGGTGATGTATTGACTTCAGATAAAATTCCATCAAAAAGTGGAGTTATTGATTATGATTTAAAGTTACCTGGGGGAATTATCCCAAAAGGAGGCTCTGTTGGTATTTATCGTAATGCTCTGCTTGCGGCAAATCTAGAGTCAGGATATTTTAATTTTCTAGAATTTCAGCTGGATGGGCAATTTGGTATTACTTTTCATCAAGAACTTAATAAGTTTCGATGTGGAATTTTAGCGAAAGACATTTTAATAGGTGGTTACCTTTTTAAAAAAGGAACAGTCATTGAACTTGATAAAAGTGGAAGTCCTAACTATTTAGGATTAGGAATAGAAGGTTTTGATAAGCAAGATTGGTTTGACGTAGAAAAGATTTACAAAAGAGTTCCTCGAAATATTGATGTTGATCATGATGGACTAAGTGATAATATTGACAATTTATTTTTTAATTGTTCTTTTCGAAGGATTGTTGTGAAGGAAGAAATGCATTTTTTTGGCGAGATCTGGCTTCCATTAACTGTAATTGAGTTTACAAATAGATATCCTGACGGCTTGATTCATCCTAAAAAAATCTATGCACAAAAAGGACAATCTTTCAGAGGAGATATCCTCCAGAATAATGCATCAATAAGTTTTTGTTGGAATCAGAATCGCAATGACGTTGAAATTCTTAGTTTAACACCTAAAAGTTATTATGATTTTCAAACAGAAGAAGCTGGAAGCATAAGTTGTAATTAAATTTAGTAAAAAAATCGGTTCAATTTCGGTTCCAACACCTTTGTCCTTAAGAGGTGCGATGATTATGAGTTCTTACAACGTTCAAAGTTTTGTTTGAAGAGTGCTTTAGCAACTATTCATAATTGCCATCTTCTTTTAATCATTATTGATAGCTTTATCAGTACCCCATTTCTAAATAACTTATTCATCATTTAGGATAAAAAGATTTCCTTTTCAGCTGTTCATACTCTGAACCAATAAAATAATTTCATGATATAATTTACTTACTAATTCACTAGGAGCTGTAATGAAAATGTTTGTTCTACTTAGCTATTTAATTTCGTTTCATCTCTACTCCAAGGAGCTTGACTTAAGTAAGATAGAAGTCAAAGTTTCACCTTCTTTAGGAGGGGATAAAGCGGAGAAAGAATTCAAAATCGCACTAATCGAAAAAAAGGATGTATCTTTTTATAAGAGAGAGGCAAATGACAATATATTATTCAATGGTATAAATATTGAGTATATCCAAGTAACTGAAGGAAAAGTTGAGAGACTTGTAGTACTTGAAGATGTAGAAATTAAGGAATTCAAAGTTCCTGCTCCTGCTTCGATCTTTTTTTACTATGAAGGAGGGAAGAAGACTTTCGCAATAAGAACAGATGCATTAGGAAAGAATTTGACATTCAAAGGAATTGTTTTTCACGACAGTAAATCCGTTAGCTTTAGCGAAGGGGGCAACCCCTTTTTAGGGTTTTCTGGTGTAAAACAGGTTATAGATGGAGATCAATATCAGAATGGACAACCAATTATTTTAAGTTCAACAGGTAAAGCAGTAAAAATAAATTCTATCCGCTATATGAGTAATCAAAAAACATTCTCTGAGTTAAATAGAGGTGGATTAATCTTATACCCTGCTGAATCTGGTATTTTAAATGGAAAAGTATGGTTCGAGTTTTCTGTCCCAAAAGATAATTTCCTCGGAAATTACTGTGAAAATTGTTTCTACGTTCTTTGCTTAGAATATGATCATTTTTATGTAAATCAAATTAAGTTCCTACAAGATAAAAAGGATAAAATTCAAGGGGAAGTTCTTAATAAGGGAGAATTTCGTGCACTTGTTTATAAGAATGGAGATTCACTAACTCCTTACATCGACAGATCTCCCGATGAGGAGCCCGCAATTGTTCATTGCGCTCACCCTCCGAAAGAAATGTAACTTTGATCTCAGCCAAGTTCCAGCACATTTTACTCTTCAATCAATGCTTTGAAATTGTAAGCGCGACTTAATTCGGGATACTTTTGAAAGAGGCTTTGAGCTTTTGCGGAGAAAAAATATCTAGGCTTGACTGGCATCTCTTTTAGGAGAAAGGAAATGGCCAGATTGATCTGCTCTAATTTCTCTTTTTCTTCTTCAAGATTGATGTTGGGGTAGGCTACGTAGCCCGTTTTATTGGCATCGGGATGGTTTGGTTCATATTTGAGGATGGGACTACGTGGTTGGGAAGTGTTGGCACCGACGCCCCCTTGTTTTAATTCTTTTATTTCACAAATTCCTTTCTTGCAATGAGTGGCCTCTTTGGGAATATAGACACCACCTTCAGGAGAGCGAGTGGTGTTGATGTTTTGAATATTATTTTTGATAACATTTTTTTTGATAACCAGAATATTCAGCTTTTCAAAAAAACTCTCAATGGGTTTTTGAGAACAAGAGGAAAGGATAATCATAAATAAGACGGTGTATCTCATTTCTGGCCTCATACAGTTAAACTTTCTTTAATGTTAGCACTGTTACAAAATAGTGAAAGCAGTTGAGGTTTATTCTTATGAAAGAAAATTAGTCGGAGAAAGAGAATAACTATTTGTGATTGTTATAGATTAATACAAATCAGTGTGCATTTTTCAAAAAATTCTAAACGATGACTCTGATTCAGGGTTAATTTTTTAACCTTAACTTTTTTTACAATAAAATTAATAAAGTTATAGAATTTGTTAAATGATTTTTAACTGGATTTTAGATGATGAAACCTATGAAACTTAAACGATTTCTTCTTTCGGCCTTTTTCTTAGCGATATTGCCAAGAGCTCAGGCTACAAACTGTGAATCTTCAAATTTAGGTCGTGAGATTTATGATGAAGATGTGAATATGGTCTATTGTGAAAAAGAAATGAACTCAATTGAATTGAAGAAGGGATTGAATGTTCGTCAATACAAGTTTCCCCCCAATACTACAAGAACTGAAGTAAATGCTAATTTCTATATTTATAAAAACAAGTTAGAACCAATCATTTATAATGGCGAAGGGTATGATTTTATTAAAGGAAAAGGGCTTTCATCAATTGTAATAGCTTCAGGTAAAATTCAAGGCTTTAGCTTTTTTAAAAATGAAAAAATTTTAGATTACATGATTCCGAGCAGCTTAGGACTAAAATATGAGCCCTCTCTAGGTGTTCTAAGTTTTAATCCCATAAGCGGTCACACCAGGCATAGTTATGAAAATATTATGGCAGGTGAAATAATGTTTTCAACTTCTTACTCGTTTAAGATTTATTTGAAAACGGGTGAGTTTCATGGACAAATAGGTAAAGACTACAAAACAGATCAAATGGAAAGAAAGTGGGCGAAGAATACTTTTGTTATATTAAAATCTGGTAAGCTCGAAAAAGCTCCTCCAAGATATATGCTAAAGGATAGTGAATGTAAAAACAGTAATTCAGAGCCTGGATTAAATATAGCTGAACCATCACCTTGTTCACTTTTTTCAATCGAAGAACAGTTTTCTCCACGAAATTTCCCCTTTAAGGATCTTAATTTAGAGAAGAGTAAATTTTATGGTTTAAATTTAGAAGGTGTCGTTTTTGACAATGTAAATTTAAAGAAGACAAGCTTTGATAAAAATAATTTAAAAGGAGCTACTTTCAAAAATTCAAATTTACAAAATGCTGTCATGACAATTAGTGATTACAGTGACATGAAATTTCTAGGATCTGACTTGAGAGGCATGAAACTCATTCTTAGAATGAATGGAGTTAAAAGTATGTCAGCGGGGCTAAATCTAAAAGGAAGTAAGTTCAATAATGACACATTTATTCTTGGATTAAAGGGTAACTCTTTGGTCGCTTTAGGTGCAATAAATGAAAATGAAAGTGCAGCAACAGATAACGAGCTGAAGAATAGTGAAAGTAGATCATTCGAAGATTTTGAAGAATTAAAAAATCATATATCTAGTGAAAGCAAGTTAACTTCGAATATCAAAACTGCTGCTGGGGTATTGAAAAAAGAAGGGTCTTTTTATTTTGAAGATGGGATTCCTACTTATTTATCTCACACGAATTCTGTCTTTGGTAAGTATGAATTTGATGGTCGATATAAAATAGGATTTCATGAAAATGGGCTAGTAATGGGAGGAATTCTTAGTCGAGATTACTTAATTGGAGATGTTGAACTTAAAAAAGGTGATGTGATTCGTTTGGATAGGTATGGCTTGCTCTCTTATTTATTTAATGAAAATTATACATCAAAGGTCCGGTATGATTTATTTAATTTAAGCGATATTAAGGAAAGCTTAAAGATTAGAGCAAAAAAGGTAGATTCGGATAATCTCAATGACATTGATATTCTATCTCATTTTAATGGAGTTTATTGGAATCAAGTTATTTTATCAAAAGAAAAAGTGATTCAAGGAATAAAGTGGCCAGCAAAGAGTATTCTTATAAGAAAATCATACTATGGAAATAAATACATTATTGTTAGCGCTATTGCTCCCAGTCCTGTTGAATTAGAAGGTATTAAAATTGGTGTTCCAAATAGTATATTTCAGTTTTGCATGGGCAATCAAGGCAATCCTATCCTAGAGAAGTATTTCGCATCTAATGAAGATTATTTTTACAAAAATTATTTGACTCCGAATGCTGAGCTTTCAAAAATTAGAGAATGTGCTTCTTATCCAAAGTTTATAGAAGGTACTGAAAAATTAGGTCATAAAATTCAAAGTGAGTATTTAGAATTGAATCCTGTATTAAGCACAGAACCACTTCCTGCCACCATTCGTAATAGAAGACAAAGAATAAAAATATTATCTTTTCTAGATTTTTCTTATCCAATTCATATGAACGCAAACGAAGTGATTGCTTGGAGTGGTGTGGATTATTCTTCACATAAAGATGATGTAAAGTATACATATGATGACAAAAGCTATTTTGCATTTCTTCCTCAAAGGAATGAGCTTGCGATAAATGTTCAAAAAGCAATGGAAATGGGTTTAAACACTACAAATGCAGTTGGCATTGATATAAATGATGAGCAAGGCAGAAAGAAAACTGTTCGTTTTTTGCTTGTTGATAGTTCTTTATTTGTAAAAGGTACCTGGCGTAACTCTTATGTTGAATTAAAAAATCCCAAAAATGGTTTCGGTGTAATTTTCAAGAGTTCTGGTGGGACAATTCTATCGATTCCAAGTTGTCCATCTGGTGACATGTCTATAAGAATGCTATTGGCCAATGATGAAGTGACTGATAAATACTCATTAAAAATTTATAAAGATGGAACAAATGAATTAAGCTGGGAAACAGGTGATGGGAACAATATTTCTAGAGATTTTGATGACATGGTAAATAAGTATGGAATTGAATTCAAGCAAGCCATCTCAATAACAGTTCCCCTCGATACTAACTTTCAGATCCTTAAACCTCATAGCTTTGATGGATACTTAGCAGTTCTCATTTCCAAAAATAGACCAAGCATGAGATTTTTCCCTACAATTGATGAAACTCGCTACTTATTTGAAAATATTCCCAAAGGGGATTATGTTTTGAGACTAAAAAAAATTCATCAACGGTATAGTGGAAAGTTTAAGGTTGAGCCAAATAAAATTAATCATTTAAGTCTTTAAAAGATATCCGACAAAAAAGATTGTGTTTTTAGTGGTTAATTTTTATTAACCACTAAAATTGTTGATCTATCATCTAAATGATCTAATACTTATTTATTAAATTTTATTTACCGAGGTCATTGTGAAGCTTCTCAAAGAGCACATGCTTTCTATTACTTTTATTTCTGCGGCCATTATTTTGTATGTGTTAGATGCAATGATATATTGGCCTTATTTCTTATCATTTTTAGAAAATGACTCAATTTTTAGAGCGATTGTAATTGCGCTTATCTCAATTGGTTTGATTATTTTTATTTTTGAAAAGAGAAAGTTTTTTAATTGGTTCAGCGGTGGGCATACAAGGTCAAATCTAAAAAGTGCACTTCATCAATTTTTCCAGAAAATGAAAAAAATACTTGGGCCAAGTAAGAGAAAAATCACGGCATTTGTTAGCTTTTACTCAGCTTTAACTTCAGTAGGGATGCTTTTCTTATTTGTTAAGCCAGAGAGATTAACAGATCTCATCGTCATTCTCTTTTCCCTTCTCTTACCTGAGTTTTCAATTTTCCAATTGATTCGAATTTATGATCATCATTACTTTGCAAATTGGATTGCTCCAGGATTTTTTCTTTTAAAAATATTTTTTGCTTATCTCTCTATGAGTTATTTAGTTTATAGAAAGACTCGAAACGAGGAACCTACATTATGATAAAGACTCTATTATTCCTAGTTCTAGCTTTTTCGATAGCAGGAGAAAGGCAAAATGGCAAAATTATTGGTTTAGGAAAAGGTAAAATAAACATAACATTGAGCAATCCAAATTCAGGTTGGACGCAAGATCGAATGGTACTAATTGAAGGTAATGTCAGTGATACAACGGTCAACCCCATAACTATTAGTATTAATGGTGATCGATATTATTTAAAAACGAACAGCGGTTATTTTAAAAGAAAATTTCCTGTTATTTCGGGAAAGAATAGTATTTCAGCAATCGCAAAAAATCAGGAAGGAACATATGAAGCGAGTAAAACTATTTTCGCAGAAATTCCAGTTGTCCCCATAATGGTTGTTTTAACAAGTGACACCGATGGAGTTTATACAGATTTACATATTTATGAGCCTAGCGCATCTTCACGAATTACAGATTCTCCAAATGTTCATGTTTACTGGGCAGATACAAAAAGTACAAGTGGTGGTGTTTTTTATCTAAATGAGCAAGATGGTTCATATGACAAACCAGGATATGGACCTTATCTTTATACTCATAAGTCACCACCTTTAGGCATTTATCGGGTCGATGCTAATTATTGGCCCTCTGGTGATAAAGCCCATACTCAAGCAAATCTAAATGTTGTTTTGTTTGGAGGCACCGCCAATGAACAACGCAGGATCATCAAATATCCACTTGTGAAGTCAGGTCAAACGAAGACTCTCGCTTGGCTTAAAATTGAAAAAAATCAAGTGGGATATATCTATTGTCCTCTCACAGACAGTGAACCTGACAAGAATATTTGGCCATCTTTTGTTCAGGCAGAAAATGATTAAAATGCTATCGCTTTTAATGATAAACCTCACCTTTGGCTCACAAATGAAATATGAGTTGAAGCGTTATCATTTGACTCTTTTAGCCTTAGAACAATCAAGTGTAATGAGTGGTTATTGGGATAAGAGTCAAAGAGATTGTTCGGGGCTCGTTCGATTCTTATTTCGTAATAGCATATTTAATAAAAATGATTTCTGGATAAATTCAAAAGGTGAAAAAGTCGATTATTTAGGAGCTTCTGAATTGATCTCATGTAATTTTCACCAGGTTTCGCAGGTGCCTGATTTTAATACTCTTAAAACGGGCGATATTTTTGTCTATTATCAGCAAAACAAAGAGCCTACTAGTGCTTGGCACCTCATGGTTTATGTTAGTCCTCCACGAGGTGTTCAGCAACGTGGGATGCTCATTTACCATAATGGACAAATTGGTCCAGAGGGTGCTGTCAAAAAAGTTTGGTTAGAAGAACTCAACTCTGAAGTCGCTGGTCCTTGGAGACCAATTGCTTCGAATACTATATTTAAAGGGATTTACCGATGGAATGGTTTCAAAAAAGAATAGTTTTCATGACGAAGATTTTTTCTTTGCTGGTTTTTACTTTAAACGTAAAAGCATATGGAGTTGAGCCTCAATTTTCAATTTCATTTAAAGACACAAGTAAGGCTTATCAGTTTATAAATGAAAATAGCTGGTTCAAAAACTTGTACAACTCCAATTTGTTCCAAGGGCTTATGCTTAGAACGAATATCTCTCTTAAGGCATTGGGAACAGAAGAGCAAAATAGTTGGAAAGGAACTTTACTCAATTATGTTTATGAAAATGTACTAAAGAATAGGATGATGCAATTTTCATATTTTCATGTGAAAAAGTTATCTAGTCCATTTGGCGTTTTTGTAAATGATATTGGAGAAACGGAATCTGCCATTTTAAAAAAATTAATTGCGGAATTTGATAACGGCAATGTTCAAGAACTTTTTCAAAGTGAGAAAGTAAGTTCAATTTCAATTAAAGGACAATTGTATGCAGTTATTCTTGATCAAAATTGTTTATCTATCGCAAGGGATCCGAATATAGCAGCTTGGATGATACAAAAGTGTAGAGTGTCAAAAACTCTTGAAAAGGATATGAAGATTCAAATTAGCTTTAATGTTTTGGCACCATCAATTTATCCATTTATGGAAAAATTTACTGGAATGGGGAATGAATTAAATTTTGATTTTGAATATGATGAAAAATCAAAAAGATTTGTTCCTGATACTGGAAAAATTACACTTTCTGAAAAGCACATATTTAAGAGCATGAGTCTGAGTGATCAGGACTTAATGATGATTCCTAAAGATAGCTTATTCTTTGTAAATATATGGTTGCCTCGACCTGCAAAACTTTCTTCTAAGGAAGTTTCGAACTATTTGAAAAAGGATAAAGATGATTTAAGGAAACTGGAATATTTTCCAGTTTCACTAATACATTTGGGGATGAAGCATGATTTTAGTTCGTGGGTACCTATGACTGCAGTTGTTTTTAAATATCCAAATATGAACGAGAAAGAAATGGTGTCATTTGATACACTCATAGGTTTTAATCAATATGCATCTGCTCATTATAGAAAAATTTGCAACGACTATTATGCGATATCAGATAGCGAAGACACTATTCTACAACTGGAAAAAGCATGTAGAAAAGAGATTGTTTCTGTGGCGTTTTTATCTGACAGTAAAAAGAAAGCTCTTATCAACTCAAAAAATGCTCTTAACTTCTATGTCAATATTGCTGATTTCGCTAAAAATATTTTACGTTTTGCTTGGAATAATTCAGAGAGCTTTCCACCTGAGATGGAAGAGACGGAGAAGATATTAGGAGAAATTCCAAGCTACACTGCAAAGGGAACTGTTGACGGCGAGTTACTTGAGCTTAAAGGAAGTTTATAATGAAAAAGTTAATTTTATTTTCTCTTCTTTTTTGCACTCAAGTCATTCAGGCAAAAAGTCTTTATCTGACTGTTAACCGTGATTATTCGAACAAAGAAGAACCAGAAATTATGGTTAATTATACGAGGAACCAACCCCTTGAGTTTAGAGTTTTAAAACCTAAAAATCTAGCGGATTTTATTAGCTCTCAAATCGATTTAAGAAGAGCTTGGCGAGAACCAAAAACTACTGTCAACTCCGCTCTCTATTTAATGAAGGGATTAAATCGCTCTAAAATTGGTCTTGATTGGATTCGTTATGTTGTAGATGAAAATTTAAGAAATGATAATAAAGAAATTTTTGGTGGTGGGAAGTTTAAAGCACTAGGAACACCAATTGATACTGGCCCAACTAAGTTAATTTCTTATCCTGATAAGTTTGAACATGTTTCAACATTTTATGTGTTTCCAAACAAATCCGATCGAAGTGAAAAATTTGATGTTCCTGGATTTAATTATTGGTCTAACTACAACGATGACTCTTCATCGAGTGATGACGGTGATGGAGATTATGAATATTATACATACAGAAGCAATGACAAAGTTAAATTAATAAAATTACCAACTTTAGAACCTGGTTTTTATCTCGTGCAAGTTGTTCAAGGAAGTTTAGAAGGCCAGGTTGTCCTTGTGGTTAATAATCTTTACGCCAAACTTCAACAATCAAGTGATTATTCATTAGTAACAGTAGCAGATCGTTCGGGAAATCCAATTTCTGATGCTATAGTTAAAATAAGAAATTTGAGAGGAGAGTGGTTTAAAGAAGGAAAAACAAATAGAGATGGTGTTTTTGAGTTTAAAACTGGTGGAGAAAATGAACTTATCGTTTCTGTAGAAAAAGAGAAATATGGTACTGCTATAATTGATAGTGAGTTTTTCTCAACAAACGCTACTTATCCAGACTTGTATTTATATTCAGATCGTCCAATGTATAAAACGACAAGTGAAATAAATTATAAGGGAATTCTAAGAAAAAGAGATGATGGGTTAAGCCGTTTACTTTACGGGCCTAAAAGTGCACTCGTTTCAGTTGTTAATAGCGATGATCAAACCATCATTGATTCTCAAAAAGTAGATATTAATGAATATGGAACTTTTACAGGTTTGTTTAATTTAAATGATCTTACAAGTTTAGATAATGGCTTATATCGCTTAAAGGCAAAAATCATTGACGATTCTTTCATCGGTGAATTTCGTGTCAAAGATTACATAAAACCATTATTGTTTGCAAAAATAAAGAGTGAGCAAGAAGGCGTAAAGCCAGGAGACACAATTTCTGGTCTACTTGAAGTCGGTAAGTATGCAGGGGGAGTTCCGAGGTCTGGTAAGTTTACAATTGAGCTTTTTAGGATCAGAGCACAGACTCCGGAATGGCTTGTTGACGCGGGAATGGACTCAGAAGGTGAGCAACAAACCTATAATTGGGATAAAAAACAGGTTTCCGATGTTACTGCGCCCCTATTAATTTCGTCATTGGAAGATATGGATATTATTAATGGCAAATCTAAATTTGATATAAATATACCTCATAATCTTCCTGGCGATCCAAACTATGACTATCAAATTATGTTAAAGGCTACTATTTGGGATGAAGATAAAAACTATATAACTACTAGTAAAATGTTCATTGAAGCTTTATCTGAGGTTAAAGTGATCGCACAAGCAACACATTCTTTTATTCCAGTAAATGAGGAAGCTTCGTTAAGCGTTCGTTCTGTATACCCATCTGGTAAGCCATATGGAAAAACTAAGGGGAGGATAATGTGGTATCATCAACCTTATGGACAAGATTTTAACTTGGTTCAAGAAGAGAATTTCACTACTGATGATACAGGTAAAATTAAATTTGATGTTCCAACTAATAAAGTAGGACTAATAAAAGCCCAAATCACAATTGAAGATAATAACGGTTCAAATGCGCAAACCTCGTCTTCACTTGTTGTGACTGGAAAAAATAATGATTCAGTAATTAAAGTTGGAAGCTTGGAGCTCAAGAGTCGTCGTGACTTTTATTTCTTAGGTGAAGAAGCAAAGATATTTGTTCTTATGCCAGAAGGCTGGGGAAAGAATGGTACAAATAAAGGGAATTTATATATAACAGTAGGTGGAAATGAGATTTTTGATCATCGTCTCATTTTAGTAGATGGTTTGAGTCAATGGATTGAGCAAAAAATTGAAAAAAGATTTGGTACTTCTGTTTATATTATTGTCAGCTATGCAGATCCAAAAAAAGGCTGGGTTGAGAAAAGATTTAATATAAGAATTCCCCAGAAAGACAAAAATATTTCTATTAAGATTACTCCTCAGTTGGCCAATGTCCTCCCTGGAGAAGAGCAAGAGATTAGTTTTAAAGTTAGTGACTCAGAGGGGAAACCATTAGAAACGGAACTATCAATTTCAGTTGTAGATAAATCAGTGTTGGCCTTACAGCCCGAAATTCGACCTAGTTTGTTAGACTTTTTCTATCCTGCCGAAAGATTAAATGTCATGAGTTTTTATTCAAGTAGCTTTCAAGGTTACGGCTATGGAGAATATATAACCGGCTTGTTTAAAAGCAATCATTTCGTAGCAATGACAAAACAAGAAGGCAAAAAAGTAGTAGAAAGAGATACTGCTTATTGGAATGCCGATCTCGAAACAAATTCTAAAGGTATAGCAAGCGTCAATTTTAGAATGCCAGCCAATCAAACAATATGGAATGTGACAGCAATAGCATTAGATAAGGAAGGTCGGTTTGGTGAGAATACAACAGAATTTACTTCGCAAATGCCTCTGCAGTTCACCTTGGCCTATCCCAATTTTTCACGGATTGGCGATAAATTTGACTTAACAATGAATGTTGCGAACGAAAAAATGAAAGAAGATGTCTCTTTTTCATCGACATTGACGACGAGTGGAGCACTTAAATTACTTAGTGAAAACGTTTTTAGAGATAAATTAAAATTAAGAGAATCAAAAAAATATAATTTAAAATTATCATATGAAAATGAGAGTGACGAAAAGAAGTTCTCGATTACAAATAATTTTCAAATGGCAGGACGTAAGAATCTTGTCTTTGAGTATGAAATGTTGAATAAAAATGGATTTTTAGAAATGCCAAACTCGCTAGCTTTTAATAGTAACGATTCGTTAGAGTATGATTTTAGCAATGAGAGGAATATTTCAGAGGTCTCATTATCAATGTATAATGGGCTGTTAAGTACTTTTGTTGCCTCAATGGATTTCCTTCTCAAATACCCACATGGTTGCGTTGAGCAATTGGTAAATACAACAGTTCCGAATCTCGTTATTGCAAAAATATTTAATACTTTTAAAGAGAAAGAACTAAAAGAGTTTTCTGAAAACTCATATATACCTTGGGACTTGATGGGTATAATGAGAAGGAATTTTACTGATTTAAGAAGATATGTTCGTATGCTCTATAAAAAGAGAATGAACAATCTGGATCATAAGACTGCCGAGAAAATTTTAAAAGCTCGTGAGTTTGCAAATAGTGGCCTTGCTAAATTAAAAGAATATCAAAGCAAAAATGACGGTTATCGTTGGTTCCCGGAAAGTGATCATTCAAATACATCAATGACTTTTCTCGTTCTTTTATCTGTTTACTCTACAGAAGATAGGGAATTAGTTTCTAATATTGATGGTATAAAGCTGTTGAATTGGCTTAAGAAAAATATTACAAATAATCAATCAGTAAGCGGCGTTGCCTATAATTACTTAGAATCTCTTGCTGTCAAAATGGGTTTAAAGAGCATTCCTTCTGATAAGAATATCCCAAATATAAAACTTCTGTTGGACTATGTGCTTAAAAGTGGAAGCATTTTTGAAAAAGCAATGGTTCTTTCATCGATAGAATACACAGGAATTCGAAATCATGAAGATGTATTAAAAAAGAGAGAAGTCATTGTTGAAGAATTGAAAAGCTTTGTATCTTCTGAAAATAGGAGTCCCTCATCTGTAAATGCTATATTTCCTAAATATGATTCAGGTTTTAGGTATCCAGGAGGAGAGTCAAGCGTGTATTCGTTTGTGGGAAAAGCTCTCTTTGAAGCTGGAGAAATGACAGATAGCTTGCGTAAAAAATATTCCCAAGAATTAATGAAAGATTTTAATGGAATTAGTTTTGGCTCAACTGTCAATACTTCGATGGCAATTCTTAATTCCTCTTGGCTTATTACTGAAGAAATTAATCATTCAATGAGTGAAGAGAGACCTGTGGTTTTTTTCAACGACATTCAAGTTCCTAAGTCCGAAATTGAAGGGATTAGTAGTTTTAATGGTTTTAAATTTTCGATTCCAGCAAAATTTATTCCAAAAGGAAAAGCTAAAATTAAAATTGAAACGGAGAATTCATATTCAAATGTATTACTAACTTACAAGGGTTCAAGGTTAATGGCTTCTCAGAAGGAGTACAATAATGGTTGGAACATTGAAAGAGAATATTATCTGTTAAATTCAGAAGGCACTAAGGAAAAATTAACTGGTAATGAGAAAAAGTTGAAAATTGGTGACCTCGTCTACGTGAAATTAATTGCTAAAAAGACTGATCTAGCAGACAAGCTGGAGCGTCGTTCTACTTATTTCTTTGTCAAAAGTTATATTCCTGCTGGGATGACTTTGGTCGAAGAAATGAAAGATACACTGGTTTTGTTTGGAATTAAGCCGCTTCCTAAAGAATATGATCAAAAAGTAAATAATCCAGATGAAGTTAAGTTTTATTTCGAAGAAGAATCCATCTCTGATAAGGACTACCGTATTGAGTTGGAGTACTTATTGCGTGCATCTTATTCTGGCGAATTTAACTCTGGCATCGCGCAAATTGAGGACTTTTATAATGAAAATATTAGAGGGGTTAGTCCTTCTGATCGTGTTGTCATTACACAGTAGTTTTGCAATTGCGGAAATTTCCGTTGTTGAAAAAAATACTAAGCAAGATGGCTTCAATAAAGCATTGTTCTTAAAAGAACAATGGCGACTTTTTGAAAAAAAAGTCAATATAAAGCTAGACTCCGTTATTGTTTTGGAAAAGTCCCAAATAAAGGGATTTTCAGGTCTAACAATTGGTAGCTTAATTAAATACAATTCACAGCTCTCAAATGATGTTCTTCTTAAAGTTCTATCGCATGAGCTTGGTCATAGTTTCTTAAATGCTCGCTGTGGAGAACGTGTCGTAAATAACGATCTTTTGCATGAAGCTTTTGCACAGTGGATAAATGGAGACTACAAAAGAATTTCAACTCAAAGCAAGCTTTTTAACTATCGAAAAAGTGCGATTAATTGGCTTAGTCGTGGCGATCGTTCATCCCTAAAGAATATTAAGAACGATGAAGTTGCCATTGCCAGACTTCTAAGTATTCCAGGAAAGGATAGTGAAATTGAAAAATACTTTTTAAAAATGTTAAAGGATTGTCCTTCTGGAAAGTATGACGCCGTTGGATTCCAAAAAATCTTGATGCTTGAGCCTAGGCCAAGAAAAATTGGCAGAGTTGATTTTTTGCTTATTGATCGAATTTCGAAAGAGGTTGTGAAAGATGAAGGAAGAACTAAGACAAAGTTTCGAGTTGGTTCTTCTTTAAAGCCTTTTCTAATTGCTATTGACCATTCCTTAATGACAACCAAAATTAGTCAGAATCAACTATATTGGGCATGTCCGAGTCTCGAAGATAAAACTAAGATTCGCGAGTGGAGTTGGGAGGAAGCTCTTGCTAAATCATGTAACGGTTTCTTTCTAGATCACTCTTTCGGTCCCTTATTTTACAAAACCTTTGCTCAATCTACGAGATCTCTGAATATTGATTTAGGAGTTAAGCATCCATCTGTAAATCAAATGGTAGGTCTTATTGATGGAGTATCTAATTCATCCTATGATCAAGTGAAGATATTGGACTGGATTAGCCTAACTAATCCTAAAATTATCAAAGCAATGAGAGAGACTGTCACAATCGGTACGCTTTCAGGAAATCCAGAAGCGAAATGGTTCTCTCAGAAAGGATATTCGTTAAAATCAGGAAGTGTTAGGGATAGCAAAGGTGAGCCATTAGAAAGTTGGATTATAGGTATTTCAGATCGATTTATTTTTGCAATTCATGCAAGTGGGACTTCTACGGCCCATCTTATTAGTGACGCCTATTTAAAATTAAAACATTATGATCAAAAAGCTGAAGAAGTGAAAGTCCAAGTTTTAGGATTAGTTCCTTTAGAAAAGCTTGAAATTGCATGCTCTGATGGTGGAAAAATCATGAGTTCTCAATCAACAAATGATTGGATCTTTACTAAAGAAAAATTTATTGGGTTGGAATTAAAAGATAAAACTCATTATACTTGTCCTGGATCAAGTTTCGTGATGTCTTTTGATAGTCGAGGTGGTGATAAAATTCATAGAAGATACTTTGGGACTCTTTTTTTAAATTTTGATAAACTGCCTGTCCTTGGAAAAAATAATCATACGACTGAACGAAGAAGAAGAGCACGAAGTGGTAGTTATCTATGGATTAAGACTTCTCTTCATCATTATTTACAAAACACTATTATCTCGGAGTTCCCGAATGGGAAAGATGAAGTAATCAAAGCATTGGCACTTGTAATTAAAAATAATGTTAAAAACAATCGTCATCTTGATCGTCCTATTTGTGATACTACACATTGCCAAGTTTTTGGTAGAGGGAATCTGGCTCCTTTGGTTGTAAAGAAACGGATTGAACGAATTGTGAACTCTATTGCTTCTGAAAATCTTTCAGATTATGACATTAATGAAGATTGGAAAGAATTTTCATTAGGAGGAGAAGAGCCTTGGAAGAAATTTAGAAACAACCGAGATTTAGAAAAGGCCTTGGGAATAAAATCTCAACTATATGATGTTCGAGTTTTAGGAAAACTCGTCGAAATAGTAACACAAAATAAGGTTACTTCGATTTCTTGTGAATTTCTGAGAAATCAATTAAGCTTGCCTTCATGTCCTGATGATTCGAATAAATATGGCGAAGGTTTTGTTTTTACAGGAAGAGGCGAAGGTCATGGAAATGGACTTGATTTAAAAATGGCCAATGTTTTGGCTGCTCAAGGCCTTACATATTTAGATTTATTAAAAAAATTCTATCAGCCCACTCCAGCCACTTCATTTTAAATTTAAAATACTGATCTTATATTCGTCAAAGTCACCACAATTTCAATTGTAAGCGAACGGATCACTAAATGGTTGCTTAATTCCTCAAATGATTCTCGTGATTTTTTTATAAATACTTTTTTCCATCACTATTAATAGAAATGATCTTTCCAATTAATCTTACTTTTTGGTTCTGATAAGATATAAATTTTTTCATTTCCTCACAATGATCGAAAAGAATGATTTTAGATTAATTTGAAAAGAAATGTTATAAAAATTCTAAATGAAACCCACGGATAACTTAGTGAGTCGGCGACAATTTCTGGGGAGAGTGTGAGGCCTATACATAAATTTATGACAAAATATCATATTGATAGAAAAATTTTTTGACTAATCAGAATTCGGATCTATTAATTTCGGAATAAATACCAACACTCTTGTCCTTATGCTTTATGCTATTCAAAAATTTGTATTCGTGACTTAATTCTGGATATTTTGAAATAGAGCTTGAGTTTCATCAGAGAAAAAGAAACTCTGCTAGACGGGCATATCTTTTATTAGAAATGAAATCACTTCGTTGATTCTCACTTAATCTCGGAAGATTGAAGATTAATAGTACGTACATAAAATGTCTCACTAACTCGTATGATAGTCGTCGCTACAAAATAAGCATTCATCAACATTACTAAAATACTTCTTAGCCTCTTCTACAGCTTCAATACTACTTGTGTGAAAACCGAGTG
>Ga0066639_10001577_pt1 | contig 20324 bp, 21 predicted proteins | sample CryGeyCG2114_010_2_FD_59504 | JGI IMG/M metagenome (GOLD analysis project Ga0066639, IMG submission 59504) | Groundwater microbial communities from aquifer - Crystal Geyser CG10_big_fil_rev_8/21/14_0.10 | ecosystem: Environmental > Aquatic > Deep subsurface > Groundwater | place: USA: Utah...
GACTATTTCGGCGTGATCATAAGGTATTTTAGCCCCGAACGGCATACAGATATTTGGTTCTTTGTGGTAATTTTCAATTCGTTCTTGATTATCAATTAATTTTATAAAGGCGTCTGTTACCACATCGCCGACACTTAAAACATCTAGCTGTTTTTCAGACATTCTTAGTTTATTTCTTTCTTTATTATGACGCCCATACTCAGTGCCATTTTAGCATAAGCGTAATTATTTCGGATGTACCGCAGGTAAAAAAATATACTGATCCTTCTTTTTAGTTTCTATAAATCCTGGCTGTGGCTTACAAAGTCATCCTTTTCTAGAGTGGACTCGTTAAGTTCACCTTTGCTGGCCGCCGACGCGAAAAATAGCTGTCTTTGAAAGAGCTGCTGTGTGACGTTAACGGCATGGCGGTTTTTTGCCCAGGCCTTTAGCACAGGGTCTTGTAAGGCTCGAGAGTATGAAAAAGTTAAACCCCATGGGTTCGAACCACTCTTTGCTATACGATTGAGGTTAATAAAAGCGTCGTTGGGTCTCTGGCCACCACTTAAAAACACTATTCCACCAAGCTCGTGCGGTACGTGCTCATGTAGTACCCTGCGAGTGCGCTTAGCAACCTGGTCATGGTCCATGGGTACACTGCTGTCCTTGCCCGGCAACGCCATACTAGTTTTAAGAATAACTCCCGGCAGATAGGTTCGAAAGGCTCGCATAGTTTGAAACAGACTATCAAAAACACGAGCCATCACTGCTTCGCATTGATCTATCGAATGGTTGCCATCATATAAGACTTCCGGTTCTACAAGGGGCACGATACCTGCCTCTTGGCAAATGCGAGCATAGCGCGCCAAAACAAAAGTATTTGCTCTTATGCACTCATCGGTTGGGATACCGTTGCCAATAGTAATTACTGCTCTCCATTTGGCAAATTTGGCGCCAGCATTGGCATAATCCGCCATCTGATCCGGTAAGCCATCCAACCCCTGTGTAAGTTTCTCGCCTGCAAATCCAGGTAAATCAATCAACCCCTTATCGACTTTTATGCCAGGAATAACTTGACGCGTATCCAGATACTTCCGGAAAGGCTGCCCGGAATCAGTTGCCTGCCAAAATGTCTCATCAAAAAGAATGACGCCGCTTAAATATACCCCCACCCGTGGAGTCGTAAGAAGCAGTTGGCGATACTCACGTCTTGTATCTTCAGTACATTTTACGCCCACCGCGGCAAACCGTTTCTCACATGTATGCGAACTCTCGTCAGCTGCCAGTAACCCTTTGCCACTTACCACAAGAGCTTTGGCTATGTGTTCAAGTTCTTGTTCATTCATATATATTTACCTGTTATTCCCTAGTGTTTGTGATTGGTGTGGTCCATCAGGATATGATGCGCGGCCAGCGCGATGTGGGTGTGAGTCAGACCGAAATGCTTTAATAACTCCTCCGGCTTGCCGGACTCACCAAAACGGTCTTTCATGCCAACCCTTAGCATCGGTGTCGGCAAGTGCTCGCCTAAAAGTTCGGCCACAGCTCCACCCAACCCGCCATTAATCTGGGCTTCCTCGGCGGTTATAACGTGCCGTGTGCGCGCAACGCTTTCCAGAAGTGTAACTGAGTCTAGGGGTTTAATTGTCGGAACATGAACTACCTCAGCATGTATGCCGTCATGAGCCAGGGTCACGGCCGCGGCCAGAGCCTGGTAGGTCATGGTACCGGTAGCTACGATTGTGACATCACGACCAGGCCGGTAAATGTAGGCTTTGCCAATTTCAAATGGTGTTAGTTCGGTAGTGATTACTGGGGTGGCCTCTCGGGCCAAGCGCATATAATTGGGGCGTTTGTCGGTAGCCATGGCCAATGTTGCCCGCATAGCTTCGCGGCTGTCGCAGGGAGCAATTACTACCATGTTTGGTAGCACCCTCATCAAAGCTAAGTCTTCCAACATCTGGTGGGTAGCACCATCCGGCCCAACACTGATACCGGCGTGCGAGCCAATAATTTTGACCGGTCGGTCATTCAGACAGATAGTTGTCCTGATTTGCTCCCAGTTGCGCCCAGGACTGAAGGCGGCATAAGAACTAACGAAAGGTATTTTACTCATGGCTGCCAGACCGGCGCCCACTGTTACCAGGTTTTGTTCGGCCACGCCAACCTGAACAAACCTTTCAGGAAATGCCTCGGCGAACAGGTTCATTTGGGTTGACTCGGTTAAATCGGCACAAGCAGCCACGATATTACTCCAGCGCTTTCCAGCTTCAAGTAGGCCTCGACCAAAGCCTTTACGAATCGACTCTGTTTCCAGCTGCCCCCTAACCAAATGCATATCACTCATGCCTACCCCTGTTCCTAAGGGTCATGGTACCCCCTACCACAATAGATAGCAGGAGTCCCCAGGCTGCAAAGTCACTAACTGCTGCACTCAGTTGGAACTTTGAGCTAATATCAGCATCTAGGCTTGAGCCTGTATCTGGAATTTCACAACCCGTAGGCACCGCCTCTTTATAAAACCACTCCGGAAAACCCCTAACGGATTGCTCCGTTTTGCTTACCATCGGCTCATCTAGTGGCCCATAGGGCACCGACCAACAAGTGAGTCCCTGTCCACCCCTTTTAATAAAATACGTCCCCGCTGTAATAGCCAATCCGCCAAACAAAACAATAAAGAGTAGTATTATGATTTTTTTATCACTCATGTTCGCTCCTAATTTTGCCGCCCAGGGTTCGTAATTCTTTTAAAGCTTTAGTGGCCTCTTCGTGGTTAGGCGGGGCGCCGTGCCAGTGAAAATCATATTCCATAAAATCAACGCCTTTGCCGGGCACAGTGTGAGCAATGATTACCACCGGTTTTTCAACTATGGCTTTAGCCATGGACGTGGCATCAATAACGGCTTCGATGTCGTTACCGTCTATTTCCAGGACATGCCAGCCGAAACTTTCCCACTTATCGCGTAAATTTTCCAGGGGCATAACCTTTTCCGTCGGTCCCTCGATTTGGATGTTATTACGGTCGACTATACCGATGATGTTATTGAGTTTGTATTTGCCAGCCAGCATGGCGGCTTCCCAGATATTACCCTCATCCAATTCGCCGTCACTCATTACTACATACACCCAGCGATGCTGGGCTTTGTCCATCCTAAGCGCCAGAGCCATACCAGCTGCCTGGCTTAGACCGCTGCCAAGCGGCCCACTAGTAGTTTCCATGCCTGGGAGCCTTAAACGCTCTGGGTGGCCCTGTAAACGGGAGCCTAGTTGGCGCAAGGTCATTAATTCTTTTTTGGGAAAATATCCAGCGTGAGCCATCGTCGCGTACCTGACCGGCACACAGTGGCCGTTACTAAGCAGCAAGATATCCCGCTGGTCCCAATCAGGGTTAGCCGGATTATGCTTTAAGATTTTAAAATAAAGCGCCGTAAAAATATCGGCTAGTCCCAAAGGGCCAGCAGAATGTCCGCTGCCAGCGTGTTCCAGCATTTTTATGATATCAACCCTGATTTCATTGGCTTTTTTTTCCATGCTGGCCACTGACATTGTTTTTTGCGACATGCTCATTATGCTTAAGATTATACAGAAAAACTTGCAGTTTTTAGCATCCAGTCACTAGTAGCTAGTCATTAGTAAAAAGCATTTGCTAATTACCCTTACTGACGACTAATGACTTGTGACTACGACTCAGCCTGGGCTAAGTTGTTCCGGTCTCGTCGGCGATGCGCTGCAGACTTTCGAAAGCATGCAGCGGATCTTCGGACTTTTGGATAAAACCGCCGACGTTAAGCACATCCACACCGCCGCCGACCAGCTGCGAGATATTTTGGTCATTAATTCCGCCATCCCAACCAATTTCTAGATTGGGCTTGGCGGTTTTTAGAGGCCCTATCTTGGCCAACAGATCCAGATTAGTCCGACCGCCGTAATTGCCCAGATCGCCACTAAAAATTAGAACGTGGTCAATTATCTCTAAGGCCGGAATAATAACCCTTGGGGCGGTAGCCGGCAGCAAAGCTACGCCAACTTTTACTTCCAGACTTTTACAGTAACCAACAACTTCCATAAAATTACCTTCGGCCTCGGCATGAACGATAATCATATGCGGGCGGTGCTCCAAAATTATTTGAGCGGCTGGCAAAGGGTTTTTGTACATCAGATGAAAATCAGCCATGATACCGACTGGCCACCAGACCTGCTCGGGTTTAACGGTAGTTGAGGCCGCGAACATACCATCCGTTAGGTCAATCTGGATCCGTTGGGCAAAATGCGCCACGCGCTCCATCTCCTGATGATATTGGTCTAAACTATCGGCCAAAATAGCCGGGCAAACGACTGCCATACTTAGGCCTTGTCCAGCTTAGAATTACGGCGGATGTGCCTTGGTTCATTACTAAACGGGGTTTCCAACCACAGCCGGGTAGCATTCTTCATGTCTTCCGGACTCAAAAACCGAGCTGCCAAACTAAGCATATTGGCATCATTATGTTGCCGCGATAACTTGATTATTTCGTAGGGGTCATGGCTGACCCTGCCGGAAGCATCCACAACCTTACGGGCCACAGCCGGAGCGTAAAAAACCGCGCACCTGATACCAGCTAGCCTGTTGGCAGCCATCGCTTCGCCCTGGCCGCTGCCGCCCATTATTACCCCTCGCTGATACTCCCCGGCGGCCACCGCCCGTGCCGCAAACTGTATAAAATCCGTGTAATCGTCTTCCGGTTGCAGGCTAGCCGGGCCAAAGTTATGGCATTTATGACCCAACGACTCCAACCAAAGCTGCAGGCTCTTTAACTGCTCGTAGCCGGAGTGGTCAGTGGCTAGTGCTATATTCATCCCGTTAGACCTCACTTAACTTTCGCGCCTTAGTGAATGACTGAACACGTGTGTATGCTTCAACGTATTGATAAACATTATAGGGTTTTTGAGGTCTAACGGGATTCATCATTATTTTAACGATGGAGCTAGAAGTGACGGAATGTACTGTCATCGGTACTGGGGCTATCCGGCTCCTCCAGCGATTCTGGCACAGTAGTAATGTGATAAGCAGCTGTAGAATCTGGGTTGGCAGCTTCACTTTTAGTACCCGAGGGATTATGGCTGCCGTTTTTTGGCTGTTGCCCAGCGGCGGGCGGCGACAAAAGCTCTTCACCAGCTGAACTAGGAGCCTCAAGTAGCGGTTCGTCCTTGGCTGGATCCGGCATTTCCGGTGCGGTTTGTCCACTTTGAGACTCCTCGACCTTTATACTGGTTTTTTCGGAAGGTTGGGTTAGGTAATCCTCTATCGCTTCAGTCTTTATATCCGCGGTCTTGTTTTTTGACTGTACTTCTACAGAGGAATCTGAGGTCGATTCTTTATCGGGCTCATTGGCCGGTTCAGTTCCGGCGGTGGAATCACCACCACCCTGAAGCGCTTTGCCAACATCGGCTGTCAGTTCTACCAAACGATTGCTATATCCCCATTCGTTATCGTACCAAGCCACAACTTTAAGTAGATTACCGCCCACCACGTTAGTGAGGCTTAAATCCACGATTGCTGAGTGGCTGTTACCAATAAAGTCAGTGCTGACCAGCGGCTCCTCGGTTACGTCCAAAATGCCTTGGTAGTAGGGCTCGGCAGCGGCTTTTTTAAATGCCTCGTTGACTTCCCCGACGGTTACCTCTTTTTTTGTCAGGATAGCGAAATCACTTAATGACACGACAGGTGTAGGTACCCGGACGGATAGACCGCCAAAAATTCCCTCCAAAGCCGGTAGGGCCTTGGCGGCCGCGATACTGGCGCCGGTGGTCGTAGGCACGATGTTAACGGCCGCCGCACGGGCCTCACGTAAATCCTTTTTGGCCGGACCATCCTGCAAAACCTGGGAAGCCGTGTAGCTGTGAACCGTGGTCATCATGGCTTTATCAATACCGAAGTTGTTCTCAATAATGGCTGCGATGGGAGTTATACAGTTGGTGGTACAGCTGGCATTGCTTATCACATCGGTAGCACTAGCCAGCTTGTCCTCGTTAACGCCAATTACGACGGTATCGGCGCCATCGCCTTTGGCTGGCGCACTTAAAATGACTTTTTTGGCGCCGGCATCAAGGTGGGCCTTGGCTTTGGCGGGGTCAGTAAAAAATCCGGTGCATTCTATGACAACATCGACTCCCAAGTCTTTCCAGGGCAAGGCAGCGGGATCTTTTTCGGCCAAGACTTTGATCTTTTGATCTTCAACTATCAGATTATTTTCATCAGAGCTGACCTCGTGCTGATAAGTTCCATAGTTACTGTCATGCTTGAGTAAGTAGGCTAGGGTCTTAGTGTCGGTCAAATCATTAACCGCGACAATTTCCAAATCACTCCGCTCAAACGCGACTTTAAAAGCGTTACGCCCGATGCGCCCAAAGCCGTTTATAGCAATTTTGGTTTTCATCCGCTACCTATCCCACCTTCCGTAACTTAAACATTAGCGTTTAACTGCTCACATTGTACGAGTTTGGCATGGCCGACGCAACATTTAGCAACTATTTGTTTTTGGCTCGGGAGATGGAGTCAGCCACAACTTTGCGGGCAGCTTCGGCATCACCCCAGCCCTTGTACTCAACGGGTGTGCCTTGCCAGTCATTTTTCCAAGCTTTGTACGACTTGTAGAAGTGTTCAACCCGTTTCTTAAAGCTAGGGTCAATATCATCAACTTCTTTTATATGATCTTTGCTAATGTCTTTACTTGGCACACAAATAAGTTTTTCATCGGCTTCGCCGTCGTCAACCATATAAAGCACCCCTATGGGACGGGAAGGTACAATAACACCGTGCACTATGGATTCATCGATAACTAAAAGCACATCCAGGGGGTCGCCGTCTTCACAAAGAGTACCCGGTATGTAGCCATAGTCGGCCGGGTAGGTAGCGGTTGTGCCATTAACTCTATCAAGGGTAAGACGCCCGGTTGACTTGTCGAGCTCGTATTTATTGCGTCCTTCGCCTCGGCGGATTTCAATTATTACGTTAACGTTGTCAACGTTGCCGGGACCGACAGGCTTGACAGTGCAGTTCTCGCAGTTACAGGTATTTTCTGACATGGTTAATAATTCCTCGTTATTGCTCTATTTTAACAGATGCCGTGCCTTCTTTGTTCATTTCATTAAGATACTCGCGGATCATCAACGCCGCTGTTGCTCCTTCGCCGCTAGCGCTGGCGATTTGCATGGTCGCGCCGGATCTAACATCACCAGCCACAAAAATTCCTGGCACAGTTGTCATTGAGTGTACATCAGATTTGACAAACTTGTGCTCGTCCAGCTCGACACCGCTGCCAGCTAAAAAGCCGCTGTTGGGGTCTAGGCCAACAAACACGAACACACCGTCTGCCAGAAACTCCACTTTTTGGCCTGTAGTTTTGTCGGTGCCAACTACTTTGGTAACATGACCGTTTTCGCCGACAATTTCATCTGTTGAAGTGTTGAAATGCGCAGTAATTTTGTCTTTGTGTTTTTCCAGCTCATGCTGCAAAACGTCGCTGGCGCGGAATTTTGGGCCGCGAACCAGTATGTCAAGAAAGGATGCAAACTTGGTCAAAAACATCGATTCCTGCACGGCTGAGTTCCCGCCACCAACAATTACCAGCTTTTTGCCTCGGTAAAAAGCACCATCGCAAGTGGCACAGTAGTGCACGCCGCGGGCGTAAAATTCGGCTTCGCCCGGTACACCAATTTTACGATAGTCGCTGCCAGTGGCTATTAAAACAGCTTTAGCATATACGTCACCACTGTGCATCTTAAGCTTGTGTAGCCCATCTTCACTACTAATTTTTAAGACTTCATCAAGTTCAAACTTGGCCCCAAAACGTTCGGTCTGTTTTCGCATTTCCTCTGATAAATCTAATCCAGCAATACCTTTGGCGAACCCCGGATAATTATCAACCCAATCAGTTACCGCGGCCAAGCCGCCAATGGCCCCTTTTTCTATGAGTAATGTGTCGATGTCTTCGCGCGCCGTATAGATAGCCGCGCTTAGCGCCGCCGGGCCAGCACCCACGATTATAAGATCATGAACAGTTTTATTTACCATTTTACATTTACCATTTTACATTAATTTTTTATTTTACATTTACCAATCTAGCCGCCTCCCCGCCCTTTTGTCTCGAGCGGGTCAAAATGACCAATGGCCAATCAATACCAAGTGTGAAGTGTTAAGTGAAAAGTCCTTCAAGCAATGGCGGGGGCTAGACGGGCTAGGTTATAGCCAACTATAACCTCTTTACTATCGTCGTTTTTAGTAACAACAGTGATCGGTACCGTCAGAGCGCCGCTCATGCTTAGTACTTCGGCCTGGCGATCCGGATGCTGCTCTAAATTAACCTCTTCATACGAGATCCCCTTGCTGCCTAACCAGCGCTTGACCATAACGCAGTAAGAACACGTGTTAGTGGTATAGATAGTAATATTTTTGGCCATAAATGATACCCTCCATTTAAGTTTTTTATTTCGTTTACTAATGTTATAGACGAAGTACTAGCTACTATACTCTAGCGTTATACTTATGGTCAATACCGCTACATATTGTGTTTTTGTCAGCATATTGGCCACCTATTGGACATTTATTAAGCTGATATCGAACACGAGATTGGAATTTGCCGGTATGCCTGGTGCCGCCTGGGAGCCATACGCGGCAGCTGACGGAATTAGCAAGCGCCGCGTGCCGCCAACCTTCATGCCAAGCAAGCCAGTTTGCCAACCGGGAATCAACTTGGTTAATGGAATAGAAAACGGTTGCCCGCTGTCTAATGAGCTTTCAAAGATTACGCCCGTGGCTGCGATAGCGCCAGTATAGTTAGCTGTCAGGGTTGAGTTGGACTGGACTATTGCGCCGGTTCCAACTTTAATATCAATACATTTAAGCAAATCGACTTTGGAAGTCGGCCTAAAGTTTGACAGCTTAGTACCTTTTAGTTTACTGCTGTCTGAGGGTTTAATCTCCGGAATGTTTGGATCAGAGCTGCACTTTATCGCCCGGCTCGTACCGGTTTGGGAATTACTGTCAGGCTGATGGGTGTATTGCCAAAAACCAATTACACCTACCCCTAAACCGGTTACCGTAAACAGTATTACCAAAAATAGCCATCCTACCCTATGAAACTTTTCGCTCATACTATCTGTTTCTCCTGCTCAAAACACTCTTACTACTTTAGTTAGTATACAGTTTAGCATAGACACTTTTGGTTAAATTCTTTCGGCGCCAAGTTTGTTTTTTGCCTCCACAGCCACATTATCAAGTAAATTATTCACCTCTGCGGCAATCAATGTACGCTCGTAGGATGTAAGCTTTAAGCGCAGCGTAATGGTCTTGTAGCCGTCATTCTCGTGCTTTTGATATATGCTAATCGGCTCCAGTTGGGTCAGGCTATTTTTTGGCTTGATCTTCTCAAGCTCTTTTTCCACAAAATCAAACAGTTCGGAGTAGCTTAATTTGTCTGATAGGCGCAGTGATATGTCCTGTTCGACTTTTGGAAAGCGTGGCAGCGGATAATAATCGCGGCTGGTTTTGGTGCTGACTGCCAGTTTTTCGATGTCAATTTCAAAACCTGCCGAAAAATAAGGTACTTTGAGCTCACGGATTACCGACGCCTTAAACTCACCGATCACCCCCAGTACCTGTTGATCGCCTTTGACCCTGACCAGCGCCGAGCGTTTTGGGTCGTACGGTTTCGTAACCTGGTCTACTGGCTCAACACCGATAGCTACGTATTCCAAATCAACGCCAAGCTCGCGGGCCAAAAAATCCAAATAGGACCAAGCTTTATAAAAAGCCGCACCGCGTTGGGCCGCCGCCACTTTATCGTTAGCGGCAAACACCAATGCTAAGAGCTCAGACTCTTTAGGCAGGTTACTTTTATCATTTTCTAGTCGCGATTTGTTGTGTGCTTTGTTTATCTCAAAAAGCGCAAACTGGTCGTAACCAAGCTTAATGTTGGGGTGTACTTTTTCCAGCAAACTCGGGCTCAGGCTCAAGCGGTAATATTGTAAGTCGGGGCTGAGCGCGTTGCGTATTTGGTAGGCCAATTTGGCATCCTGTCCGGTTTTTTGGAGCAATAAGCCGTGCACGAAACTATAAGTTAAAACTTCGTTGGCACCACCTCTGAATAAAATCTCACGTAAGTGTGATTTAAATTCAAAACTTTTGTTAAGTTTGGCTGGTGTTAGGTCGCGAGTGGGTAATTTTAAGCCCAGATGATCATAACCATAAAGCCGCCCGACTTCCTCAACGATATCTTCCGGGATTTCAATGTCAGTCCGCCAGAACGGCGCCTCAATTTGCAAGGAGCCTCCTTGTATATCACGATTTTGTGGCATAGTATGTTTTTCTTCGCTGACTTTTACCGCAACCTCGACATTTTCCAGCAACTTTTTCATATCTTTGGCTGAGAGTTCTAGGCCTAGCCGGGAGTTTATGAATTCCACCGAAGTTTTGACCTTTGAGAGCTCAGGCAATGCGGCTTTTTCGTCTAATAACTTAGAGACGATCTTGCCTCCAGCTATTTTTTGGATGTCATCGACCGCCTTTGCTAGTACCGCTAGGTTTTGCAGAGGGCTTTGGCCTTTGGTGAAACGAGTTGCTGCATCCGTGAATAAGCCGTATCGCATGGCAGTTCTGCGGATAGTATTCATGTCAAAAGTAGCACACTCTAAAACTATGTTTTTGGTACTTTCGTCAACTTCTGTGTCAGCTCCGCCCATCACGCCGCCCAGCCCTATGGGCTTTCGGCCGTCGGTAATTACAATTGCGCCTGTTTGCAGTTTTATATCTTTACCGCCAAGTAGCTTCAGGCCTTCGCCTTCTCTGGATAGTCTGATACCCAACGTCCCTGTTCTAAGCTTGTCATAATCATAAGCATGCAGCGGCTGGGCGGTTTCGAGCATAAAAAAGTTAGTTATATCCACGATATTATTAATCGGTCTAACGCCGACCCGGCTCAACTTAGATTGCAGCCATATAGGACTTGGTTTGACCTCGATATCACTCATGGCCACTGCCAAAAAGCGTGGCACTAAATCTGTTATTTCGTTTTTAACCTCCAATTTCAGTATCTTCAGGGTGCCACCCTGTAAATCGGGGAATTGTGGTGTTATATCTTTTTTGTACCAGTCTGGCGATTCGAAAGGTTGGCCCTGGATGCCAGCCAGCTCACGGGCAATACCCAACATACCGAAACAGTCCGGCCGGTGGGTAAACATCTTATTTTCTATATCAATAATGTAATCATCCAGATTGTAAACCTTGGCAATTGAGCCACCCGGCTTGGCGTCTTCATCAATTACCAAAAGGCCTTCGTGGCTATCACCCAGGGCCAGTTCTTTAGGGCTGGCCAGCATGCCCTCACTTATAACGCCACGGATTTCCCGGCTTTCTATGACAAACGGATCTTTATCATAAGTACTGGGTACGGTTACGCCAGGCGGAATCCAAGCCACCAACTGCCCCTCGGCTACATTGGGCGCGCCGCAAACAACCTGCACCAAACCTTGCTCATCACGCGGCACATTTTGGACAGCTTTGACGTCATCCACCATACAAACTTTTAGCTTGTTGGCGTTGGGGTGTTTTTCGCACGACACGACTCTTGCCACAACGATACCTTCGTAGCGTTTGCCAAGATCAATAACTTCGTCAACAGCACCCAGCTGGGCGCCAATTTTTTCGATAAGCTCATCGACCGGCAGATCAATTTGCGTAAACTTCTTAACCCAATTTAAACTGACTTTCATGAGAATTGCCTCAGAAAGTTAAGGTTGCCAGAGTGAAAGTTGCGCACATCTTCAATACCGTTCTTCATCATCACCAAGCGGTCAATTCCACAGCCCCAAGCAAAGCCGGTATATTCATTTGGGTCGATACCGCCCTCCTTTAAAACGTTGGGGTGAATCATGCCGCAGCCCAGCAGTTCAATCCAGCCACTTTGGCTGCAAATATTACAGCCTTTTTTGCTACAAAACGGACATGATAAGGTAAATTCAAAGCTCGGTTCCGTAAACGGAAAATAAAACGGCTGGGTTTTAACTTCCAGGGTTTGGCCGTAATACTCTTCCAAAAAAGCCTTAAGTGTAGCGATTAAGTTGCCCGCATTAATACCCTTGTCTACGTAAATGCCCTCCAGCTGGTAGAAAGTGTGTTCATGGCGGGCGTCCAGATCTTCGTTACGGAATGTACGGCCGGGAATTACTACTCGGACTGGCGGCTTGGTGTTTTTTAGAACTCGATTTTGCATTACGGAGGTGTGGGCCGGAGCGATTAGGCCCTCCTGCGTAACAAAGGTATCATACTCATCCCGGGCCGGATGGCCCTGCGGAAAATTTAAGCTGGTAAACATATGGTAATCATCATCCAGCTGGCGGGATTCTACGGCCGTAAAGCCCATTCGGGCAAAAATACCAAGAATATTTTCGAGTTCACTCATCAGCGGATGACGGCTGCCAAATTGTGTAGACAACAGTTCTGGCTTTGGACTGTTAATGTCAAGCGGCGCCGTGACGTCAATCGCCGAACGCTTTAATATGGGCAGGTTATGCTCCTTTACCCAGCCCTCTATTTCATTCTTAAGCACGTTAACGTCTTTGCCAAAACCGGCGCGGCCTTCTGGGGGCATGGTTTTTAGCTGGTCATACAAAGCTGTCAACTCTGGAGCCCGGCGGATAGCTTGTTTTTCTTCCAAGCCCTCAAACTTTTCCCGCAGTTGTTCAGCCGCGGCCCTCACCTGTTCATTGCTATAGCGCATAATTTGACCTCATTATAGCAATCAGCACTAGTCCCGACCACCACTTAATGGCTGTTATACTTAAGGGGATATGGCAAGCTTGGAGCCTAAAACGCTGGTTGATGAGGCTAAAAACGTACTGAAGCGTAACGACCATGGCCGATGGATGGTACCCGCTGGAAATCTATACCCGCATCAGTGGCTTTGGGATAGCTGTTTTATTGCTATTGGTCTGCGGCACATCGATGTTGAGCGGGCTCAGACCGAACTTAGAAGTCTGCTACGCGGGCAATGGAAAAACGGCATGCTGCCTAATATGATTTTTGACAGTGGCCAGGCCTACCGGCAGGACCGGGAATTATGGCGCAGCTATGTAAGCCCCTACTCACCCGAACAAGTGGCAACAAGCGGTATAACCCAGCCACCGATGCTTGCCGAGGCTGTAGTGCGCGTCGGGGAAAAACTTAAAATAGCTGAGCGTCGCAGTTGGTATGCCAACATGTACCCAGCAATTTTGGCTTACCATGAGTGGCTGTACCGCGACCGCGACCCGCACAAGGAGGGCTTAGTGATACTACTTCACCCTTATGAATCCGGGCTCGACAATAGCCCCCCTTGGATAAGCGAGCTCAGAAAACACAGTATGCCTTGGTGGGTTAGCTTAATTGAGCGACTTCACTTGGATGGTTTAATTAACCTCGTTCGGCGTGACAACCGCCATGTACCTCCCGGACAGCGCATGAGTAACATCGAGGCGCTGGCTTACTGGGCAGCCTTGCGGAGACTCAGACGCAAAGCTTATAACAGCGAGGCGCTCCTTAGCCGCTCACTTTTTGCGGTGGAAGATTTGGCATTTAATTGCATATTAGTCCGCGCTAACTCACATTTGCGCCAAATCGCTAAAACGATCGGCCACGTAGTTCCAGACGAGCTACTAACGCGAATGGAAAATACAGAGAAAGCTCTTGAACAGCTATGGGACGAACCATCCGGCCAGTATTATAGCCGTAGCTTTATCAGTCATAAGATTATTGAAGAGTCTACAATTTCCACACTGTTACCGCTTTATGGTGGCAGTGTCTCCAAAGAACGAGCCACAAGATTAGTAGACTTGCTCAAAAACCGTAAGTATTTTGGCACCAGCTACCCGGTGCCTAGCGTCGCAGTTAATTCTTCTTACTTTGATGAGTTTAAGTATTGGCAGGGTCCCAGTTGGGTTAATACTAACTGGCTAATCATGGATGGCCTATCACGCTATGGCTATGAGAAGGAAGCCGAAATTTTACGCCAGCGCACACTCGAGATGGTAGCTAAAAACGGATTTAACGAATACTTCAGCCCGCTTTCCGGGAAGCCAGCCGGCGCCCCAAATTTTTCCTGGACCGCTGCTCTGACTATCGATTTACTTAAGAGTTAGTCTTCTTCAAGGCTGGGCTTATCTATCGTTATCGGTTCGACACCAGGAGAGGTATTGGCAATCTTAACTACATCTTTATCGATTTTGCCTAGTTCCTTATAAGTAGTGTTAAAGTGCCCGACTGTGGTGCCCAGCGAGTTGCCGAGTTTTTGCATATAGCCGTTATGCGCCAGCAGGTGTTTGCTTAGCTGCTCGATATTTTTGCGGATTTTATCTGTATCTTTTTGGATTTCTATAGAGCGTAGTCCTTGAACTATAATCTGTAACATTGCAGATAATGTACTTGGCCCAACGATAGTTACCTTCTTTTCCACCGCTGCATATTGCATTAAGTTACGCCCGCTAACACCGGTCAAACCGACTTTATTAGCCAGCAAATCATAGTAAATCGCCTCGCTGGGGATGAACATCAGCGCTTGGTCCAAGGTGCCTTTGTTGGTTTTGATATATTTGGAGGTTTCGTCAATCCGGCGTTTTAAATCTTCTTTAAAGGCCCGCTCCAACGCTGGTTTTTCTTCAGTCTTGGCCTCAACCAGCCGGTTGTAATTTTCTAAGCTAAATTTACTATCTATCGGCAACAGTTTGTCATCCAGCATTACCACCGCATCCACCACTACGTCGCCTAGTTTGTACTGTAGATGAAAAGCCCCGGGTGGGAGGGTATTTTTAAGAATTTGTTCCAAATAATATTCGCCCAAAACACCTCTTTGCTTAGGATTTTGCAAAACGTTCTGCAGAGTTTTAAGTTCGGCCGCCACGTCACCCACGCTTTTGTTGGTACGATCTAGCTCCGTGAGTTTTTCGGTAACATCTTTGATAATTTTGGCGCTAGCTTGGAACTGCTGGGCCATTTGTTTATTACTAGTACCAAGCTGTTCGGTCAGCTGTTTTTGCAAGCCTTGCTGGAGTTGGCCCATTGATTTGGTCAGTTCAACCATGTCGGCCTTAAGCAGCATGGTCGCATCGCTACTATTGCCTACCGGCCGCAAAACCTTCCAAACCAAAAACACTGCCAGCGCAACAACCAACAATCCCACAACAATAATCACCGCTAACATAGCGATATCCCCTTCTTTTACTAATTTGGATAAAGAAGCGGGGATCAACCGCTCCTTTGTTTTTGGAGGGTGTGCTCTTTATCGATAGCTGTCAGCGACTAGTGTCGCCTCGGCACTTCTCAGTCGAGCACTTTTTCCAAGAACCCACACCATAATTATCATATAGTTCTAACGGCCAGTGACTTCATGCAATGCGGTGTAGCCGTGAAGTTTAAATTTCTCCAATTTCACTTTAGGTGCGTAATAATTGTATCAAATTAAGCGAAACGGGTGACGAAAAAAATAAATATTGTACCTATAACAGTTAGACCTATTGTTAGCCGGGATGAACCTCGGCTATGAGCCTGAGGCAGAATGTCGCTGGCCCCTATATAAAGCAGGAAGCCAGCGAAAAAGCCAAGATAGATACCAAGGATGCTTTCTGAAAGAGTGAACAGCAACGTTGACAGTCCTCCAAGAATGGGCATAACTGACGCAATAAATAACATTCTTTTGGCGGTTTTTATTTTATTCTGGTGATGCAACATAACGTTAGTGGTATTAAAACCATCGGCGAACCGATGACCGATAACGGCGATAGCCACAGCCACTCCTACTGATGTGTTAACCTGAAAAGCCAATCCGATGCTCACTCCGTCTAGCAGGCTATGCCCAGATAAGGCTACCGCACCCGCTACCCCCACATGTGGGTGCTGATGAGGCCCGTACTTATTTTCAACCGCATGGTGTATAAGGATAGACTTCTCGATTATATGGAACAGTAAAAAACCGCTTACCAAGGCAATCATTGGCCAAATGGGATCGAGTCCCGTGTTACGGCTGATATCGAAAATTTCTGGCAATAGATCGAAGGCTACCAAGCCCAAAATCACTCCGGCAGTAAAACCAAGAGCCAGATTAAGTCGGTTCCGGCTTTTGAAGGCTAGATAGCCTCCGCCCAGTGCTGCAATAGCCGCTGCAAGGGATGAAAGAAATATTATCATTATGCAATTGTAGGTGCATTTAGATTATATTTGCAAATCTGTCGCAATAATTTATACTTTTGCTATAAGATCATCTAAAATGCAGCACAGCACACTAAAAGCGATCTTGAAGAAAAACGGCTCCAGCCTGACCCGCACCCGCAGGCTAATCTTCGATTTACTGGATGGCCAAGACCCTCAAAGTATGCAGGTATTAATTAGCCGCGCAGCTGGACAGCTAGATCGGGCCACCATATATAGGACCATCGAACTTTTTGAAAGACTGGGCATTGTCCACCGCCTTAATATCGGCTGGAAATACAAGATTGAGCTTAGTGATGTGTTTACCGGCCACCATCATCATCTGCACTGTAGCAAGTGCGGTAAAATTCTAGATTTACCGTCCAATCCGATGCTAGAAACTATGATCGATACACTGGCTACTAAAGCAGAATTCGCCCCGCGAAACCATATACTGGAAATATACGGACTTTGCCCAGCTTGCAAACAGGCTGGCTCCAAGTAATTAATACTTAAACACCTGCGGCTAAGTCTGGTTTAACTTTCTGATTCCGTACCACTAAAAGAGCGACTATTGCCGCGACTATCGCTAGACCAACGCCGACACGCAAGCCATCGTGGTACCCATGCACCTGAGCTACTGGTGCAGCTACACGTGAGGCTATATCAGACTTGAATGTCGAGGCAAAAACAGCCGACAAGATTGCCAGGCCGATGGCCCCGCCCACCTGCTGGCTAGTATTAAGTACTCCTGACGCAAGCCCAGAAAAATGTTTGGGTACGCCGGAAGTAGCTGCCAAAGTCATTGCTATGAACGAAAAGCCCATACCAAGAGCACACACGGCAAGACCTGGGAACACGTCGTGCATATAACTGCCGTTAACTCGTATGTTACTTAACAAGAACAGCCCGACGGCCAGTACAATCGGCCCGCTTACCAGAAACGGTTTATGGCCAGTTTTGGCGATTACGTTAGAAACCACACCCGAGACTATACCGATAATAAAGGTTACCGGTAAAAAGGCTAAACCCGTTTTAACGGGGCTATAGTTCAAAACCGTCTGAAGGTACAAGGTTATGAAGAAGAACATTGAGAACAATGTGCAGGCTATAGCCAATGCCGTCAGGTTACCACCCGAGACATTGTGGATTTTGAATAGGCCCAGCGGCATCAAGGGTTGTTTTGTGCGCGATTCATTGTAGACAAAGGCAATAAGCAGTATCGCGCTGGCGACCAGAAACGTTACAACCGTTTGGGAGCCCCAGCCATCAGCTGGCGCCTTAGAGAGGCCGTAGACCAAAGCCATCAAACCGGCAGTTGCGGTAACGGCGCCAGGTAGGTCCAACTCTTTCTTCTTAAGCTCTTCACCTGCGTGATGAGGCAATAGCTGTGAGGCAGCCAAGACGACAAGTATGCCAATCGGTACATTGACAAAAAAGTTCCATCGCCAGTCCAAGTACTGAGTAAGTACGCCTCCCAGTAGCACCCCTACCGCTGCACCACCCGCGGACACAGCAGCCCATACGCCAAGCGCGGTTGCGGTCTTTACCCTCTTTAAATTCAGTCAATACTAAGGAAAGAGCAACTGGAGACATAAATGCTGCCGCTAGACCCTGTATAGCTCTGGTAACTATTAACATGGTGTCAGATCGGGAAAAACCGCAAGCCAAAGAAGCCAAAGCGAACATACCAACCGAAATCATAAACAGCCAGCGTCGGCCGTAAAGATCAGCCGCTCGTCCACCGAACAATAAGAAACCGCCGAAAGTCAGCGTATAAGCTGTAACAACCCATTGCAGATCGTTAGGAGCAAAATTTAAATCACTGCTGATTGATGGCAAGGCGACATTAACGATAGCGATATCCAGCACCACCATGAACTGGGCTAGTGTGAGTAATGCTAGTACTACCCATTTATTACCTGAGTGTTTGGATATTTTTTTCGCCATAACCCTCCTTACTGTTTATCCTGCTGCTGTTAGCTGGCTAAGCTAAAAACATTAATTCAAGCTTTGATTATAGACGAGTTGCGCCAAGCAACAATACCAATCTATACTGAAAGCCAATGAGTACGCTTACCAAAAGCACTATCGAGCACGTAAACGAGCCAAAAAAACAAAAAGTATTAATTCTTGGCGGTGGGTTTGGAGGTATAAAAACCGCGCTACAGCTAAGCTCTAACAACTACGATATAAGCCTTATCTCCGATCAATCAAATTTCCGCTACTACCCCACCCTTTACAAAACAGCCACTGGCGGTAATCAGAACGCTTCCATAATACCGTTACAAGAAATCTTTAAGGATAAACCTGTCGATATAATTTTAGACAGCGCCAAAAATCTTAATCGAACCAACAAGTCCGTGACCTGTGCTTCCAGCAAAAGTTATGAGTACGACATCTTGGTAGTAGCCCTGGGCGTGTATACCAACTTCTTCGGTATCAAAGGACTGGAAAAATATGCTTATGGGATAAAGACGCTGGATGAAGCTAGCGCTCTGCGTGACCATATTCACAAGCAACTCGTGGACGATGGACAGCCTGATCTTAATTATGTTGTCATTGGTGGTGGTGCCAGCGGCGTGGAACTGGCCGGTGCCCTGCCCGGCTATATCAAGCACATCATGAAGCGCCACGGGCTAAAAGAGCGTAGCCTGAACATCGAACTCGTCGAAGCGGCCCCGCGGCTGGTGCCGCGGATGTCAGTCAGATATTCCCGTTTAATTGCCCGCCGCCTCCGTAAACTGGGGATTAAACTTTACTTGAAGCAGACCGTGCAGGCAGAAACAGCCGAAGCCCTGACAGTCAGCGGGCAGTCCATTAAAAGTCACTGTGTAATATGGACCGCCGGTGTGACTAATCACCCGTTCTTAAAAGATAACCAATTCAGCTTAAACGACCGCGGCAAAGCGGCGGTCGACGAATATTTACAGGCTGAGGATAGCATTTATGTCATCGGTGATAACGCCGAGACCCAATATTCCGGTATGGCCCAGACCGCCTTGCACGACGCGGTGTATGTTGCCGACAATTTGAAGCGCCATTCCAGTGGTAAAACACCGAAGCCATACCAAGCCAAAAAACCGGTTTACGTGATATCAGTCGGACCGCGCTGGGCAGCGGTTTCATGGGGCAAATTCCAGTTTTACGGAGTCCTGGGCTGGGCTTTGCGCCAAGCTGCAGACTTGAGAGCCTACCACGACCTGGAACCCTGGTGGAAAGCCTCAAAACACTGGATGGCCGACAGTGAAAGCCAGGAAGTCTGCTCGCTTTGTAACCCCAAATAAAGCCAGGGGTTATCCCGTTGTATAATTAAATCAGGAAGGTATTTGTCGCTATGGATATTGAAGCTCATGCCCTGATAACCATCCCTTACGACGACACTGGGATACCGGCATATCTGGCCGCTAAGCCTGGCCAGGCAGTCCGCCCCGGATTGATATTGATACATGAAGTTTGGGGACTGGATAGTCACATCAAAGACGTGGCTAACCGCTTGTGCGAGGAAGGATACGAAGTTATAGCCCCTGACCTGCTGGCTGGCACGGACGCCGCCGAAGTAGTCAAACCGGAGCTGGCTAAAGCGATGTTCGACCCCGAAGAAAGAGCCAATCGCCAAGTAGAACTAAGAGCTATGATGACGCCCTTTGGCTCTCCATACTTTGCCGAGCAAACGATCGCCAAACTGCAGGGTTGTTTTGAGTACCTGGTTAAAAAACCGATCATAGCCAAGATTGGAGTAATGGGCTTTTGTTTTGGCGGGACTTACAGCTTTAATATGGCTATCAATCAAAGCAAGCTAGCCGGAGCTGTTGCTTTTTACGGGCATGCCGACCACTCTGATGAGGAGATAAGCAAGATAAACTGCCCGGTATTAGCTTTTTACGGAGACCAGGACACAAGTTTGACCGACAAACTACCACAGCTAAAATCACAAATGGAAAAAGCCGGTAAAGATTTTAAATTTAAGATTTATCCCGGCGCCAAACACGCATTTTTTAATAATACCAACCCGTTAACTTATAATGCCTCTGCCGCCCGGGATGCCTGGCAGCAAACTCTAGTTTTTTTAAACGAACGTTTAAAGTGGCCTTAGCCCTCGAATAACTTTAAATCAGCAATTTCATCTGGAAGAAACCCGCCGCTGTGCTTA
>Ga0066639_10001581_pt1 | contig 20292 bp, 20 predicted proteins | sample CryGeyCG2114_010_2_FD_59504 | JGI IMG/M metagenome (GOLD analysis project Ga0066639, IMG submission 59504) | Groundwater microbial communities from aquifer - Crystal Geyser CG10_big_fil_rev_8/21/14_0.10 | ecosystem: Environmental > Aquatic > Deep subsurface > Groundwater | place: USA: Utah...
TCTCGCTTCCAACCTTGTGGTGAAAATAAGTTCATTAATCTTTACAGTGATTATGGCCCGATTGTTAATGCCCGAACTTTTCGGACTTTATAGTTTGGCTTTGTCAACAATACTCATTTTTGCAGCATTCACTGAACTTGGGTTAAGTGAAACTCTTGTGAGGTTTGTTTCGAAAGAACTGAGCAAAAACAATGTCTCTAAGGCCAAATCTTATGCAAAACATCTGATAAAATTAAAAATAATTGCAACCGGAATAGTCCTCCTTGTTCTTCTTGCAACAGCAAAATTAGTCTCCCAAAATTATTACAACAAACCCATTTATCTCGCTTTAATCGCAGGCTGTTTTTATATCGTATTTTCAGGGATAAATGTGATATTCCAATCTATCTTGCAAGCCCGAAATGATTTTAAGCCGTTGCTACACAGAGATCTTCTTGTTCAGTTAGTAAAACTGACGCTTGTACCTTTTTTAGTGGTGTTTGCACTAAAGTTCTCATTGGACAACGAACAAATACTCTTCCTCATAATTTCCGGTTTGTCTTTTACATATTTTGTGTCCGCCACGCTTTTATTTTTCTCTCCTAATTGCAAAAACTTTCTTGAGGGTATTGGAAAAAAGAAAATCACTCTAAATGACAAGAAGAATGTTAATCGATTTGCCTTGGCCTCTTCCGCAACACTTCTTTCAGGAATTTTCTTCGGTTATATTGATATCATCATGTTGGGTTATTTTGTACCCTCTGAATTTATTGGATATTATCAAGCAGCATTTAGTTTTGTAAGTGCAATAATTCCAATAATCTCCTTTTCAACATCCCTCCTTCCGGTTTTTAGCGGATTAGAGTTAGACAATTTAGAAAGACTTTTTGGCAAAGCTCTTCTTATCTCTTCTCTAATTTCATTTGCCACATTCCTAGCTCTTGTTCTTTTCTCAAAAGAAATAATTCTTCTTGTGTTCGGATTGGATTATCTTTCCGCAGTAAATATTCTAAGAGTATTTGCGGTCATGATCGTTACAATACCTGTAATCACAATTTATTCAACTTACTTTAATTCAAGAGGCAAGCCCTTCATTGTCACGAAGGCCCTAATTGTCTCCACAGTTGCTAACGTAATCTTAAACTATGCCCTAATTTCTTATTTCGTAAAATACGGTTTTCTTTATGCTCTTTATGGGGCAGCTATTGCAACACTCATAAGCAGGATGGTCTACATGACGTTGTTAATAGTTTCAAAAAACAGATTAAATTTAAAAACTTCTTTCGAGGAAAAATAACATGGTAGAAAATGCTAAGGATAAAAATCTATGGGTTTTTTTACATGTCCCAAAAACAGGTGGAACAACGTTCTCCCAGCATTTGAAGCATAATCTCAAACCAGAAGAATTTGTAGATGTGACTCATGTAAGATATGGTTTTGATAAGGATTTTGCGAAAAAGGACAAAGACAAGGTAAGAGCAATTCTAGGCCACGCTTCTTATTATGGAATTCACGAGCTTTTCCCAAATAGGACTCCAAGATACGTCGTTTTCTTTAGGGATCCTGCTGAACGAATAATCTCTGCATATAATTTTGAAATGAGGACAAAGCAAGGAAAGCTTATTGATTTTTGGGACTGGTATAAACTCCAGTCTAAAAACGAGGTCGTCCACTTCATGGATTTGAAATACAAAGGGCACGAGGGCACGAAAGCAAATATGCCTGCTCCATTCTCAAAAGCTTATTCTAATCTCTTCACGATAAAGAGTATCTCTTATTTCTTTCAAAGAATTTTTAAATTTTACAACGACCTTTTCGCTTCTTCAGAGAAGTCAATGAAAAGAAAACTCGAGAATTCAAAAAAACTTCTGGACAATGTTTACTGTATAGGGTTTATTCCAGGGCTAGATAAAGACCTTAAAAAACTTTTCAGAGAAATTGGCGTGCCTGTAGCGTGGAAAAATGACAATGTTACGGAAAAATCCAAAATATACTTCAAACTAGACGCCAAGTCAAGGAAAAAGATTTACAAAGACAACAAATATGACAAGGAGTTGTTTGATTATGCTGTTAGGTTGAAGGGGGGAGAATGAAAATACTAATGTATACTCGGGACACCGTTGGGATAAAAGCAATAGCAGATGATTTGACAAATGCCTTCAGAAATCTTGGTTTCGAAGTGGAATGTTCGGATAGAATTGACTACAAAAATTTTGATATAGTGCATTTCCACATTGATTATTCTCAGTTCCATCCTTGGGGATTAGGGCTCCTCCCTATTCTCCTCCGAATGAGAATGAATAAAAAAAAGACTGTCGTTACGATAGGAACGATTTTAAGAAAAAACCAGACTTATGCGAGAAATAAGGTTTTCGCATTGATTAAAAATGTTATACTCTCTATTTCGAATCCTCTAATATCTTTATTTTCAGACAAAATAACAGTGATGGTTGGAGAAATGAAAGAGACTCTGGTTAAAGATTATCACCTAAATGAAAAAAAGATTGAGGTTATTCCACATGGAGTCTATTAAATGCATAATTTTTGGGTGCATTGCTAAGGAAAAGGGATACAACCGAGTTATTCCTATTTTGGAAAGGAACCCGAAAATTCATTTATTAATCGCAGGACCTTTTTTACATCCTCTTGAGAAAAAAACATTGGATTATATTTTAGAGAAAGAGAAAAAACTAAATAATTTAAAAGTGGAAGTAAGAAAACTTGCAGAAGATGAATTTGAAAAATATGCAAAAAAATCAGATATCATTTTGTTACCTTATTTAAGTGCGGTTCCTGCAAGCGGGATTTTTTCCAGAAATTTAAAATATATGAAACCAATGATTACATGGAATACGCCATTTTTCAAAGAAAATGAAGATGTTTATGGAGCCTGCATAACTGTAAACTCTATTGACGAGTTAGAACAAAAAATTTTAGAGATTCATAAATCAGAAAAAATCAGAAAAAAATTAAGGGACGGGGCAAAAAAATTATCTTCCACTTTGTCCTGGGAAAATGTAGCCAGAAAATATCTTGCTCTCTATAAAAAATTATGATTTTAAAAAACAATTCGTCAATCAACAATATGAGGGGTCGGAACTGGAATTATGAATTTTCCCCTATATCCCCTTACTCTCAGCTTCGGAACGATTATATCTTTTAGATTCCATGCCAGTATTAAAGCGTATTCTGGTTGAGGTTCTTGAAAAATTAACTGCTCGTCTTTTATAGGTATGTGCATACCTGGAGAGTATGCTCCTATCTTTAAACTATCGTATTCGAGAAGACAATCTATCGTTTCTGTACCTATCTTACAAAAATTAAGGAGAGTATTACCTTTTGCAGGAGCACCTACTCCCATAACTCGTTTTCCCTCACCTTTAATTTGGAACAGGATAGAACGGAGTTTTTCTCTATTCGAAACGACTTTTTCTCCAAAAGACTCGTATATTTCTTTTGAATGCAGTCCAAAATTATTTTCTTCCTCTAGAATTTTGAAAACGTTTTCTGAGATTTTGAACTTCCCCCTTTTACAAGCATAAACTCTTAAAGAACCCCCATGGGTACTTATTTTTTCGGCATCAAAAACATCCATTCCGAATCCTTCGAAAAGATTCACAAGGGATTTAAGTGAGTAATATCTTAAGTGTTCAGCATATATAGAATCATATTCATTTTCTGAAATTAAATTTTTTATGTAGTGAGATTCCTCTATGAAGACGCCATCCTCCTCCAAGAGATTTTTTACTCCTTCAATAAAAGAATTCAATTCCTTAACATGGGCAAAAACATTTGTAGCAGTTATTATTTTTGCTCTTCCATATCTATTAAGAATCAAATTTGAAGTTTCTTTATTAAAAAAATCTCTTAACGTCGGAACATTTTTTTCTGCTGCTTTTTCTGCTGCCTTAGAAGGATCAACATTCAACACTTTTAAATTGTATTTTAGGTAATTTTCTAGAAGTGTACCGTCATTTCCCCCTATATCTATAACAAAATCTCCCTTAGAAAGATTGAATTTTCCCACGATTTTTTCCACGAGGTTCTGAAAATTATTTACCAATTCTTTACTTGAATTTGTAGTATAAACAAAACTTTCTGTGAATAATAATTCTGGACTTGCAGCATGGCCTAGTTGCACCAGTTTACAATTTTCACAAAAATAAACGTCGAGCGGAAAATGTATTTCTGGTTTTTTAAGTTGTTCTATTGTAAGAAATCCGTCTGATGGAGGGTGGTGTCCTAAAGATAGAAATTTGTAGGTGTTAGATGAACCACAGACATGGCATTTTTTTAGATTTTCTCTAGATTCAAACTTGGTCTTGTACCAGCCGTAAGTTCTTCTAATTCCTTCCTCAAGGCTTATTTCTGGTCTAAATCCCAAAGATTTGAGTTTTGTAGTATCTGGACAGCGTCTCATCACACTTCCTTCAGGGGCAGGCAGAATTTCCAATTTAGGAGCGGTGCCCGTAACCTCAAATAATTTTTTAGCGACATCAATTATTTTTATTTCTTCATCACTCCTTCCCACATTGATTGTCTCTCCGTTTGTTTTCGGAGACTCCATAATCAACTGGGTTGCTCTTAGACAATCATCAATATAGCAAAATGCTCTTGTTTCTTCTCCTCCAAATATTTTAAAAGGAGTTTCTTTATTGACCACTCTTTCAATAAATTGGGGAATTACGTGCTCAAAGCCCATTCTCGGGCCATAGATATTGTGATACCTTATTATTACAAAATTTTCCATATTCTGTGCTTTGGCGTAAGCATGCATGGCTATTTCGTCCAAAATCTTACTCCCACCATAACTCCACCTCACATTTCGGGGATCGTCAATAACCAAAGGAATATCTTCTGGAGTGGGTATCGGAAATTTGTCCCCTAGGATCTTTAATGCTCCAGCATAAGTTTCAGAGCTAGAAGTGAGAAGCAATTTACCCTTTTTTTGCTTCACGAACCAATCTAAAACATTTAAAGTTCCAATGATGCCTACTTTCAAAACTTTATCAGGAACCATATAGAAGTTTCCTGTTCCATTAATCATTGCCATATGATAGATGTAGTCAAAATCTTTGTTCAGATTCTCAAAAACCCCAGTCCTTGTAATGTCTGCCTTGATAAAATGTACATTAGGCATTTCAACTAATTCCTTAAACTCTCTATCGTCTTCACCCCTTTCAAAGTTATCGAGAATCGTAACATCTTGATTTTGGTTGGCAAGACTTTTTGCTAAGTGGAAACCAATAAACCCAGCACCTCCTGTGATTAAACTTCTTTTCATTAAATAGACAAAAAAAACACCTTTAAAAGAATTTATGTTATTCTTTACTGTATTTTAAATCTACAAATTATTTTTTTTAACTGGAATTATATAATTTTAAAATAGGCTCCAATAAATCATCTGCTTCTTTATAATTTAAGGGTCCAAATGCATAATCTGGTTCAAGAGCAATAGGCAATCCTCTTCTGTGTGCATGAGATACTACTCCAACAAATCTCTCCGTAGGAATTAATTTTGGTAAGGCCCCTCCCCCTCCCCAACGAGAGGCTTCCAAAGACCCTTGGGATAACCCGCATCCAATACCCTCGATTTGAGAAAGATGGATTGCGTGAGATTTATCTAAATAATCTTCCTGACGACCTATTTTTTTAAAGTATTCTTCCCAAGAAGAAACATTCATAGTTAAAAATAAAGATTCTGGAGAGATTTTATTTCTTATAAAAGAGAACGGCACGCTTTCGGCTGCAGCCATATGAGCTAAATCGAAGACGAGATTTTGCCCTGAAATTTTAGTCAAATTAGTTATATCGTTCAAAACTTCGTAACGCATTTCAGGGGAATTATTCTGCCTCCTAAACCAAGATCCAGCGCCGTCCCAGAAACCAGGGGCTTCAACCACTACAGGATAAGCGTTTTCAACAGCGAGCGTTAGGCCAAAAACATTTGCAGTTCCTTGTAAAAATAAAAATCTCTCTCTTGCTTGTTGGGTTATTTTTTTCTTGTATCTTACGAAGTCTGAAACGGAGTAAACTCCTGGTAAAGAAAAGTTTCCTTCCTCAAATCTATCTGAGACTACTACTCCTATGTGTGGTGCTACAGTAAGATCTTCTAGCGGGTTTGGATCGAGATCCCTTAGTTTAGCAACCTGTTCTATGGTTTCTTCTAGATTAGAGGGAATGAGTGGATTGTAAGTCCTATCTTCAGGAATGTATGCTAAACTGTTATTCTTTTGGATGCCTGTTTCCACCATCATTATATGTAGTCGGTATTTTTTTTGATTCTCTATTTGTCTACTAAAATTATCTTTTCTTCGAGAATCTTCGGGCATAAATGGGAGAAACACTCCCACTTCTAAAAAAATATTGTATTTTTCTCCAAGAGCTTCTATTCTTTTCTTCGCTTCAAGAAATTTTTTTGGCTCTGTACTAGAGTGCAACATTAGAGGAAGAGCTATTTGAAGAGGTTTTGTCATGAAGATAAGTCAAAGGGGTTTTTTTCATTTTCTCTCTCTTTAATAATACCCCACAGATCAACGAGGTGCACGTTTTCAGGAATAGATATTGTCTTGTAGGCCGAATGGGGAGTGCCCACTATTACAATATCACTTTTTTTTAGAAGATCCTCTTTAGTTATAAAACTCGAATCTTTAACAAATTCATCAGAGCAATACACCTTAGCTCCTTGAAAATTCAGAAGTTTGACTAACTTATATGAAAGAGAGTCTCTTATATCATCAATATCTGCTTTAAAAGCCATGCCTAAGACTCCCACCTTTTTTTTACTCAAGTCATATTTTTTAATTAATTCTCCAACAACGAAATTGGGAATATTTTCATTAACCATCATGGCTGAATACCCCAAGGGAAAATTTCTTTCATCAAAAGCCTTCAACTGAAGAGTATCTTTGATAAGACAAGGTCCTCCAGAAAATCCTGCACTAGGTAAAGAATATACTCTTTCATATCCCTCTGACATTGCGGATCTTATTTTGTTATAATCGCATCCTAATTTTGTCGCAATCATATAAAACTGATTCGTTATCCCAAATTGAAGGTATCTCCAAGAATTTGTAAAGAGTTTTACTAGTTCAGCCTCTTCTACACTAGTTTCTATTATCTTTGGAGACACTTTGCTAAAAAGTTCTTTAGCGTCTTTGACTGCCTTTTCACTAAATCCTGAAACTATTTGGGGCAATTCTTGAATTTCTTTTATACCGTATCCCTGCACAAGTCTCTCCGGACAATACGCAAGATGAATTCCTTCTAAATTCTTTACTAACTGTCTACAAAGGGTGGGGTAAACAGTACTTCTCATTATGAGGGTCTGAGAAGAGTCAAGATATTTTTTAATGCTAAAAACAAAATCCATTAGATTTTTTGCCTTAGGATTGTGATACTCGTCCACACCCGTACCGAGAGTGATAATTACATTCCTCGCTTTAGAGATGTCCTTACTATCCAAAGAAACTTTTAAATTGTTGTTTTGGAGAACCTCTCTCAAAATTGGTTCTGCCCCGTACTCTATAAAAGGCATAATTCCATGAAGAACGAGAGTAGTTTTAACTTCGTCAACATCAAGTAAACAAATCTTTAAGCCTTTTTGAGCTAAAACCAAACCGAGGGGCAATCCAATATGGCCTAAACCCCCTATAATGAGCACATCAAAAATCTTCTCCTCTTTTTGTATATTTTTCTCTTCCATTTTAAAATCAGATAATTAGGAAGGGAGCAATTTGTTTAAAAATATTATGATGTTCTGATATATAAAATAAAATCATTTTGATAAAAAATGAATTTTTAAAATTACAAGTCAAAATTACTTCAATTTTTTAGAAAAATCTTTTTACTTAATCTATTAGATAATCTTAATGCCTGCATCACTCTTGCCTGCATAATGATTGACTTATACTTCTGTAATCTTTTTTCATCTTTTTTTTCTAGTATTGCTTGGCAAAAGTCCTCGAATATTAACTCAAACTGATTAGTTTTTTTTATTTTGATTTCTTTCGAAGTGTCTTTTCTACCCCTGGTTTTGAGAATTGAAATTTGTGCGTCAATCGTGGGAGAAATGCTATATGCTCTTTCTGTTTTAATTAATCCTTTACTGCCCCACACAGAATAACTGTTCTGATAAGCGGCGTCAAAACTAAAGGCTCCAAAAACTTTTTTATTCTTGGGAAATTCCATATAAATGCTCCCTTCTAAATCGTTAAAATTAGCAGTTACTGAAAGGGGTTCATCGTCGAGTATTTTCCTCGACATGAATACAATGTACGAACCAGCGTCGTTGAAAACTCCCGTAAAGAGGTGCTTATTTAATCTTATGTCCTCTCCTTGAACTTTAAATCCAAAATGGCTAGTGAGGACTAAAGGCCTTCCAATTTCCCCTTTTTTTATTAAAGATAAGATCTTAACGTGCTGAGGATGATATTCGCACATAAAGTTTTCAAATAAGACTAGTCTCTTTTTACCAAATGCGCGAACTATCTTGCGAACTGATTCTAGATTGTAAGAAATTGACTTTTCACAGATTACATGCTTTCCATTCTTTGCACATTCAATGGCCCATTCTTCATGAAGATTTATCGGAAGTGAAACATAAACTGCATCTATTTTTGTATCTTTTATTAGCTCACCATATGATTTCTTCCAAAAAATCCCAAATTCTTTAGCCCAAGATTTTGCCTTATTTGAATCCCTGCTTGCAATGAAAATTTTGTCAACGTTGTTAATTTTTTTAAACGCATTAATCGCGTGTTTTCTTGCTATGTTAGAACAACCCAGAATTCCGATATTTATTTTTCTTATTGTATTTTTACTCTGCAACATAATTCCATTCACCGATTTTCCTTATTTTATATCTGTGACTTTTAAGAATTTTCTCCACGCCTACCCTATCCTTATTTTCAATAGCCTCAAAAATTATCTTAGGATGATCTCTTTTCAATGTTTTAGAGGCCCCTTTAAATGCATCAGGTTCTCCTCCTTCAATATCGATTTTGATTATGTCTACTTTTTTTATTTTCAAATCTTTAATGATGTTATCTATAGTATCTACCTCGATAATCTCTTTCTTTCCAAATTCAGAAACATTCGTTTTTTGGATGGAATGGCCACCAGTACCGAATTCATCAATGTTCAAATTTATTTTACCTTTTTTAGAGTAAGCTCCTTTTCCGATAACAATGACATTCTTCAGTCCGTTCAGTTCAACATTCTTTTTTAATAAATTAACATTATTCCTTTCTGCTTCTATTGAAATGACTTTTCCCTTACTTCCTAGTTTTTTGGCCAGAGGTATTGAAAACATCCCAAGATTTGCTCCAACATCAAGTGCAACTCCCTTGTCGAGCACAAACTCTCTCCTAACCTCCGGCTCACAATTAGATATGGCTCCAAAGACACTTGAAAAATTTTTCCCGCAAAAAAATAATCCATATTTATTTTTGATAAACACTTCTCCCGACATAATTCTTGAATTTTTAACACCCCTCAAATAATTCAATGCTTGTATCGGAGCTCTTAAGTGATATTCTAGAATAATAATTTTATCTCCAAATCGATTCCCTTCTCTTATCATGATTAAAAAAGTCTTTAGCCTTTCTGATACGAGTCCTATTAATTTTTTCCAGGCCATTTTATTTGAAATGAGTTTTAGCCAAGTTCGAAACCCTCAATTTCTTCCTTGGGTATCCTAAAGACGTCTTCTTCATAGCCCCCTTCTTGCCTTGTCTTCTTTGTAAAAAAAAGCATCTCACTTTCCTCCAAGGCTTCTTGAGTGTGCCATTCGAAAGGAGGATTAGTGATTATATCCCCCTTTTCCAAAATAACTTCTCTTATCGGGCTCTCTTTTTTGGTCAAATCTTTAGAAAGATGTCTCAACTTTCCTCTGAGGATATAATTAATTTGTTCTGTTTTTTTATGATAATGACTACCTCTTACTGCCCCTGGTTTAAATGTTACAATCCCTGCATGAACAAATTCAACACCATCTATAATATCAATTATCTGGCCCCTCTGATCCTCATAAGAAGGAATTATTTTTTTTGCCCTATCATCTTTTTCTGTACTCATTTTAATAAACTTTAGTTTTTTTATTTAAATCTTTCTGATGTCTGCAATAACTTCCTTTATTTTATCACAGACATATTTTATGTCATCGGTTTTAAGATTTGAACCTGAAGGCAAATAAAATCCGTTTTCACTGAGATAGTCTGAAACAGGATAAGCGCTTTTATCCTGGAGTCCATCCCTATTTAGAGAGGGCTGTTTGTTCATTCCAACGAAGAAAAGTCTTGTATCCACTCCCTTTATCAGCAATCTCGACATAAATTTATCTCTGTCAAACCCTATTTTTTCGGGATTTATCACAATTCCATTCATCCAATAAACATTTGTCGAATTTTCTTTTTCATCCTGAAAAGTAATTCCCTCGACATCTTTCAAAAAATATCTGTATAAGATATTATTTCTTCTTCGGGATTCAATGAATTCATCAATTTTTTCTAGTTGAGCCAAACCAATAGCCGCGATTACATTAGACATTCTATAGTTGAACCCTATCTCTTCATGAAAATAAGTTCTGGAGCCGTCTAAGGGAAAGCAAAGATTTTTGTAATATCTGCATTTTCTTGCAAGATTATCATCGTTTGTGACAACCATGCCTCCCTCTCCTGTTGTAATCATCTTGTTTGCATAAAAACTAAAACAAGCTATGTCCCCCAGTGAACCACATCTTCTTCCATTGTATTCGGCACCATGGGCCTCTGCAGCATCTTCAATAACTTTAAGATTATATTTTTTCGCAATTTCTATTATGGGATTCATATCACAAGGATGGCCATATATATGCACAACCATAATCGCTTTTGTTTTATCAGTAATCTTTTCCTCTATCTTTTTTGGATCTATGTTCCATGTTTCCGTTTCAGAATCAACAAAGACTGGTTTGGCCCCAATATATTTAACTGGAAAAGCGCTCCCAATCATTGTAAAATTAGGCATGATTATCTCATCTCCCTCTTTTATACCAAGCGCCAAAAGAGCAAGATGAATCGCTGCAGTACCATTAACTACCGAGATCCCGTGTCGAACTCCGCAATATTTTGCAAATTCCTCTTCAAATTTTTTAACGTATTTACCAGAAGAAGAAATCCATCCTGTTTGCACAGCGTCGGTAATGTAAGCTAACTCGTTGCCTTCTAGTTTAGGTTCACATACAGGGATAAACTTTTTTTCTTCCATTTAAAACCTCTCTTTATCTGCATCAAAACTAAGATAGGGTCCTTGTTTTATCTCAATCATATCTGTTTCTTCTATAAATTCAAAACCATGTCCTCCTTCCAGCAAGACAATAAGATCTCCTGTTTCTATAATTGCTTCATCAACTTTCTTTTTATCAGCATAAAAATTTACTCTAACTTTCCCTGAAATAATATAAAGAATTTCATCCGTCTTATCAATTTCTCTTCTAATTTCTTTATGGATATGAGGGGTAATCGTCTCCCATTTTTTAAGATTCATAAATCCTGTTTGCAAATAATCTTTATCATCGCTGAAAAACTTCTTTCCTTCAGGTTTATGTTTTTTGATAATAAAAGCCAAGCGTGCACCTTCGTGGACAATTTCTTTCTTTGGAGAATCCGTCTTTTCCACAATTTCAAATTCTGGCAACGGCACAATAAATTTTCCTCCTTCTTCAACCCATTTTTTTTCTTTTTGAATAAAACTATCTTTGAAGGCATAAGGCAGGATGAAGAAATAATCTGCTTCCTTTCTACAAGTTTCTTCATCAATGATGGGAATGTCTGTACCAACGGTATGTTTACCCCACTTCTCTTTGCTGACTTCAGCAATACCTTTGATATGTTTTTTATCTAACCCGTAATACTGCAAGATAGTATTGCCTTTTGTTGATGCCGCATATCCATATATTTTTTTTCCTTCCTTCAAAGCCTTTTCCACAAAGGCAACACAATCCGATTTATTTTTTTCAATTCTCTCCGAAAAATCAAAATAACTTTTTTTAGTGATGTCTTCCGGGTAATCGATACTTCCCTCTTTGTATAGCCTTGCAAATAATCTGTAACTCCCGCCGTTAATCGAATTCTCCTCTACTTTAAAAATTTCCAAACCGTTTGTTTCGAATAGATATTTTAAAGATTTATATGAATAATATTCTATGTGTTCATGACAAATGTTTCCCAAATCATTTTTTTCAAGCATGGGTTTTGAAGTCATCAATTGGGCAACAAAGATGCCTTCTTTATCGAGAACCCTTGCAGAATCGCGGATAAATTGGTTTGGATCGTCCATGTCATAAAACATTCCTATTGCAGTTATTATTTTAGCTTTTCTTTCCCCTAAAAACTCCTTGTATTTTTCGTATCCCCAAAAATCATCTATACAAATGTTACACTTTTTTTTGAGCTCAGGAATAAGATTTGTAGCCGGTTCACACCCTACTTTAACACAATTTTCAGGATAAAACCCTAAAAGCGTTCCATCATTAGCCCCTATATCTAAAACAATATCGTTTTCTTTTAAGTTTACCATTTTAGATGAAACTTCCGAAATTTCCTTGAGGTCGTCAATAATCACTCGGTTTATTCCTGAGCGATACCAGTATTTCTTAGAATACATCAATTCTTGAGGGGCAGTATGTTCTAATTGAACAAGAGAGCAATTGTTGCACCAAATTAACGTGAGCGGTGCTTTTCCAATATTTTCTCCTGGCTTATCTACGAAAGTTGAAATATAAAGATCACCTAGAGAGAAAAGTTTTTCAAGATCCCTTGAGCCGCAAATCCGGCATTTTTCTATTGGAGTTATATTCATTTTTTTATTTATTTCCTCCGATATTTAAAGATTTATATACAATTCGGATAATTTACTCGTCGGAGAAAGAGTTATTTTCTGTCTCTTTACTAACATCTTTAATATCTTGGGCAATTAGTTTTTTTATTAAGTCTTTAAATTTTATCTGGGGGTTGAATCCGAATGCTTTAGTTGCTTTAGAATAGTTCCCCACCAAATCTCCTGTTTTTCCAGGCCTTTCAAATTGCTTATCATATTCTACATAATCATCGGCATTTAATCCAACTTGTCTGAAAGCTTCTTCTAAAAATTCTCTTATCGAATGAACTTCTCCAGTACATATTATGAAATCATCTGGTTTTTCCAACTGCATAATGTTCCATGCGGCATCCATATACTCTGGAGCGTATCCAAAATCAACTTTTGTTGACAAATCACCAAGATATAATTTTTTTTGAATCCCTTTCGAAATCCTTACTGCTGATCTTGTTATTTTCCTGGTTACATAATCTTCCGTTCTTCTTGGAGATTCGTGGTTGTAAAAAATTCCTGTGGAAACGAACATTCCGTAAACATCTCTGTAATATCTACAAATCAAGTATGCTGAGGCCTTACCACAAGCATAAGGACTCTGAGGCCTTAAAGGGGTTTCTTCATTTTGAGGACTCTCTGCAGGAACTCCAAACATATTGGAAGAAACAGGTTGGAAGTATTTCATTTTCGGATTTATTTGTCTTATAATTTCAAGAATTTTTCCTACAGTAGCTCCAGTTACATCATAGCTATATCCTGCAGTGTCAAAACTCCAACTAACGTGGTCTTGGTCTGCCTCGTTATAAATTTCGTCTGGTTGAACTTCACTAATGATCCTATAAATTGATAAGGAATCTAAGAGGTTTCCCTTATGCAGTTTAATTTTTCCAATTAAGTGGTTTATGTTCTTTGTATTTCCTGTTGCAGATTTTCTATACATGCCGTGAACTTCGTAACCCTTATCTAGAAGAAGTTCTGCGAGATAACTCCCATCTTGACCAGTAATACCGAGAATCAAAGCCTTTTTCATGGGATTAGTTCCCTAAAATAATTTATAAACGTTATGAATTTATCTACGAGAAAAAGTATGCATAAATGTATTAGAAAGAATTTTAAACGAGAATCTTTATTCAATACAATGATTATCAAATCTTATGTTGAAGGGGAAATAAATCCCAGAGATGCAGAAACAGGCTGGGTTTCTAATGATGACGACCATGTTAGAAGGCATGGATTGATTAGATCTTGTGTTGATGCTTTTTTAGAATATGAAATTGATGGAAAAAGAGGGATATTATTATTACAAAGAGATGATGTCCCTCCTGCCCCTAATTGTGTTTGGACACCTGGAGGAGAATGGAAAAGAGGAATAATGGATCCGCGTGAAGCTCTAAAGTTAAAAATAAAAGAAGAAACTGGCTTGGATGTATTGAACCCCCAATATTTGGGGATGGTTAATGTTCTGTGGAAGGAAAGCCCTTATAATAGTGAAAAATGGAAAAAGTTAAGAAAAAATAAAAAATTAGGTGAGGGCATACACGACATCTCACATGTTTTTTTTGCGAAAGCAAAAGGAGATCTTAATCTAAAGTCCATGAAAGGTCCTGCTATAATCATCACGAAAGAGAATTATGATGATATGGTTAGAAAATACTCTCTTCACGGATATATAAGAGATTTTTTAAAAGAAGCACTCAAAAAAGTCAATCACTCTTAATTATCGTCGATATGTTTGAAGTATATATCCCTTTTTCATAATCTTTATAAAACAACTTAAACGATTATTTTTATGAGAAGAGCTCTGATAACAGGAATAACTGGACAAGATGGCGCATATTTGGCTGATTTTTTATTAAAGAAGGGCTACAAGGTCTATGGGACTTATAGAAGAATTTCTACACCTAACTTTTGGAGATTGCAAGCCCTCGGTATTTTAGACAAGATAGTTTTAATTTCGGCAGATATGACTGATGCATCCTCTTTGCTCGAAGCTGTAACTGTTTCAGATCCTGATGAGATTTATAATCTAGCTGCACAAAGCTTTGTGGGTACGAGTTTTGATCAGCCCTTTACAACAGCCTATGTTGACGGGTTAGGTCCTTTGGCCCTTTTGGAAATAATTAGGCATCTTAAAAAAAATGTGAAATACTATCAAGCTTCAACAAGTGAGCTCTTTGGAGATAACGATGTGGAGAGCACTGGAAGTCAGAACGAGGAAAGCGCCTTCCTCCCCAATTCTCCTTATGCAAATGCAAAACTTTATGGTTACCATCTATCAAGAATTTATCGAAATGCTTATGGAATTTTTGCATGTAATGGCATTTTATTCAATCACGAATCTGCTCTGAGGGGTCTAGAGTTTGTGACTAGAAAGATTACCAACTCTGTTGCGAGAATCAAGTTAGGCTTGCAGAAAAAACTTTATCTTGGAAATACCCATGCAAAAAGAGACTGGGGTTTTGCTCCTGATTATGTCGAATCGATGTGGTTAATTCTTCAGCAAGACAAGCCAGACGATTATGTGATTGCGACAGGGGAAACGCATTCTGTTCAGGAATTTGTTGAAGAGGCATTTAAGTGTGTGGGTTTGGATTGGAAAAAATACGTAGAGGTAAAGGAAACGCTAAAAAGACCAAATGATGTGAATTATTTAAAGGGAGATTATTCAAAAGCTAAATTGAAATTTGGCTGGGAGCCGAAAGTCAAATTCAAAGAACTCGTAAAAAAAATGGTGCACACGGATGTTTTAAGATGGAAAAAGTTCAAGAAGGGAGTACTTTTCCCTTGGGACGCTTTCAATTATAACGAAAATGTAGAAATAATCTCTAGAAATAGGGAAAATTAGTAATCAAAATGAAAGCAGTTATGATTTATCCAAGCCCAGAGTCAGAAAGGGCCATGTCAGGATATTCTACTACACTTCTCGATGAAATTAGAAAGAAAAAAACAAATATTCGGGGAGAGGACTATACTCTTGGTTCTCCAATGACACTCCTAAAAAAACTCCCAAAAATTTCTAGATATGATATAATACATGTCCAACATGAGTATAATCTTTTAGGCTATTATGGGATACCTTTTTTCATAGTTTTCTTGTTTTTGGGCTTATTCAAAAAGGGAAAACTTGTAGTGACTATGCATATCATAAATTCTCCCCGAGATAAATTTAAAGAAGGAATTTTAAAAAATATTTTAAGAAAAGGATTATATAAAACACAGAATTTACTCATAAAATTGGTTTCGGACAAAGTAATTGCCCATTCACAATTTCTTGCAAATATATTAATCAAAGACTATCATTTCAATCCAAAAAAAATTTCGGTAATAACTCAAGGTATTCTAGAAAAAATTCCAAGAATATCAAAAGATAAAGCAAAAAAACAGTTAGGTGTAAAAGGGCCTCTATACTTAATGATCGGGAACTTTGTTCCTGATCACGGTGCAGATATCATTCTTAAACAGGCAGATAAAATTGGTAAAACCATTCTTCTCAAAATAAATCCGAAGCCAGTCAATTTACTAAAAAAACAAAAATTAATCTGGTGGAGAGAATACAATAATAAAATAATATCTGATAACAACTTTGAAAATTTTGTTAAGTTAGATTATACTGATGTGCCTTCTGATAAGACCCTTCTTTGGTGGAGATATTTTTATGCTGCCGACTTAGTACTTCTTCCATACAGGGGAAACATTGGAAGCGGAATCTTCCCTCATGCCATCGCAGCAGGCACTCCTGTGGTTGCGAGCAGAGATGAATACTTTAGAGAATTTGCAGAAAATTATGGATGTGTGAAGATAGCAAAAAAAGATTCGGATTTTCCTAAAGCAATAAAAGAATCGATGAGCCCTAAAAATTATAATAAAATGAAAAAAGAATGCTTAAGATTCAAAAAAGAACAAGGTCTTTCCGTACTTGCTGGGAGATATAAAAAATTGTATGAGTGTCTTAACTCTAAAATATAAAATTCAAACTAGCTTAGTTTTAGATTTCACAAAAATAAAATTTCTCCCATCAAGAATCTCTTTATTTTTAAAACCGAATCCCCTAAGAAACTCTATTATTGGCCTTTCTTTTTTCTTGTCTGTTATTTCTATAATAAGAAAAGGAGAACCTCTTTTCAAGATATTCTGTGAACCTTTCAAGACATTCAATTCAAAACCTTCTACATCAATTTTAACCACGTTTATAGAAGATGAGTTTATTTCAAGATTTTTAATTATATTATCAAGTTTCTTAAGGGTAATAGTCTCTTCTTGTGCTCCTTCTGTTTTTTCTAGAGAAGAAAGCCCCTCATTATGAGGCATAAAATAGAGGGTTGATTTTCCTTCTTTATTAGAACACCCCACATTAATAACTTTAATTTTATCTTGCAAGTTATTTAGCCTAATATTTTATTAAGTTGAGCTAGATTTTCTTTGCTTGGTTCTATAGAGATCACTTTATATCCTCTTTTTGAGAGTAATATTGAAAACCTTCCGACATGAGTTCCAACATCTACAAATATCTTTGGTTTTAGACTAAGTAACAGATTTGTTGTTTCTTCTTCATATTGGTTAGAAAGATGAGGAATATCCATGCTGTTTCCTCTAGTTAAAAACTTCGCACCTTTAAGAGTCAATTTAGCTTCAGGAAATTCCACTATGCGTTTCAGTCTATACATCAAGACCGCTCTCAAATACTTTAGGTAATTTGTTTTTATCTGAAAAATTACTGTAAAATATTTCCACGATTCTTTAAATTTAGACATGAAAACAAAATATCTTTTGTCCTTTTTAATGATTTGGGTTTTGTTGTTAGGAAAATAATACTATACTAGGAAATATATTCCAAAAGATATAATGGAAGGATATATAAACTTTAGAGGTTTAAAACTTTTAATGAAAAGAGGTTTAGTTTTACTTTCAATATCCTTAGTTTTCATACTCCTCTTAGGATTAAACTTTGTTAGTGCTAATTTTCCGACTTATCTCCAAGATAAAGTAGTTTCATGTTGGACTTTAGATGAAACTTCTGGAAGCAGTGTTATTGATTACGGACTTGGGCAAGTGAATAATGGAACAAACATGGGTGGAGTTCAAGGTGTAGAGTCCCAGTTTGCAACATTGGGAAAAGCGTATTATTTTTCAAATCCTTATAACATAACAATTCCAAGTAGTTCAAGTCTAAATATCACTTGAAACTTCACAATAGGTGCCTCTTTTAATTCAACAGGAAGTCCAACTGGTGCGAAAACAAGTTACATTCTAGGAAAGGGAGGTATTACTGCCCCCAGATCATATTGGATGTCAGGAGCTTCAACAGTGGGTTCGTCTTATATGAGGGCTAGTATAAATAACGGAGCAAGCAATTACGATGTAGATAGCATACAAAACGTGTCTCACCAAAATATTTTTGCAGTTATGACTTACAATGGAACGTACTTAACGTTATATGTAAATGGGACAGTTCAAAGCACTATTTCAGTTACAAACAATCTGCAACAAAATGTTTATGATTTTACAATAGGACACATTCTAGGTGGAGATGCAACAGACGATGAGTATGTAAGTGAAGTATGGATTTTAAACAATACAATAAACTCTACAGATGTATCCTCTATTTACAATGGTGCGGGAGTTATCAGCTGTAAATCAGAACCTGTTGTGGAATCTGGGATTAAATCAGGGTCAGTTACAGTAACAGAAGACACTTGCCAAGCGGTTTCATTCAACACATCTTTTGGTAGCATGCCTGTAGCTGTTGGAAATGTACAAAGCGGTGCAAAAGATAATGTTGTTTCTATAGGTTCTCTTTCCGCATCTGGTTTCAACATTTGTCTATCAAAGGTTGGGGCAGGTTCTCCGGCTTCAAACTATACTGTTTATTGGATTGCAACTAATTTTGGAAATCCCTAATCTCCTATCCCAACGCTTCCTCATAAATCCTTTTAAGTTTTTTGTTTCTCTCTTTGATTGAGAATTTTCCCGACTCAACCATTTTGAAACTATTTCTGCCCATCTTTTTTCTTAATTTAGGTTTGTCTACCAGAATGGAAATTTTTTCAACTAATTCTTTTACTGTCTCTGGATGAGGTTTTCTTATTATTTTGTCATAAGTTTTACTTCCCCTTCTAAGATATTTGTACCAATGAACAGGACTTTTTACTAAAAATCCATTGTGACCATCTTCAACCAATTCAGGAAGTGTAAAATCATCCGTGCACACGATTGGAAGCCCTGTAGACATCGCCTCTAAAATAGACACGCCAAAACTATCTATTGTCGTAGGTTGCACATAAATATCACAATCTCCAAAAATTGCATCATAAAACTTTTTTGGATCAGGAATATTCTCAAGATATTCAACGTTTGGAAGATTTATTCTTTTATTCTCTGGGACGTTTCCTTTGTATTTTAACTTCAATTTTCCAGGATATTTTTTATTAAGAATTTTGAAAGCTTCCAATAAATCACTTCCTCCTTTGTGATAAAAGTCCCTTCCTATGAACGAAATCCTCACCTTTTTCGATGGCTTTCTTTTCAATTTGGTTGTGTGCCATGCAAGGTAAAGAGTTTCTATCTTGTGTTCAAATCCTGTGCAGTCGATATTCTCAAGAAGACTTTTTTTAGCAGCTTCGCTTTGAGGTAGTATTTTTTTGCAGTATTTTGAAGAAAGATATTTTCTTATTAGCCTTTTCATCAAAGGTTTTTTCAAAGAAGTCCATTCCAATCCTGCAAACGCAGCTCCAGATTCAATATCTGTCACCCATGGCTTTTTATTCAAGGGCATGATGCCTCTTGTCGAATGGATCACATCGCAATCTTTTGCTTTTTTTAGATAGGTTATTCTTGGAAGTTGAAGATATTTTTGCACGAGTGTAATCAATATCCTTTTCTTTCTCATCCATTCATTATTATGGTCTCCTTTAGTCTTGTCAACCAAATATTCTACACCCTCCGGAGGATATCTTGTTATTTCTTCAAACTGGGGATGCACGCCCGGATTGATGTAGACCTTTATTTTTTTGCTTTTATCCCGAGATTTGACTTTCATATTCGTTGGCCTGTTTTTAAATAATTTACAAATTTTCTAATTCCTTCCTCAACGCTCAAAGGTTCTATCCCGAAAAGATTTTTCATTAAATCTGGATCTGCCTTGATGTTGTCAACGTAGTTTTTATCTTTAGGAATGAATTCAGGTTGTTTTTCAGCATTCAATGTGATTTTAATTGATTCTAGAAGATTCTTGAAAGATATTGCCCTTCCCGTCCCAACATTAACCACTCCTTTGTGCCCTACCTCTGCAGATAGAATAACCATCTCAACAATGTCATCTATATAGACAAAATCTCTTGTCTGATTTCCGTCTCCCCAAATAACGGGCGATTTGCCTTCCATATAGTCTCTGATAAATAAATAAAGAACACTTCCAAAATCTTTTTTCCACTCTTCTCCTGGCCCATATCCTCCGAAAATTCT
>Ga0066639_10001582_pt1 | contig 20287 bp, 20 predicted proteins | sample CryGeyCG2114_010_2_FD_59504 | JGI IMG/M metagenome (GOLD analysis project Ga0066639, IMG submission 59504) | Groundwater microbial communities from aquifer - Crystal Geyser CG10_big_fil_rev_8/21/14_0.10 | ecosystem: Environmental > Aquatic > Deep subsurface > Groundwater | place: USA: Utah...
TCCATCGAGCACCACGGTTAATGATGTTGCCTCGCTTGTTACATCTACTATCGTAAAGTGTGCAGTTTGTGGGGAGCGTCGTCGCATTAGCGCACTATCAATTAAAGTTGATGAACGAAAAGTAGGTTGCACTCCTGGAAAAAAACCTCCCAGACTGTCAGTTATTTTCTTTTTCATATTCCCCAGCATTTCCGTTTCTAAAACTACAATGCTAATATGCTTTGCTTTTTTGCCAACTGGCGATGATGTCGGATACCCATTTAATTCCACGCGTATAATGCTTTTTTCAAATGGGTCTTCTATAGTTTTTCTGGGGTCGGATTTCTGCACTTTTCGCGATAGCTGAACAATCATATCTTCCACTATTTCAGACTCTTTCTTCAGCGCCGCTTCAAGAGTATGCGTAAGCGATCGTATCCATGGCACGTGCATAACTACAAGGGATTCATTAATTTTTCCCGTGGCCTTGCTCTTTGTGTGTATTTCTAAAAGTTTTTTAGCTACTTCTTTTGTGCGCTGTGAAATAGCCGCTGCCAACTGTTCGTTACTTCGCTCTTCATGCGGAATCAACGAACGAAGTGAAGAATGGATAAGCACAGGCTTCTCTCCCCGAAGCTCGACAATTGCTCCACCTACACTGCCGGAGCCAATATCAAAAACTGCCACCAATTTTCCGTGTCGGAGTTTAGATAAGAAAGGTATTTTCATGTAGGTGTATTATACGATTACAAAGATGTATTCGTATAACAGCTTTCCACACATTATTCTAGTTCTCCGCGGATCCTGCGTATTCCAGCTGCTGCGGATTTTTCGCTTTTTATCTTAAAAGTTCCGCTTTCTCCTATCTCTGATGTATTTGAAACATGGGGCCCGCCGCAAAATTCAATAGAAAATGCATCCTTGTGTTTCGGGTTTTCTGGTGTTGCGTCTTTAGGCCCCACCGAGTACACAGTGACAATATCCGGATACATTTGACCAAATTCCTGTTCCGCTCCAAGCTTTTCTGCATCTTCTTTTGGCATTTCTGTACGTAGGACGGGAAGTGACTCTTGAATTTTTTTATTTACAATCTCTTCTACTTCACGCTTTTCTTTCTCAGTCATTTTTTCCGGATGTGAAAAATCAATGCGTAGCCGCTCGCCAGTGATATTACTTCCTTTTTGTTTTACATGCTCGCCAAGTACCATTTGAAGTGCCTTTAAAATCAAGTGATGCGCTGTGTGCAGGCGTGTTGTTTCTTCTCCGGAATCTGCAAGACCTCCTTTAAATCTTTTTTCCGCCCCCGCACGTGAGAGCGCCCGATGTTTTTCCATTTCTTTTTTAAACGCAACAACATCCACCTCTGCCCCCTTCTCTTTCGCGAGTTCCACCGTCAACTCAAGTGGAAAGCCATAAGTACTGAAAAGCACAAAAGCATCGTTGCCGGAAATAGTATCGCCAGTGGCAAACTTTTCAAATTGTTTTAGCCCATTTGCGATTGTTACCGTGAATTTTGCTTCCTCCAACGTTATCTGCTGCTCAATTTCAACTTGCCTTTCTGTAAGTTCCGGATATTGCGAATTATAGGAGTCGACAATACTGTTTACGAATAGTGATATTGAAAGTCTTGGATTTAGTTTGTGCAAGAAAAATATACTTCTTCGAAGTAGCCGGCGTACAAAATATCCTTGCTCGGTATTAGACGGGAGTACACCATCGGCAATCATAAATACCGCGGATCGCAAGTGGTCAGAAATTACCCTAAAAATCTCCGCGTGGTCCTCGTACAAAACATTAGTTTCCTTTTCTATGATTTTTATAACATTTCCCAACGTATCTATCTTAAACATATCAGGATCACCCTTACTTGCGGCCGTAATTCTCTCTAACCCACCTCCAAAGTCCACATTTTGCTGTGGCAACTTCTCAAACCCGCTCGTTGTTTTTATGTATTCCATAAAAACGGAATTCCCGATTTCAAGAAAACGCCCGCAATCACAGTTAGGGTGGCAATGCTCGCCCCACTTAGGATCATGCGCGGTTCCAAAATCATAGAACACCTCCGAGTCAGGGCCTCCCGGCTCACCTTCCGGCATGTTCTTTGGCGCACCCGAGCGGCTCCACCAGTTTTTCTTTGCGTCATACGAGAAAATGCGCTCGCCTTCCCTTATTCCTCTTTTGTACCCGTTTTCCTCGCTTCCTATTTGTGCAAACTCAGCCGTAATTCCAGCACCAACAAAAATGTTCTTCCAGATTGCAACCGAATCTTCATCACGCGAAATACCTAAAGATTCATCGCCGTCAAATACAGTCACATAGAGCTTACCTGGATCAAGACCAATCTCTTTCGTCAAAAACTCAAAAAACCATGGCAATTGTTCTTTTTTAAAATAGTCACCCAAAGACCAGTTGCCAAGCATTTCAAAAAACGTCGTATGGCGGTTGTCACCTACCTCTTCAATATCTTCGGCGCGAAAACATTTCTGAGAATCAACAAGTCGAGTTCCTTTTGGATGTTTTTCTCCCAACAAGTACGGTACCAACGGCTGCATGCCCGAGCCGGTAAAAAGGGTCGTTGGATCATTTTGTGGAACAATGGATGCAGATGGAATTTCCGCGTGTTCGCGTGCCTTAAAAAAGTCGAGATATTTTTTCCGGACAGTGTTGCTGTCCATATTAAAAACTAATTGTCCCTGCAATTCCTGGTATCATCCCATAAGTCCATAGCTCAAGCACATATCCAATCAACATCAACGTGATCGCACCAATTGCGAGATTTTTTTCTTGTCTCATTTCAACCAGAACTTCTTTATCAATTCGATGTTCATGTACAATTTTTCCATGTACCATAATGACACTCACGGCAAGCAGTACCTTTCCTACAATTCCCAATGTAAGCCCCCAAAATAGTAATGTCATAGAACGAGTATAGCACTGAATAATTTGTAGTAAATATTATTTGATTCTGAACACTATGACTGTTAGGATTTGGTACTTATGAAATTTGGATTACACACACTCAAAAATGGTCTGCGAGTAATTCTCGTTCCAATCAAAGATACCGAGACCGCTACAGTGATGATTATGACCGGAACTGGTTCACGATACGAAAGCAAAGAGGAAAACGGAATGGCTCACTTCCTGGAGCACATGTTTTTTAAAGGCACAAAAAAGCGGAAAAAGCCAAAAGTCATTTTAGAGGAGTTGGACGCGATTGGATCTTCTCATAACGCGTTTACTGCAAAAAATAGAACTGCATACTATGCAAAAGTTCCTTCAAAGTACATAGATGCCGCTGTTGATGTGATTAGCGATATTTTCCTAAACTCTACATTTCCTAAGAAAGAAATAGAAAAAGAACGCGGCACGATTATTCAGGAGATAAATATGTATGAAGACATGCCAGCGCGTTCTATACACGATATATTTGAAGCCTTAATCTTTGGAGAAGAACACTCTCTGGGCCGAACAATTCTCGGCCCGAAAAAAAACATCCTTTCGTTTACACGCGAACAATTTATCGCATACCAAAAAAAGGCGTATACGGCTGAAAATTCAGTGGTCTGTGTTGCCGGTAAATTCCCGGAAAAGAAAATACTAAGCAGAATTCGAAAAGATTTTATCGAAATGCCTATAGGAAAAATGCCGGTATTTGAACCAAAAATTATTACCCAAAAAAAGCCGCAAATAAAGGTTAAATACAAAGAAACGGACCAGACTCATTTAATTTTGGGAATGCCGGCGTATCCTTTAAACCACGAAAGCGAATACGCATTAGCTGTGCTTACAAACATCTTGGGCGGAATGATGTCCAGCCGTCTTTTCACGGAGATTCGTGAAAAGAGAGGTCTCGCCTATTCCGTATACGCTTGGTCCGATGCCTACGTTGATGTGGGTTATTTTGGAATTCAAGCGGGGGTTGAGCACAGAAACCTTGAAGAAACTGTTAGGGTTATTACGAGAGAGTTAAGAAAAATTAAAAAGCAGGGAGTTTCCGCAGAAGAACTCAGAAAAGCAAAAGGAAATGTGCGAGGAAAAATTGCTTTTTCTGCTGAAACTTCCAGTAGTATCGCAGGTATCACAGCGACGTCATTGTTGTTGAAGGGTGAGATTTCGACTCCACAGTATGAATTAAAGAAACTCGATGCAGTAAAGACGTCAGATATTAAACGTGTCGCAAATGAAATATTTAAAACACCTGGTCTAAATCTTGCAGTTATCGGACCTCGCCGAAACAAAAAGAAATTGGACACTCTTCTACGAATTTAGTTTTTAAATAAAGGTTCCCCGGAGCAAACTCCGGGGTATTAACCTATATTGGCTCCTCCTGACCGGACAGGTCGGCTCGGTCATGAAAATCCTCTCTTCGCTTGAACTTTCACGATCCTCGCCCTACGTCGTCAATAAATTTTTTATACTGAACCCAAGCCTCCTCCAGTTCCTCTGCGAGCTTTTTCGGGACACGACTTGCAACAAGCTCCACGATTGATCCATACACATGTATTCTATCCTTTGCGTTGCCTCCGAAATCTTTTTTAAACTTTTCTTTATCGTCCGAATAATTCTCCAAAACACTCCTGAAGTTATGTATCTTATCTGCCGCGGCAACTATTGCTGATTCATTTGACGCACCTCTTAAATTTTCTATATACCTGGTTCTATCGTCCGTCCATGAGCTATGCTCATCTCCCTCATAAGCTTCTGGAATTGTTACGCCAAGCACAATACTTGCAACTTTTTCGCCGAATTCACTTTCCATCTCATCTTTTGTATATTTTGTGTCCTCAAGAGTATCGTGCAACAGCGCCGCTGTAACAACATCCTCGTCGTCGGTATGTTGACTAACGATTCCTGATACGACAATCGGATGTACGATAAATGGTAAGTTATTTTCACCCTTCCTGTATTGACCATCGTGCAATAACGCCGCTTTATATAAAGCTTTTTCTGTTTTTAAAGTCCACAACATTACGCGAGTGTATCATACATATTAAAAACAAAACTAAGACACCTTCCTTTGCCGGCAGACCTGCCTGCTGGTAAAGCACAAAACTAGGACATCGGATGTCCACGTGGCTTAAAACAAGACTAAAACAGCTGCCGAACAAAATTAGGACATCCGATGTCCTAATTTTTTAAGATTTTGAAATCTTCTTTGAGCGTATCTTTTAGTGATTGATTATAAATTGCAGCGGCAGGATGGTAGAGAGGGGCAATCATCACGGTTCCATAACTCGCTTTCGCCTCGTATTTTTTACCGTGCGCAGTGCTGATAGGCTCAATCTCAAACGTTAAATCAAATTTGCGCATAATATATTCCATAGCAAACCTTCCAAGTGTTGCGATTATATTTGGCCGAATGATATCTATTTGTCTGTCCAAAAACGGCGCGTACAATTCAATTTCACTTGGTAATGGGTCGCGATTATTCGGAGGTCTGTCTTTTACGATGTTCGTAATGTACACACTTTCACGCGGCGTGTGTATCGACTCAAGCAAATCATCCAGTATTTTCCCCGCAGCCCCACAAAATGGCCGTCCTGTCTTTGCTTCATTTTTCCCAGGAGCCTCACCGATAAACATAATATCCGCATCGTGGCTTCCTTCTCCGAGAACCGCGAAATTACCCTCTTGTCGGCGGTAATCGGCCAGCTCCCCCTGTAGTGCCACTACTTCGTCGCGTATTCTTTTCATCTCATCTGTCCTTCCCATAGTATGATATAATGTAATATCATACCGCGCCCTCCTCTTTGAGTTTGCGGATTTTTTCAGCCTCGCCTCTATTGTAGCCGCCTGCAGCTCCATCCGAGCGAATTACACGGTGGCATGGAATATTTTCGTCGTAATTTAACTTCATAATATTTCCTACCGCTCGCGCGGCATTTGGAGAACCTGCAAGCGACGCCACCTGTTTGTATGTTAGTGTTTCGCCTTTAGGGATTTCACAAACAATTTTTCTTACTCTATTGGCAAATGAGTTCATAAATCAAAACAAAGTGCCGCTTTCTGACTTTCGCACGTCTTCGTCTTCTTTTTTTAAGCCAGCTTCTTTATTGCCTTCCTGGTATTTTTTAAGAAGTTTTCTCCCTGCAAATTCACGATACTTACAATAGTCACAATCCTCCCCTACGGATGGAATCTCCTCGCTATCAAGGCATTCTTTTATATCGGAAAGAGTACCATCCACCCATCCGGAATCTCCTTCGTATGGAATAAGTGTTACTTCAAACTCCAATTTTCCGTCAAACGCCTCCTTGTCTTTAGACGCATTCGCGTATACGAAGTACCCAGTATCAGAAACATTAAATCCATTTTGTCTTAGCAACCACTGATAGACTTCCATCTGCCGCTTGTAGCCGATGTGCCAGTCTTCATCCAGAGATTCTATTTTCGCGTCTTTACTTGTAGATTTATAGTCAACAACCATTAGTTCGCCCTTAGGATTAACCCATACGTCGTCAACTGCTCCTGATACGGTAAATCCTGTTTCGCTATGTTTGTGTTCAACCCCCTTGAAATTCTCCCGCCAAGTATCCAAACCGACGTGTTCAAATGGAAGCGCATCCACTCCATACTGTTCCATTATTGGATGAGCGCTCTTATTTGCGCGGTGTACATCAAATTCCTTTTTTAAAAGCGCATCGACAGCGGAGTTTAGATTGAAAGGAAATCCTGGAGGTCGTGCTGTTCCTAGCTTATTATCTATATAAAAGCATCGTGGGCATTCTAAAAAAAGGTCTATTTTTGAACGCGACAGACGCCACCGCGGACCGCCATAGTTCCAGTCAGTTTTTCTATCAGGCTTATAAAATCTACTCATTGAACCGAGTATAACACATCAAAATTACTCATCCGTACCGTCTTCAGGCAATTTATTTGGGTCAGTAATATTTTTTGTAGCAAAAACCTGTTTTGCTTTAAATTCAAAAAACCAAAGTAACGTAAATATAGACAGAGTTAAAATGGAGGTGAATACGGCAATCGCATACATTCCAAAACCAACCGCAATACCCACAGCCGCAGCGACCCACAAACCAGCCGCTGTTGTAAGTCCGCGAAGGAGCTGTTCTCTAAAGACAATCATCCCAGCACCGATAAAGCCAACTCCAGTAATTATTCCTGCGGTAACTCGCATAGGGTCAAAATCAACTATTCCAATATACTGGCTTGTCACATTTGTTGAGATTACAGTGAAAAGGCATGAGCCAAGAGCCACTAGCGCAAAGGTGCGCGTGCCAGCGCGTTTCCCAACAACAGCACGTTCAGTACCCACTAAAATTCCCAAAACGGATGCCAATAATAATTTTCCAAAAATTACGATATTGGGGTCAGCAAAATGTTCAAACATAAAAACTAATTCGCACTTCCACTGGCAGTTTGAAATTCTCTAAAAATTGCTTTTCCATCTTCTCCAACAATCGGAGTATCCATACCAATTTCAAACTGTTTGTCGCCGTCGTCAGAATACAGTGTTACTACATAAGTATTTTCCGGTATTGTCGGCCGTAGAAGCTCAACTGTAACAAGATCATACTGACCCTCATCAACGCGCGACGCACCAAGAGCATTTGCCACCGATCCGTCAATCACTTCATGTACTACCACCCATCCAGATTGAGGCATAGTGACTTCTTTTACCACAACGACATCACCCGCCAACTGCATTTCAGCAGTAATTACTGCTCTTGCCTCGGGCACAAGTACTGCAGATGCATCATTTCTACTTTCGCTAGGAGGAGTTGTATTTACTTCACTCACTGAGACATTTTTTTCTTTTGTTCTAAAGTTTTTTTTACCATCATTCCACACGTAACATGACAAAAATCCAATTAATATCCCAACTATTAGAGCGCCTATAACTTTTGAATTCCGCATTGTTTTGTATGATGACCGTATATTTATAAAGTGTCAACTGTATTCTTTGGGCGTGATACGCAAAGCTGGCCTGCCTCCTCTACCACTTCCCTCGCTTTCTGTGTTGACACACCAAACTCTTTAAGCAAATGTGTACCCTGAGTTATATCCCTGCACAAAACGATATTACGCTCCAAAAAGCGCCGTTTCTCTCCGTCAGTAAGTGTGGTAAGGCAAGTCAAGGGATGTATCCCTGATCTCTCCACCATATCGAGAATTCCTTCTCCGCGAGGATAATCCCAGCCAATTAACGAGAGCCCCGAGCATTTTCCATATCGAACAGCATTTCTGGTAAACCGCGTGTTTGTGATAAGCCAACCATCATCCACCCTCCCATCGTTATCCGGAGACTCTTTTAAATCTTCAAATCGCGCATAAACATATAAAGCATCCTTTACGTCAGTCTTTGTACCAGCCGCGTTATGAAATTTAACTTCAATCCCAACTTTTTTCCCATCTTTCTTTGCAAGCACATCTACTTCGTGTGAAGTGCACTTGCCATTCATTGCTACGCCGGTTTGCGTTTTCCAACCGTCACTCAAAAGAAGTTGCGACACAAATTGCTCGAACGGGAATCCAGACGGCCCCAAGTCAAAGACTGCCTTTTTAATTGAATAACGAGCCGCCACGGGGTGCCTTTCTTCTTTTTTTAACCAGTTAAATGCTCCTCTATATATTTCGTATGTTGTCATTCCGTCTCGCATTTCACGAGTTGTTAAATCAATAATTTTTTTACGCACCTCCTCTGAGGCACCTGCCCTCTTTAGAGAGTAGTCCAATTTCTTTTCATCAAAAAGCTCCTCTTGCCCATCAGCCTTTACTATATGGACCTGCTTCATATACTTTTTTCAACTAACACCCTAGTTGGATAAAATTTCTCATTAACCAGTGTCCGAATTTTAACGTATTCTGGCGCAAAAAAAGACACTTTAAATGGATGCAAAATCGGAATGTCAGGACATTCACGATACGGCTGTTCCCAAGTTTCAATAATAATTACCACCGTGTTCGTATCGAGATCACGAGCCTGTACAATAACGTCGTGACATTCCGATGGCACAAATATTCTTCCGTGTGCATCATGAGATTCCTTGTCTGGATCAAATTCGTCTCGAATTACTATTTCAGGAATGTTAGCATTTGCATTTGCAAAAATGCTCCCAAAAAATAAATGCGACGCAAACGCAATCATTGTCGCAAAAATCGCAATCCACGAAATTCGTCTCACTGTCGCCTTCATTCTATACATTCTAACACTACGACGAAGGAGTCCTTCTTTTTATGTATATAACTTTATACCCCTACAATAATACCGCCAGCTATGCATTCATCTTTGCGATACAGCACAAGTGACTGGCCGGGTACAACTATTTGCGTCTCTTTAAAATGTACAGATCCTTCTTTTCCATTCTCTTCAAAACGGCACATTTGAGGAGGTTGCCGGTATCGAAGTTGGCAAGTGCCTTCAAAATCATCTTCTTTTTTGGCCCCCTCACGCACCCAATTAACTGAGCTTAGGACAGCTTTCTTTGCCGTTATATCCTCCTTTTTTTTTGAGACCGTCAGCGTATTTTTTTGTACGTCAACTTTGGAAACATACCTCGGTTCACTAGTAACTCCCTTATTATATACTTCGAATCCATGTCTCTGCCCAATAGTATATAGTTCGGCTCCACTATGCCTGCCTATTTCATCTCCGTCTGCAGTTATAACCTTTCCTGGCTTTACCATTATCAACTTTTTTAAAAAATCTTGCATGTTAATGTCGCCAACAAAACAAAGTCCTTGGCTGTCGGGTTTTCCAGCAACCGGAAGGTTATATTTTTCTGCAAGCGCCCGCACAGCTTTTTTTTGCAATTCACCGACTGGCATAAGCGTGTGTTCTAAATCATTTTGCGTTAATTGCCATAGAAAATACGACTGGTCCTTACCCTCATCTACACCGCGAATTAGCGAGTACGCGCCATCACCATTTTTTCTGATTCTTGCATGGTGTCCAGTCGCAATAAAATCAGCCCCTTCTTTTTGCGCCCATTCCCAGAGTGCACCAAATTTTATGAAACGATTGCAGAGCACGTCCGGATTTGGAGTAATGCCAGATGCATAATCGGCGAGCATAGCCCCAACTACCTGTTCTTTGTATGCATTTGATAAATCAATTTCCCGAAATGGAATACCGAGGACAACTGCAACGCGAATAGCATCAAGCCGATCTTCTTTCCATGTGCACTCAACAAATTCCGGCTGCCATATTTTGATAAACACACCGATAACATTAAAACCCTGTTTTTGTAAGAGTGCGGCAGTAACCGCGCTATCAACTCCTCCTGAAAGCGCCACAAATACTCTTTGCTTTTTTTCTTTTGCCGTCATAACGACAGCATATATTTTTTACGCGAGAACGCCACAGTAGTTGCCAAAAAGTGGAAACTGCGGCTATGTACCTAGATAAAGTGCTTTCTTTTCCAGGTGCTCCTCATACGTTTCGCTAAAATGAGTAACGCCCTCGTGATCTGCAAGATAGAAAAGATAATTGTGCTTTTCGGGTAATACTGCGGCCTTTAGAGAGTCAAGGCCAGGATTTGCAATAGCAGTCGGCGGTAAGCCTTCGTATCTATATGTGTTGTATGGAGAATCTGTTTGTAAATCGCTACGTGTTAAATCAAACGTGTTTTTTCCCAGGAAATATACAAACGGCGCGTCTACCTGAAGCCTCATTCCCATATCAAGGCGTGTCCATAATACCCCTGCAATACTTTTCTTATCCTCGAAAATTGACGCTTCTTTTTCCAATATAGAAGCCATCACAACAACATCATCAAGTGATCGCCCGGATTCGGATAGCTCAACCTCGATTTGACGTATGTTTTGCTCAAAATTATCAAGCATCGCCCGCACTACGACATTTACGTTGGCATTTGGCAAGAAGAAATAAGTGTCAGGAAATAAAAATCCCTCCAAGCCAGCCACTTCTTTTAAAAATATATCGGCGTCAAATCGTGGCAATTCTCTAGAGGCAAGTACGGCGATATCTTCTACCGTAGCGCCTTCGGGAATACGAATCCTAATTGGCTCTAGGCCAAAAGCGCCAGTGCTAATTCGTCGAGCTACGGAAAAAAGAGAAAGCGGTCTTTTAAACTGATAGTCACCTGCAATAACATCATGCTCCGCCTCAAGTATTTCAATTACAAAGCGGAGGGCAATCGCAGAGCGAACAATTTTCATTTCCTCAAACTTACTTGCAATTGAAATAACGCTTTCGCCTCTCTCAATAGTGTGTATTTCTTCCACAGGAAAATCTGACGGCGGTTTAACAAAAAAAATATATAGGAGCAAAAGCGGTAAGAAAATAACAACAATGAGAGTAAGGTTTTTGCGATTTAGTCTGTTTTGCCACCACCCCCTGGCATCCTCCTTCATATCTTGCACGCGCACCCACGCTTCTGTTAAATCTGCACTCATATTACGCAATAGGTAAATTAGGGGGAGCCTCAGATTTTGTAGACGAAATACGTTGAAGTCCAGGAGCCTTTATTGCTCCGCTTGGAAAATGGTATATCGTCGCAAGCTCCTCGGTTGTCATGACAAAATGGCCCGTTTCATACGGTGGGTGGAACCACGACCTCCTTTGGTATGCATCGATAATCTGGTGCTTCAAACTCTCTTGACGCATGTTACGAAAATCTTCCCATGGATACGAAAAAGCTGTAAACCACCGCGTTGGAGCAAGGCTGTTGAGATTCTCAGAGCCAAACTGCTTAAACACGCCGAGAAGGCCAACTGTATTTATCGCCCTAAAATTATCTATCGGGCCAATGTGCAGCACTCGTACTCCTGTTTCGTATGCTTTCTTAGCTAAACTGCGCTCAATGGCTTCAACTTTTTCTTTATCAGCAGGCTTCAATAATGCTAACCCTTTTATCCGATCTTCATCCGCTCCACCGGCTGCAGGATATTCAGGTGTTGCATTTTCGTAAATTTCCTCAATCTTAACTTTTGCATCCGCTTTCCAACGTTTCTCTTTTTTAAACAATTTCCCCTTTTCCCTACGCTCTTCCTTATCTGTGCGAATCAAAATTTGTATCCATGCCTGTTCGCCCATTTTAATACTGCTTAGGTATTCAAACATATGCGCGATCGGATCGACAACAAACTCTTCCTTCGGATCTTTGTCCAGTTCATAGTCCCTATAGGTTCTTATTGGGAAAACATCGTCTTCGCTTAGTTTAAAATCACATCCCCAAACATTATATTTTTTTGGATCATACACAAATTTTTTTGCATAATCTTCAACCTCATAAATTTCTACATCGGGATACTGGGCGTATATTTGCGATTCAATAATATCTTTCAAGAATTTCCTAGTCCAAATATAAAAGTGAATCTGCCCTCCAACAGAAGCGAGCTCAAACGAATACCACGGACGGACCTTTCCTTCAAACCACCTATTTATAAAAGTAGTCTCCCCTATACCTATATGAATGCCGTCAAATACCGCCTCCATTGCCTTTGGCGACTTACTAATTTCGCGAGGAATTTTTACCTCTAAAAGTGTTACGTCTTGATTTGCAATAAAATTTGCCCTCACGTACGTAATCCACGCTCGCCAAAAAAGCATCGCCAGAATGATTGGAAGCCACACGGGTGCAAATCCTACGAGCGCCGCTAAGATACTAAATGCAATATCGGGTGATAGAAAACCTATCCCTAGCACGAGAGAAACTAAAAGAATAATAAGTACTCCTACTTCTGATATTCCAAGTCCCTTAAAAAATTTTAGAAAACTCTCCACAGAAGAATAATACCATCCCTCCTATATATTTTGGAGATACGTAATTCACACTTAGGTGTATTACGCCAATTCGTAACGCCCATCTGAAAGGCGCCTAAAGATGCTGTCCTGAAGATTTACCGCGATCGTAGCATCTTTCACATATCGCTCTCTTTTTACTCTATCGATTATTTCTTCCCGCGTAAGTGGGCCTTCTTTTTTAAGTACCTCTTTTATTACTTCACGTACAACACCTGGTTCATATCCCCATTCTTGGAGTGCGTATAATCCCCTGCCAACAAGTACAAACCTATCGTCTTTAATAAGCTCATTGTGGCAAGTTGCGGGATGCGCTTTTTTCCCGAATAGTTTTTCAATGTTCGCTGCAACTTCAGTAAAGTGCATTGGTGAACCGTGTCTTTTCAGCGTAAGGTACGCCAAGTCTCGCATACTTTTTACACGTACGTTCGGTGACGTTGCTCTACCCCACTCACCGAGAGGGTTCCGTCCAATCCTCTTTGTTAATCCTAGCCAGCGCTTTAAAATGGTCGGTTCCTTTTCTTTTACTCCCGCTTTTGTCAAACAATTCACAAAGGTCTGGAGGAATTCATCTTCTGGAATAAGATTATCCGGATCAATAGTGTCATGTAGTATAGAAAGAGCGTCATACACTTTACCGGAAAGAGTGTTGTCAACACTCCAAAGTCTTACCAAATCATTATTTTCACGCTGATGTACAAAAGGTCGTCCAACAGTCAACAAGAAATGCACGTGATTTTTATCACTTTTACTATTGGGTATTTCATTAAGTATCTCTTCTTCTGCTAGCACACCACCGAGTTGTCTAAGCGCTTCTTCTAGGTTTACAAGAGACTGCGAGTGGGCCTGATATGCTTCAGAATCACGGATAGTATTTAAGCCGTGACTTTCAATTTGCCGTACGCGCTCCCGAGTAATATTGTAATCACTGCCGATTGATTCAAGAGTTCGTCTAGCGCCATCTTTACTAAGACCATACCGGAACATTAGTACATCACGAGAACGCTCTGGAAGTGTTGCAAGAAGTTCTTTTGTTACAGTTTTTGGTGAAAATGACAACATAGCTTGTTTTTTGTGTATGCGTAACAGCACTTTTACAAATAGTTTGTATCAATTATTAGATTGAATGTCAAGTTTGTGTATTAATCCTAAGAAAAACGACTCCGTAAAAAACGGAGTCATTTATATTAACTTTTTATTATTAAGCATAACGCATCCGCACAAGCATGACGTCAGTTGGCTGAACATATTCAGCGCGCATCATACATAAGCGCACGCGTACATTCATGGGATTGTGCACTAGGGTCGGTGAAAAATAACCCCCTTTCTTATCTTGAATTCGGGTACCAAAAGCATATATACTGGGCCCAAGCGAGAAAACGTCTCTATTTTCAAGCTCAGCGAGACCGAATAAATCCTCAACTGTCGCAAATTCCAAGCCTTCAGAGTGCATTTGGTATTCCACGTCAGTTACTTTTTCTGGCCCTCCTATAAACAGAATGCTATATTCGTGCACACAGGCTGGAGATAGCGCACGAGTGCCGCGTAATTGAGAGACAATCTCAACTCCCTTCAGGAAGTCATCTATAAGAAGATCGTCCCGCTCGGGTGCAGTAATTCGAGGCCAAATATCAAACTTCCTTACAGACCTTAACGCTCCGATCTTACGAATACCTGTCTGATCAGACAAAGAATCCTCATACGTTCTGTCTCGAGTCTTCCGTGCATCCTCCAGAGCAACAACTTTTGATTTTGGATATTTAGACATCATCCCATTCTCCATCTGCTATCGTTGATTCTTATCTATCCCCATTTAAAGCACATATACACATGGCAAGCAAGCACATCTAATGACGCTTGCGTGCTACTATTTTTATATGGCAGACGTACGTATACCTCCACAAGATATTGAGACAGAAAAGGCGCTTCTCGGTGCAATAATGCTTAACCCAAATGCAATGTATGAAGTCGCAGATACAGTTTCCTCTGATTCTTTTTATGCATCAAAACATAAAACAATTTACGAGGCTATGCTCTCACTTTTTTCAAAAGGAGATCCAATTGATCTCGTTACCATTTCCGGACGTTTAAAAGAAAAAAAACAACTAAAACAAATGGGGGGCTCTGCATACCTCTCAGAGCTCGTTGAAAATGTTCCTTCGCCGACGAGTGCGACTTATTATGCTCAGATTGTAAAGGCAAAACACATACTCCGTAGTCTTATTGAAACAGCGGACCATATTGGAAACCTCGGATTTGAGGAACACCGAGACATAGAAGAGGTTCTGGAGGAAGCTCAATCAAAAGTGTTTGCCGTCACAAATTCTCCAACTATGCGAAAGTTTGCCTCTATTGGAGAATCTTTAGGAGAGGCATGGGAGCGTTTGGAAATGCTCCAAAAACACAAGGACTCAATGCGCGGAGTGCCTACTGGATTCCGTGAACTTGACTCAATGCTCTCGGGCCTTCAAAAGTCTGATCTTGTTATTTTAGCTGCACGCCCATCAATGGGTAAAACATCCCTTGCACTTGATATAGCTCGCCAAGCTGCTATCGGCCACAAAGTCCCTGTGGGACTTTTTTCACTAGAGATGAGCACGCAACAATTAGTAGATAGAATGCTCGCCGCGGAAGCAAAGGTCAACAGCTGGAAATTGAGGACCGGTAGAATTAGAAGTGATGAAGATTATGAACGCCTTCACGATGCAATAGACAAACTATCTGAGGCCCCTATCTACATTGATGACAAGTCAAGCAACACAGTGCTTGCTATGCGCTCAGTAGCGCGCCGACTCAAAACTGAAAAAGATTTAGGGCTTATTATAGTTGATTACCTTCAACTTATTACTCCAACAAACTCAAGAGCATCAGACTCTATGGTTCAGCAAGTAACAGAGATTTCTCGCGCTCTCAAGGGAATGGCTCGTGAGCTTGATGTACCGGTCTTGGCGCTCTCTCAGCTCTCTCGTGCGGTTGAGCAGCGCCGTGGCCGTCCTCGCCTCTCGGACCTTCGCGACTCTGGATCAATTGAACAAGACGCTGACGTCGTAATGTTCATTCACCGAGAAGACAAAATGTCGGATGACAAAAGTAATAACACCAACATTGCCGAGATTATGATAGAGAAACACCGCAACGGCCCGGTTGGCAAAATTGATTTATTCTTTGATGAGGAGAAAACAACATTCCTATCTATTGAAAAAGGTAGTTTTAGTGATTTTGCGCAGACGCCCACCACCGAGGAAGAAAGCGGTGAGCCGTTTTAGTTTTTCATGGACTCAATAGAAAAGCTCCAGGCCCTATTTGAGCGCTTTCCAGGCATCGGCCCTCGGCAGGCAACTCGTTTTGTGCAATTTCTCCTTCGCTCATCACCGTCGTTTCGAAGAGAAATAGCGGACGAAATACAAAAACTTGGAAATAACGTCAGGCAATGTGCGGACTGTAGACGTTTTTTCGCCGGCAATACCGATAAATGTTCCATATGCAAAAGTACGAGTCGTAATAATTCCCTGCTTTTAGTCGTATCAGCAGATGCAGACATTGAAACAATAGAGCGCTCCCAAAATTACAATGGCAAATACTTTGTACTAGGTTGTTTAATTGCCTTTAGCGACTCAAAAAAATTGCCAAACGAGAAACACCTATTAGCACTACTTTCTGAGAAACCGGATATTAAGGAAGTAATAATCGCGCTTCCAGCAAATCCTGAAGGCGACAACACTGAGGAATATATACGTTCATTAATAACTTCGTCAATGAAAAGAACAAAAGCAACATTATCGACACTCGGCCGCGGACTCTCCACCGGCTCCGAGATAGAGTACGCCGATGCAGAAACCATTCGCAATGCTCTTGAGAATCGGCATTAGTATAAAAATTGTTAAGAGACCCACTTGATTGCTGGGTTTCTTTTTTACCTTTTACCCAAACACCAAAAGATTTGGTGCAAACATTAAAATCACACCGAGAAGGATAAGTCCAACTCCCCCGATTAATGCGGACCACCGTGCGTACTGCGCTCCCTTTGCCTGCAGGCGTCCAAAGCCCCAAATTGCAATTAGAAAGACGATTATGTCGTCCACCATGTACATAAGCGTATACACTGCCATATAGAATTGGCGAACAATAAATGTCGGGTCGTTAAGCTCTAGTATTTTTGTGTACGCCTGTGGGATGCCAATTGAGCACGCAAATTCAATTACATTAACTGAAAATGCAATACCAATGATACCAAGTGCAGTAACCCAAGTAAGAGGACCTGACGCAACACGTTTCATTCGCTCCATCAAACTCTTTTGCTGATCGTCTTCCGTAACTTCGCACACGAGCGCACTTTGCTTTCCGCTCTTCCACCATCGATGCAAGAAAAATACACCTCCTGCTATCGCAATGAGTCCAACCAGCGGCGTAACAATCCTGTCTAACGCAACAAAATCCCACGCGGTATACCATACGTTTAAAATTAGGTTGTACATTACCCCCTCAGCAATAATGAAAAGTCCTGCAATTTGTACCATCCGAACCCTGTCGCCAATTTGAGACAATATCAAAAGAAAGGTAATCAATACCCACATAGCACATGGATTAAATCCATCCACAAATCCCAAGAGTGCGGAAAGCGCTGTGAGTGAAAAACCGCCAGTGTTAACATCGCCAATGAAAGGAATAGAGACGTTTCCAACACCCCCGCGTGGGTTTTCGATACTACACGAGACACCGTCCTCATCGCATACGGGCGCAATTGCCGATGAGACAATAAGAGAATTAGTATTTATTAGTTCATTTAAATCTTGCTGACGTTCCACTTCAAGTAAACGCTCTATAACTTTTCCTGTTGTTTCCGAGGTCTGAAATCCTTGAATTAGAGTGCCCCCGACAATAGTAATTGGAGTCACCCGAGGTACGTTTGCAGATTTCGCAATTTCGGCAAACAATTCCTTTGCATCTACATCATTTATAATATCGTGACGTACAACCACTACATTTTCATTTCGCGATTCCAAGTCTTTCAGAAAGACTTCCTCCGCCTGGCAGTGCGTACAATCTTCCCTTTCAAATATATGAATTACTGGAAGTGATTCCTGCGCAACCACCGGCATTGCACCAAACAAAAAAAGTGCCGCTATAAATGCGACCACTGCCGAAGTTTGTATTAAACGAAATTGCATGTTTACTACTCTACCCTATCTTTGTCACTCTAACTTTTGAGAAAGGTTGACGGTGTCCTCGTTTTTTGAAATACCTACTTTTTGACTTAAAGCGAATAACTTGTATTTTCTTTCCAAGTCCATTCTCTACAAGTTCTGCCTCTACTTTTGCGCCGCTAATTGCTGGCTTTCCGACCTTTGCCACTTTCCCGTCATCTACAAGTAGAACAGTATCAAAGACAACCTTTGAACCGAGTTTTTTTTCGCCTGGTAATTTTTCAACAGAAATCACATCGTTTTCTTTAACGATATACTGCTTCCCGCCTGTCTTTATAACAGCAATCTTTGACATAACGACGACAGTATACGCTAATTCTTAGAAAAGTGAAGCCCCGTTAGAAATCTGGATATGGTTATTCCAAGGCTGTGATATACAATAAATTACCTTGGTGTGTATAGAAGTCTATATCGCTAGAAAAATTTTTGTCCAAAACTTTTTCTGACCTGATTTCTAACGGGGTGAAGTCATTACCAGCTATCTATTTAGAACAACCCTAGGCATTGTACTACCATCTTCTGACACTTCAATACTAAACCGTTTTTGATTTTTTTGATTAACATGCCGGCTCTCTTCTTGTGCACCTTCGTCGCCGACACTCTCTTCCCGCAATATTGAATCATTATTCCCCATCCCAATATATGCGAATGCTTGGTCGCGATACGCATACAATACGTATCCTGCACCTCCGGCAACTGACATTAGTGCAATTAAGTACAATGCATATAAAATCGGAGAATCTAGTCCAGTGTAAGGAATATCGGTAAGCGCTACATGCACGTACGGCTGTGGAGTTGGATGCGGGATAGTTATTGGAGGATTTGGTGGTTGTGGATTTGGCGGATAATACACCGGCGGTTGATGATTACTCTGCGCATAACAAACTGCGGTTTGATTCGTATTGCTATACACAGTAAGTATATAGGTCGTCTGATACCCTTGACTTTGGACATATCTTGAACCGCTTGGCGCGACAGTGCCAATACCGTTATTAATCACTCCGTACGTCGCATTCGCGCTCGACCAAGAAAGTGTCCCGCCACCATATGGACCGCTTTTATGGAAATTAAGAGTACAACTCGGATTCTGTGGCGTACTTGGCTGCACTGTCACCGTCGCGCTACACGTCTTCGTGCCGCCTTGGCCCGTAACTGTCATCGTGTAGGTAGTCGTGTTAAATGGAAATACTTGTATGGAGCCGGATGTATTCACCGATACATTTCCATGATTACTTATAAAAGCATTTTGTGCATTTGACGATGAATAGTTAAGAGTGGCGTTTTGTCCCGAATGCGAAATATGCGTTGGTGATGCAGAGAGTGTGCACGTAGGCGCATTCGGTTGGTTGACAGTAACGGTCCTTGTGCATGTATCGCTTCCTCCCGGTCCAGAAACAGTAAGTGTATAAGTAGTAGTGTTTTGTGGAAACACTGTTGTGGATCCATTTACAGCAACAGCGCCAACTGAGCTTAGTGTCGCAAATGTCGCATTTGTACTTGTCCAAGAAAGAAGTACAGACTCTCCGTGTGTAATATTCGTTTTGTTCGCGCTTAACGTACAGCTAGGTCCTTGCGGAGTCGTTACTGTAATTGTCTCAGAACAATCTGCAGTACCACCTGGTCCGGTGACGGTGAGTGTGTATGTAAGTGTCTGCGATGGAAATACGACAGTTGATCCATTTATTGCAACTGCCCCTACAGAACTAAGTGTCGCGAATGAAGCGTTGGTGCTTGTCCATGAAAGCGTCACTGACTCTCCCGGTTCAATACTTGTCTTATTCGCGTTTAGTGTACAAGTTGGCCCCTGCGGCGTTGTAACGACAATGGTTGTTGCGCACGTTGCAGTTCCACCTGGGCCTGACACGGTGAGTGTGTATGTAATCGTCTGAGTAATGTTATGAACTCCAATTGAGCCCGAAACATTTACCGAGCCAACTCCTTGATTAATACTTGCTGAGTTAGCATGACTTGAAGACCAGATGAGTGTCGCATTGCCGCCACTGGTAACTTCCTGCGGAGAAATGCTGATTGAGCATGTTGGTGTGGGTGACGATGGCGGCGGACCACCACAGGTTGGATGGAAAGGATTGTCAATACAAAAGGGCCTGCCGTCGCCGTCTCCATCGCCATCTCCATCACCATCACCGTCTCCATCACCATCTCCTCCGCCATCGGCATATACCAAAGAAGCCCCTACTGCGCCGTTTATTCCATCATTATCGAAGGATAGAAAAAGCGGCGCAACGAACAGCGCAAGAACGACGCAGAACACTACACCAAGGTAAAAAACCTTGTTTTGAGCGACTATTTGTCCAAAATCTTTCATGAAAATATTTAATTTCCTAAGATGTCTTCTCCCTACCATAGCGAGCATTGAGAG
>Ga0066639_10001583_pt1 | contig 20286 bp, 25 predicted proteins | sample CryGeyCG2114_010_2_FD_59504 | JGI IMG/M metagenome (GOLD analysis project Ga0066639, IMG submission 59504) | Groundwater microbial communities from aquifer - Crystal Geyser CG10_big_fil_rev_8/21/14_0.10 | ecosystem: Environmental > Aquatic > Deep subsurface > Groundwater | place: USA: Utah...
ATTCACTTGCCTAATCTTGCTTTGGCGCAGACTGTTGCATTTACTTCATTAGTTATATTTGAAATATTCAGGTTACAGGCAATAAGATCCAATTTTGATATAGGAATATTTTCAAACAAATGGCTTATTGGAGCAGTATTAACTTCTTTTGCATTACAGCTAGCAGTAATTTACACTCCATTAAATGTTTTCTTTAAAACAGTGCCTTTAAGCTTAAGCGAATGGGCTGCAATAATCGCAGTCTCACTATTACTATTCATTGCAAGCGTCACATTCAACAAAATAATAAAAGATAAATGAAAAAACCATATTCTTTTAAAGTATTACCATAGTAATACTTTTGGTGATTGTATGGAAACTATTCCTGCTAAAATAACTGAAAGACTGTCTTTGGAAATGGATGAAATTATTAACGAAGGATGGTATGCAAGCCGATCTGAATTTATTAGAGATGCTGTAAGAGATAAAATAAAATCAGTGAAAATGGAAAGACTTGAAGCCGCAATAAAAGAAGACGTCAAATGGGGTTTGTATGGCAAAGATTAAAGAAGCAGTCTTTGATACAGGCCCATTAATTCATATTTCAGAAATAAACAAACAGAATTGTTTTTCTTTGTTTAAGCAGATTTTAATAACAAAAGAAGTTTCAGATGAACTTGATTCATTGAATTTCTCAGGGAAAACAATAATAAAAAAAATCAAAAATATCATTACAAAAAATCTTGATGGAAAACACAAAGACACTACAAAAATAATTATTGAAAAACATGAATTGGATTTTGGGGAAGCTTCTTCTATTGCATTATGCAAACAGGAATCAATTAATTTCTTTTTTACTGACGACTTGGAAGCAAGAACTTTTGCAAAATCTCTTGGATTAAATGTTCATGGAACCATAGCAATTCTATTAAGAAGTTTCAAGGAAAAAATTCTTTCAAAAGAAGAAACAATTAAAACACTGGATTCACTTAAAACAAATTCATCCCTTTTTATCACTTCAGATTTGATTGAATGGACAAAAAAAGAAATTAATAAAGCAAACTTCAACAAAATAGTCAAAGATAAATAATATTATGCCAAAAGAATCGGAAGGATAATCAAAGAAATAATAATTAAAATAAAGAAAATAAAAGTAAAAACTCCTGTGAACTTAAGGAGTTTTCTGTTTTTATAGTAAAGCCAGGAAAAAGGCAAAAGCAAAAGAAAAAAGAAAAGCAAAAGAATTCCAAAAAAACAGCAAAGTATTGAAAAAAACATTACAAAAACTGAAGAAGCGGAAAAAATTGAAGAAATCAGAATCAAAACAAAAGGGGAAACAAGCAAACCAGCAAACAAAGTAGAAAACTTCAGAGTTGAAATGAAAATTTGATTATTTGAAATTTTTTTTGCTGAATCTTTTTTTATTGAAGTGAATCTTTTATCTATTTTCAAAAAATAAGCCAAAACAGCAAAACCCAGCAAAGTCAAAAAGTTTGTTAAGCCAAACAAAGCAAACATCAATAAATCTGGATTGTTTTCCCTGAAAACAATTTTTGCTGCAAAAACACTTGCAAGACAAGAAAGCAAAATAAAAAAAATCAAAGTATAAAACCAAAAATTATTGATAATTGATTCATAAAACAAAGCTTTTTCCGGAACAGCAGAATTAATCCATAAATCTTCAGTGAAATTTTCTGCTTTGGATTCTATATTAATTTTTGTGTACTTGAATTTTTCAAGTGAATCTTTTCCATTAAAGAATTTTTTAACTGAATTATCTTCAGTTGAAGTTTTTCCATAATAATCATCAATAAAATATTTAATTGAAGTCAGATTCTTTAAATTTGAAGGAATCTCAGGAGTAACATAATTTGAAACATACAATAAAACTGGAACTGTTTTCTCTCCATAAACGCTTGTTGGTTTTAAAGGAAAAAACATTTTTTCTGTAGGAAAAGAAACAAAAATTCCTAAAGGATATCTTGTTGGCTCATCATAATAATAATTATAATAATAGTCTTCCTGAGGCAAACTTTGTTTTTTGGTTAATTCATTTGCATCTGAAACCCATGAAACAACAAAAGAATAATCTTCCCCGATATATTCATTGAAAGTGTTTTCAACAAACACAGGAAGCTTTAAATCCTTTGAATACAAATAATCATAAAATTGCCCTGATTCTTTTGCAGTAATTAACTCTGAAGTTAAGCCATGCTTTTCAATGTGTTCATGAACTGTAACTCCCTGAAACCCTTTTTCAGAATAATCCAAACCATTTATTGATGCAACATTCCCGGTAACCATTCCATTCATAACAGACATAAGAATAGCAAAAGGCCAAAAATAAGGCTGTGAAGCAAACAAAACAATAAACATTTCTCCTACTGCTTTGTTTTTTTCTTCTTCAAGATCTGACCCAAAATATTCCGGAAAACCTTCAACTATATCCAATTCAACTTCTTCTGGTTGAGATGGAACAGGAAAAATCCAGACTGCCTGCTCTTCTTTTATTTCCCCTGCATCAATAGCCAAAATCATGTTTTGTTTTCCATCTTCAAAATGAATTGCAGCCAATTGCCTTTCTTCATCATGCAACTGCCATTCTTTTGGTTTTGGAACAACAATGCATCCGTCAGAAAAAACAGGCTGAACTAAATAAATCAAAAAAATAAATGAAAACAACAAAGCAAACTTTTTCATACCTAAAAAATACCCTTTGTCATATAAAAAACTATCTAAATAATTAGTAAAAAAAAGAATTTACAGCTTTAATAGTTTTGCTTAAAAAAAAGAAAAGAAAAAGAAAGCAGCACTCCACCATTTTCGGTTGGTGGCAACGACACACCAATTTAGTGGTGCAAGCACGCCTTTACGGCGTGCACCGTTACAGCCGCACGGAAGCGGCTCGTGACAGCCGGAGCGGAATCGGTTGCGGACGGAATCATAAAAAGCGAAGCAAGCACGGCTTGTGCCCGTGCGCAAGGTCTCGCGGATTGAGCCGCGACTTAGCAGCTGCCTGAAGTTGTTGTTGTGCTTCCTGTTAATATTTGGTCGCATCCAACTAAGTCATTGTAACTGCATAAAACTTCTTTTATTCCTTCAGGAGAACCTGCTCTGAACAAAATCTGCCCATTGACAATAAATGTTGGTGAACTGCCTATCCCAAGAGAATTTGTTTCTTTGATGCTGTCGCTTAATAATTGTTTTCCTTCTTCTCCTGTTGAACAGGATTCAATTGTTGAAACATCAATTCCTGTTTTTATTGCGCATGCTTTCCAGTTTCCTTCAACATTTGCTATGTCTTCGTTTACACAAGCTTGGTAATCCAGTAATTTTGTTCTGTCGTTTTTAATAATACAAGTTTGTCTGATGTCTTCGTTTACTTCAACTTGACCATGCAAAGAATCAAAACCAGTTTCTGTTTCTGATGCAATGAAATAAAGGTTATAAGTCATGTCTGGAATTGCTTCAGCTACTTCTTTCATATTAGTTTCAGCTAATGTTCCATAAGGACACTGGCTCATTACAAACAAGTCAATGTGGTTTTCTTTTACTGTTCTGTTAAAGAATTTTGTTCCAAGGTAATTCAATGAATACAACCCATCGTTTTCCTGAGTGTAATAACTGAATTGATCCCAGTTATAGTGTTCTGTTGCTGTTGAATCAAAGTAAAAAAATGGAACTGTTTCTGCCTGGAATTTGTCAAGCATTTCTTTTCCTTTATCTGAAGTAAAATCAATTTTTGTTGTATTTAGATTAGGAAATAAACTTTGCAGTTGTGCGATTATTGTGTCTGCATCGCATTGCACACATTCAGGATCATTAACCACAAATAAGTTAACTTCTGTTTCTTCCGGCAGTGTAGAACAAACTTCTGCTTCAACAAAAGAACAAAAGGTTCTGGTTAAATCAAGTGAAGCTCTTCCGCCTGAATAAGGTTCATTGTTAATGTAATAAGAAGGAGAACTTCCAATCATTAATTCATTTGATCTTTTAATATTTTCTTTTAATAAGTTTTTTCCTTCTTCTCCTGTTGAACAGGATTCAATTGCTGAAACATCAATTCCTGACTGTTCTGCACAGGTTTTCCAGTTTGATTCAACATTAGTTATATCCTGATTAACACAAGTTAAGTAATCAAATAATTTTTCCTGCGAATATTTTTCTGCAATGCATACCTGTCTTATATCTTCATTTACTTCAGGTTGCCCATGCAGTGAACTGAAACCTGAATCCGATTCAGATGCAATAAAATTTAATTTAAAATCAATTTTGTTTTCAAATGACTGGATTACAGGAATTAATGCATCTTCTGCCTGTGTTCCATAAGGGCACTGGCTCATTACAAATAATTCAACTAACGGTTTACCAGAAGTGTCAACTGTATTATTGTTTGACAGGATTACTTGTCCTGTTGGATTAAACCCTAATTCATTATATCCATAAAAACCGCATAATGCACCGACACACAAAATTATTGCTATTGAAGCAATCAAATGCTTTCCAATAAAAAAGCTTTTTGTTTTAGTCATGCTTTCTTTTGGTTTGGTTATGCTTTCAGCTGAATCTTCTTTAATTTCAGTCAATTATATTACCCCCAACAAAAGACAGAAAAACGCCTTTTTTATGTAATAATTTAGCTGGAAAAAGTATTTAAAGCATTTTATTTGCTTAGCCGGAATCATCAATATAAATAGTTTTTGCTTTCAGAGTCTTGACTTAATCTGGGTTAAAGATTCTTTTATTTCATCTAAGTCTTTTTGTATGTCTTCAATTTCCCTTTCTGCTTTTCTGTTAATTAAATAATCTCTTTCTGCTTTAATCCTGTCTCTTTGCGTCTGCCTGTTCTGGCTCATTAAAATAATTGGTGCCTGAATTGCAGCCAATAAACTTAAACCTAAATTCAATAAAATATACGGGGCTTTATCCCATACCCCAAAAATAATCAGATAAGAGTTTAATGCAATCCATAAAACAACCACTACCCCAAACAAAATAATAAAAGTCCAGCTTCCGCCAAATCCAGTTATTACATCAGCTGCTTTTTCCCCTAAAGTTCTTCTTTTTGGATAATAATGAGAATGAGAATCAAAATTATTTACTGTCTTCTTTTGCTTGCTTTCCATCAAAATCAGAAACAACAAGGAAGAAGTAATTAATAAAAGTTACTGTTCAGGTTACTTTCTCTTTTTTGGCTTGCCTGACCTATGAACAATTGAATCAGTTGACCTGCCGGCAGAATCAAAAAAACGTGTTATTGTTGGCTTTCCGGCTGTAAATTCTGTGGTGATTCTGGGGTAACGCATTCCGCCAGTTGTTGTATAAGATTTAAGCCGGCCTGTTGCATCAATCACTCTAACATGATTGACTGCTGGGTTAACTCCTTCCAACCTTTCAACAAACTGCCCAGTGCGCTCACTTTCCAGAACTAACCCTGTCCCTCTTTCTCTTTTCCTGTTAATTACAGAAAGCCTTCTGGCCTTGCGCATTTGTTGTGGGGTTAACTGCCTTCTTCCTGCTAAAAGAGGCCTGAAATGGGAAGGAAATCTTTTCATAGCAGAAGCGATTCTTGAAAGCCTTGCAACTGTTTTCCTGACAGGCCTTCTGCCTGCTGGTTTTGCTCCTGAAACTTTTCTTGCAGAGGGTCTTGGCATTTTTAATTCACTGAAGAAATTAAGTGAAAGGTAGTTAATAAGCGTTTCTACAATACATTGATTTCAAAGTTTCCTTCTTTAATGATTCTGGCATTGCAGACTGCTTTTAAGTCATCTAAAGCTTTGCCGATTAACAAAATAGATTCTTTATCCAGAGTTAAATCAATTTCTGCTTTAAGAGAAATCTGTTTTTCTGCCTTGAATTTTCTCACCAAAGAAATTACTTCAGTTAATTTTTCTCCTGAAGCAAAAGCTTTTTCATTAACCAGTTCTTTCTCAAATTCAGGGAAATCAGAAACATGAATGCTTTTCATTTTTTCTTTTTTTGAATAATATAACTGGTAGATTTCTTCTGTAATAAAAGGCATTATTGGAGCAAAACCTTTCAGAATTCCAAGCAAAACTTTTTCTAAAGTAAACTGGGCAGAAGCCTTTGAATCTTTTCCGCGCTTATCTTCATTATAAATCCTGTCTTTAATTATTTCCAAATAATTGTCAGTGAAATCATTCCAGAAAAATAATTCAAGTTCAGTTTTTGCTTTTCCATATTCATATTTGTCAAAGTGTTTTGTCATGTTTTTTACTACTTCATTGAATTTATGCAAAATCCAGTAATCCATTAACTCTAATTCTTTTGGTTTTTGTTTAAATCCATCTAAATTCATTAAAGAAAACTTTGATGCATTCCATAATTTAGTAATTAGTTTTTGTCCTGTCAAAACATCTTTTTCCTGAAAAGAAGCATCATTTCCTAAATTAATTGTTGAAGCCCAATATCTTAAAGCATCAGCAGAAAACCTTTCAATTATCTGATCAGGAGTAATTACATTATCTTTTGACTTAGACATTTTTTTTCCTTTTGAATCAAGGCCCCAGCCCGAAATCATTATGTCTTTCCAAGGAAGCTTTTTTGTATGCAATAAACTTTTCACTATTGTATTAAATGCCCAGAAAGTAATTATGTCATGTGCCTGAGGCCTTAAATCCATTGGAAAAATTTTTTTATTAAAATTTTTTCCGTTCCATTCAGCATTAATTAAAGGAGTTAATGAACTGGTTGCCCAAGTATCCATTACATCTTTTTCTGCAATAAAATCATTTGAACCGCACTTACATTTCTTTTTTGGCTTGTCTTTTAATGGGTCAACAGGCAAATCTTTTTTGTCAGCCAAAACTATTTCGCCACATTTATTGCAATACCATAAAGGAAAAGGAATTCCATAAAATCTTTGTCTTGAAATACACCAGTCCCATTGCAGGCCATTAATCCAGTTAATATAACGATGCTTCATAAATTCAGGAAACCAATTTAATTCATTTCCTGCTTTTAAAAATTCATCTTTTAAATCCAAGTATTTGATAAACCATTGTTTTGTTACAATAAATTCAATTGGGGTTGAACATCTTTCATGAACATTAACAAAATGTTTTATTGGCTTTTGTTCTTTTAACAATTTTTTTTCTTTTAATTCATCCAAGATTGCTTGTCTTGCTTTTTTTAAATGAAGTCCCTGAAACTTTCCTGCTTTTTCATTTAAAATGCCTTTTTTATCAATTATTATTCTTAAAGGCAAATTATATGCTTTCCACCATTCCATGTCAGTCTGGTCGCCAAAAGTGCAGGTCATTACAATGCCTGAACCTTTTTTTGAATCAACTCTTTTATCAGGGATTACTTTAACTGAATAATCCATTAAAGGAACCTTAACTTCTTTTCCGATTAACCATTTATTTTTTTCATCTTCTGGGTTAACCATTATTCCTACACAAGCCGGAATTAGTTCTGGGCGGGTAGTGGAAATAATTATTTTTTTTCCTTCTGTTGTTTCAAAATAAATGTCATTGAAAACCGAATCAAATTCCTTGTCTTCTATTTCAACCTGAGAAATTGCTGTCTGGCATTCAGGGCACCAGATTGTTGGAGCTTCTTTTCTGTATTCTCTTTTTTTTTCATATAATTCAATAAAAGATAACTGGGAAATCTTTCTTACTTCAGGGCTTATAGTGCTGTAAAATAAATTCCAGTCACAGCTTATTCCTAATGATTTCCATACTTTCTTGTATTCTTCTTCTGCTTTTTTTGTTTCTTCTAAACAAATTGAAATAAATGTATTTCTGTCCATTTCAGTTGCTTTAATTTTTCTTTTCTTTTCAACAAATTTTTCTGTCGGCAGTCCATTGTCATCAAAGCCAAAAGGATAGAAAACTGAATAACCTTTCATTCTTTTATAGCGGGCAATAAATTCTGCCTGTGAATAAGAAAAGGCATGGCCTATATGAATTGTTCCTGAAATGGTTGGGGGAGGCGTATCAATTGAATAAACTTTTTTTCCTGGCTTGAATTCAAATAACTTTTCTTTTTCCCAGTATTCGCTCCATTTTTTCTCTGATTCCTTTGGATCATACTTTTTTGGTAGTTCCATTCTAAAACTAAAAGAAAAAACACTTAATAAACTATTCTAAATAATAATGTAATATGGCTGAACTGAAAAAGGAAAACAACCGTTTTTTCTTGGAATTGAATGAAAAAGAAGCAAAAGAACTGGGTTCAAAAACCGGTTTTTTTGAATTAAATAAGGTAAAAGAAGGAATAATTGTTTTAAGTGAAGCAGAAAAACCAAAAGAAACATTAGTTGAATCAGAATATACAGAAGAAGATGAAAAGATTCTTGAACTGCTTTCAGGAAAAGACAAAAAAAATTTATCTAATTTAGTTGAAGGAGTATTTGAAAAACAATTAAATGAAAAAGAATTGAAAAGATTTAATGAACTCATAAAACAGGGATTAATAGAAAAATTCAAATTAAATGAATCATACAAAAAAGCAATTTACAGGATTAAGCCAAAGCAATTAAATGAAAAAAAAGACTTTGATTTCAATTCAAGTGCAAAAACAATTGAATCAAACGGATTTGAAATAATAGTAAATGACAATCAGGCAAAGGATTTCTGTTATCAATTCAATTCAGAAATAAAAGAAAAACAAATTCAAGGAATAAAAGGATTTGATGGATATTTTTATGCAATTCATTCAGAGGTATTAGAAAAAGTTAAACCACAGATTTTGAATGAATTAAAAAACACTAAAACTATTTCTTTTAAAGACCTGAAAGAAAAAATTCCTATTCCAGACGAACTAATTAGAGGAACAATTGAATTCTTAAAAGAAGACGGAGAAATAATAGAAAAAAGAAAAGGAATTTATCAATTAATTGAATAAAATAGAAATTAATAAACTTTTCTTTGTTTCAGAAGAAAAGCAAAAATATTTAAGTAAATAAAAGCATATTTTGATTATGAAAGTCTTAATTCCACTGCTGTCAAGAAAAGAATTAAATGAAGAGTTTCTGGATAAAGCAGTTAAAGGAGCAAACGAAGTATTTTTGTTAATGGTAATAGACAAAAAAGATTCATTAAAAGCATCAGATATTTCCGGTGCAACTCATTTTTTAGAAGAAGTAAAAAAAGCAATAGGGAAAAAAAGAAAAAAATGCGAAGATTTAACTGAATGGGGTGAAACAACAGCAAAAATCAAAAACACTGCAATCCTCAACAAAATTGATAAAATTTCTTTATTAAAACAGGAAAACCAGTGGTTTGAAGAATTAGTTGAAGAAATAAAAAAAGAAAAAACATTAAAGAACAGGATTCAGTTAATTGAAGTATCAGAAGAAACAGAAAAACCAAAAGAAGAAACTGAAAAAGAAACCGAAGAAAAAACAGAACCCCCATCAAACGAAAAAGAAAACTTAAAGGAAATTAAATCAATTGCGGACAAAATACTTAAAAAAGGATTTCAGGGAATTGAATCAATCAAAATCCGCTTAAAAAAAGACGAGAACTGACTACACTAAATCAATAAAGGGCATTAAAATAAACTCTCCTTTTTTGTTTGCCCCAAGCAGAATAATGTTTACCGGATGTATGCGGGTGCCTTTAAAAACTTGTTTTGCTCCAATTTTAAGCTCTGCTTTTGTTACTCCGTGTTCCCTGCTTAATTTTCTGAAAAAACCTGTTCCGCGAGCCGTTATCCTGTGTTCAGAAACATCATCATTAATTTTGAAAATGCCTAAAACTTCAGACAAAGATGGCTTGTTTGTCTTAGCCATTGCTACCAAACCATTGCCAATATCATAAGCAATCGGCTCACGCAAAACATGATTTCTTTTTTTTCCTTTATTCTTAATTATGCCAATAAGCCGCTTTGTTTTTCCATTATATCTCATTACCCTTTTCTGTATTTTTTTTATTTCAGATTTGGCTGCCACTGAAAAATGAGCCTTTTTTATTACCAGTTCCACTCCAGGATAATTCCTTGAAACATTCATCTGCCTTACCCTGTAACCCCAAGAAGAAATGTCTTTCGGATCAGAAAAACCACGTTTCCTGTAATCAATGTTTTTCATTGAACCTAAATACCTATCAATAACAGGGGCAACTGCTTCTAACCTGTTGACAAGTTTTTTTGGCAAAGATTTTGCAGGCATAAAAAAAATAAGGTTGTTTTTATTTAATAAACTTCCATTGTTTTCTGGTTTTTCTGGCTTTATCAAGTTTTTTCTCAAAGTCTTTTTGAAACTCAATCATTAAATCACAGGCATTTTGCTTGTCTTCACCGCATAATAATTTTCCTGCTTTGCAGTCATCAAACACTTTTTGTAATTTTTTGTTATCTTCAATCAAGTGTTGTTTATACATTTCAAAAACCATGCACTTTTCCGGCTGGCCGCCTTTCTTTTTTTGTTCTTCAATTGTTGGTCTTCCGCCTGTTAAAGCCTTCTTCATTTTCTTTCCTGCTGATTCAGGAACTTCAGGAATAGAAATAAATGAATCAGGATTAGACTTGGACATTTTATTACTTCCATCCAAAGAAGGAACAAATTTATGATATACTGCAGAAGGCAAAAAGAAATTAAATTCTTTTTTAGTTCTTCTTACTATGTCTCTGCTTAATCTAATATGAGGGCTTTGATCAATCCCAACAGGAATTACCCCGGGCATTTTTTCTATGGTCTGGGGAAACAAAATGTCTGCTGACTGCGCTAAAGCTGAAAGGATTCTTGAAGGATGAATGTCTCCGTAAATTGAACGGAATTCATTTAAAGTAATTTTCTGGGAAAACAAATAAGCCAGATTTTTTACTTTGTCGTTTTCTGACTGGAAATAAAAAACGGTTTTTTCTGGATTTAATCCCAAAGCAATATAAGCAGGAATATAAAAATCCAATGCTCTTTCTCTTGCTTCTTTTAAAGAAATTCCTCTTGTTGCAGCTGACTCTAAATCAGCTACCAGAACAAAAGTTTTAGCATTATGATTCTGGAAATACTTGACCATTTCAATAACTGACTTTGAACCAAAATGAATTCTTTCAGATGAAGGCATTATTCCTGTTAAGCAATAAAAGGGTTTTTTGCTTTTCATTGCTTCAGATAATTGTTTTAAATCCTGTCCGGCAAAAACAATTCCTCTTTTCATTAAATGATTTGGTTCAGGAAATTCATTAAGAAAATCATTCATTGATTCTAAACCAAAATTTTTGATTAACTTGGAATAATCTTCAATTAATTCAGTTCCCCATGGATCAATTTTATTCATAGTAAAAACATAAAGTAAAATAATATAATAATGTTTTCTTTCATAAAATACTAGAAAAAGGTGAATTTATGACAATAACTAACCTGCTTTTGGCAGATAAAATATTAATTAAAAAAAATAAAGACAAAAGCCAGTTTATTGAGAAGTCTTTTGGAGAAAAAAACAAAACTGATTTTGTACTGGATTTGATTGAAGGGTATTATTTAATGGAAAAAGGAAAACTGGAAATTGAAGACAAAAAAGGAAAAAAAATTGAATCAGATGAAATGCTTTTAATTGGACAAAAAAAAATCAGTGATTTTTATAAAAAATATTTAGTGTATTCTGATTTAAGAGAAAGAGGCTATGTTGTAAAAACTGGTTTTAAGTTTGGGTTTGATTTAAGAGTTTATCCAAAAGGAAAAAAACCAGGAGAAGCACACACTCAATGGGTTATTACAGTTAAAGGACAAAATGATAAAATTAATTTTATTGAATTAAGCAGAAAAGTAAGATTAAGCGGAAACATAAAAACAAAATTAATGTTTGCAGTGGTTGATTCAGAAAATGATATTAATTATTATGAAACTATTCGTGTGACTCCTTAAGTGAGAAAATGAAAGAACCTGAAAAAAATCCAGACGAAATTAAAAAAAAGAAAAAAATAAAATTGCCTTTAGATGATTTAGCAAGCTTGCCTTCTGAAGAAGAATACGGAAACGAATTTCATTAATCCAAATCAACTAAATGCACAAAAATAAATTGAGGTAGCACGGCTTTATGCCGTGCATCGTGCTCAAACGGCGAAACGTTTGTTAGGAAGCAGTTTGTTCATTTACAGCAATCATCATTTCTAATTCAAAGGATTTTAACTGCTTCCTAAAAAAGCTTTCTGAGAAATCTAAACCAGAAATCATTGTTACACCAACAACAATAAAGAAACTGAATGCTTTAAAGCTATGCAAACCCTTTACTGCCGGTGAAAAAAGAAAGGGTTAAATTAACAGTTTAACTAACTTTTTTATGGAATTTGAGTTTAAAGAAAACGAAATAAAATTTGAACGGGAACTTTCAAATCTGGATGAACTGGTTATTGAATTTACTAAAATCTTAGAAAAACAAAAAATTGATTATGTGATTATTTCTGGTTATATTGCAATTCTTTTCGGCAGAAGCAGGAACACTGAAGATGTTGACTTGTTTATTGAAGAAATATCTTTTGAAAAATTTAATGTGTTCTGGAAAGAATTATATGCAAAAGGATTTGAATGCATTATTGAATCAAACCCAAAAGAAGCATATTATGGATACTTAAAAAATCAGACTCCTTTAAGGTTTGCAGTTAAAGGAACTTTTATTCCAAACTTTGAATTAAAGTTTCCTAAAACCGGCATAGATAATTACTCGCTTGAAAACAAAGTTAAAGTTAAATTAAACAATGAAATTCTTTACACTTCAAAAATGGAATTGCAAATAGCTTACAAGCTTTATTTGGGTTCAGATAAAGACATAGAAGACGCAGTTCATTTATGGCAAGAATTTAAAAACAGTTTAAATAAAGAATTATTCAAAGGGTTTGTTAAAAGACTTAAAGTAGAAGATAAAATCAAAGAATTAGAGTGAACACAATGAAATTTCCAAAAATAGATTTGAAAGAACTGGAAAAAGAAAAAGAACAAAACAGAAAGAACAGGCTGGAATTTGTAAAACTGTATGCTGAATGGCTGAAAAAAACCCCGAATAAAGTCTGGAGCAGACAGCAAAACAAATTATTAAACAAGTGAACAGACATTGCAATGCATTTAAAAACTTTTTTTGAAAGAAGTTCTTAAATCAAATTTTGTTATGGGAGTGAATTATATGGAACTGGTTTTTTATTCAATAATTGCAGGAATAATTGCATTGCTTTATACTGTTGTATTAAACAAAAAAATTAATTCAAAGCCAATGGGCAGTCAAAAAATGAAAGATATTAGTTTAGCAATAAGAGAAGGCGCAATGGCTTTCCTGAAAAAAGAATATAAATTACTTGCAGTTTTTATTGCAATAGTTTTTGTTATTTTAACTGCATTAAGCCAGTTTTATCCAAGTGCAATGAACTTTTTTGTTGGGGTATCATTTATTATCGGTGCATTATGTTCTTCTTTAGCCGGCTGGCTTGGAATGAACACAGCAACAAAATCCAATGTAAGAACAACCGAAGCAGCAAAAACTTCAATGTCAGAAGCATTAAAAACAGCTTTTTCTTCTGGAGCAGTAATGGGATTAAGCGTAGTAGGATTAGGAATCCTTGGAATCAGTGTATTATATTATGTTTATTCTTCAATAATGAATTTTCCTAACCCAACAATATTATTATTTGGATTTAGTTTTGGTGCATCCAGCATTGCATTATTTGCAAGAGTAGGCGGAGGAATTTATACTAAAGCAGCTGACGTAGGAGCAGATTTAGTTGGAAAAGTAGAAGCAGGAATTCCAGAAGACGATCCAAGAAACCCGGCAGTAATAGCAGATAATGTAGGAGACAATGTTGGCGACGTAGCAGGAATGGGAGCAGATTTATTTGAAAGCTATGTTGGAAGCATTATTGCTTCAATGGCATTAGGATTAATTGCATTTAATGTAATTGGAATGGAATTCCCATTAATTTTAGCTGCAGCAGGAATCTTTGCTTCAATTATTGGAGTAATTTATGTTAACTTAATGAGCACAGGAAAAGGAGTTCATTCAGCTTTAAGAAACGGAACATTTGTTTCAGCAGGAATAATGATTGTTTTTGCTTTTGTTTTAACAAATTATTTTGGGGTTCCAATAAAAATATTTTATTCTTTAGTAGTTGGATTAATTGCAGGAATATTAATTGGATTATTAACTGAATATTATACTGCACATGAATTTAAGCCAACCCGACAAGTAAGCCAAGCAGCAGAAACAGGAGCAGGAACAAATATTATAGCAGGATTAGCTTTAGGTTATCAGTCAACTGCATTACCAGTATTAGTTATTGGAACAGCAATGTATTTAGCATTTTATTTTGGCGGATTATATGGAATTGGAATAGCCGCAGTAGGAATGCTTTCAACTCTAGGAATTACTTTAGCAGTAGATGCTTATGGGCCAGTAGCAGATAATGCCGGAGGAATAGCAGAAATGGCAGGATTAGATAAAAAAGTAAGAGAAGTAACTGATTCATTAGACGCAGCAGGAAACACTACTGCAGCAATGGGAAAAGGATTTGCAATTGGTTCAGCTGCATTAACTGCATTAGCTTTGTTTGCAACTTTTGGTCAAACAACCGGATTACAAAATATTGATATAATGAAAACAAATGTAATGGTTGGGCTACTTTTAGGTGCAATGCTTCCATTTTTATTTAGTTCTTTTGCAATGACTGCAGTAGGACAAGCAGCACAAGCAATGGTTGAAGAAGTAAGAAGACAATTCAAAGAAATAAAAGGATTAATGGAAGGAAAAGCAAAACCAGATTACAAAACTTGTGTTGAAATATCAACTGCGGCAGCAATGAAAAAAATGATTGCCCCAGGATTATTAGCAATATTAGCCCCAATAATAGTTGGATTAATATTAGGGCCAGAAGGATTAGGCGGATTATTGGCTGGAGCATTAGTTTCAGGAGTAATGATGGCAATAATGATGGCTAATGCAGGCGGAGCATGGGACAACGCCAAAAAATACATTGAATTAGGAAACTTTGGAGGAAAAGGAAGTAATGCACATAAAGCAGCAGTAACAGGAGACACAGTAGGAGACCCATTCAAAGACACAGCAGGACCTTCACTAAATATTCTAATAAAACTGATGAGTATTGTGGCATTGATTTTTGCTTCAATTTTAGTAGTGCTATAAAGCACTACTTCTTTTTCTTTTTTTTTCTGTTTATTTTTTTCTTCTGTCAGTTTTTTTTGTTCTTCTGTCTTTAACTACATCGCTTGTTCTTCTGTCAGGCAATTTTCTCCTGTTTAAAGGATTTCGGTTTTCTCTTCTTAATTTTCCAAGAATTTTAGGCATTAAATTCACTGTAAAGAATAAGTTTTCAGGAATTAATAAAGGTTTGTAAAAAATAGAGTGAAGGAATTCCTTCACAAATCATATGGTTTTAATGTTTTTCTTCCATTGTCACTGCATCTTTTGATTGCTGAATCAATTGAAGACATAACATTATTGCTTAATGCATCATAAGTGTCTGAACCCATCTGCATGTTCTTGCTTTTAACATAATCAGCTACTTTGCTTCTTACGACTAACATATCTGCCATAAATTATTACCCCCTAAAAATACAATAAAAAGCAGTGTTTACTGCTTTTCTAAATTAAATAAAGAAAAAAGGTATTTAAATGCAATAGTCAAAAAAGACTATAAATCATGGGATTTTCCTGTTATTTCGCTTAATTTGCCATAATTGTTTTGAATCATCCAGTCTTCAATTTCTTTAGTTATTTCCTTGAAGCAGGTTTTTCCTCTTGAATAAAGCACTGTCCCTAAACCAACAGCAGAAGCTCCTGCCAACATTAATTCAATTGCATCTTCTCCATTAGATACTCCTCCAATGCCAAGAATTGGAATTTCAACGCTTTCATAAATGTCATAAATACAACGAACTGCAATTGGTTTAATTGCAGAACCAGTATAACCGCCTTTTTTAAAAGAAAGAATTGGTTTTTTTGTTTTTAAATTTATTTTCATTCCTGGACCAACTGAATTAATTGCAGTTATTGCATCAGCTCCTGCCTGCTCACAGGCTTTGGCTACCCCTGTAATATCATTTGCCTGTGGAGTAAGCTTTGGCATTACAGGAATTTTTGAGGTTACTGCTTTGACTTTTTCCACGATTTGTGCTGCAATCTTTGGGTCACATCCAAAAGGCATTCCAAATTTTTCTACATTAGGACAAGAAACATTTAATTCAATTATTTCAGGTTTTTTTGCTGCAACAAATTCTGCGACTTCAGCAAACTCGTTTATTGTTGTGCCATAAATGCTTGCAATCAAAGGAAAATTTCTTTTCTTCATTTTATTCCAGAATTCATCCATGTTTTTGTAGCCATGGGTCGGCAAACCAACAGCATTAAGCGTTCCAAATTCAGTTTTAACTATTATTGGATTAGGATGCGGTTTTCTTGGCTTAGGACCAATGCTTTTCAAAGTAATTGCGCCTGCACCAGAATCATATATTTCCTGCATTTCCCCGAATTTTTCTCCAAAAAATCCTGAAGGCAAAACAGTCGGATTCCTGAAATCAAATACCTTGTTTTTTATTTTTAAATCTGGTTTCATGTTATAATGAAAGAAATACAAAAAGTTTTTATAACAGAAAGCTGTTTAGTTTAAGTGATTAAAATGAATAAAACAGATTTGAATGCAATCGGAATAGCAGTAATTGTTTTGATTATTTGTTTCGGGGTTTATTCTTTGAGTGACGCATCACAGGGAATTAGCCAAACAAAACTGGCAGCAAGATTATTAGCTTATGCCGGAGCAATTTTATTAACTGTTTCTTTTTTGCTTGGGCCAATTAAAAGCTTTAAACCAGAATTAGCAAAATATCTGGTTTACAGAAAAGCTTTAGGGTTATCAGGAACTGCATTAATTATAATTCATTTTTTGTTAGCAATGAACTTTAATTATAAATGGAGCTTTGGTGCTTTATTTAATTTTAATAATCCATTTGGTTTTCCTTTTACTATTGCAATGATTTCTTTCTTGATTTTTATTGCAATGGCTTTGACTTCTAATGCAGATTCAATCAAAAAACTGGGTTTTAAAAAATGGAAATGCCTGCACAGAATAGGATATATTGCTTTATTTTTAGGAATACTTCATGCATTGTATATCCCTCAAAGCATTTTCTTTTCCACAAGACATGGAATGTTTCTGGTTGCATTAATAGTGATTGCACTGTTATTGAAAGCTGGTTCAATAATTAAAGACATAAAAAAATATCCTGTTTGTTGAAAACACCCAAAATTTATATAAAATTTTTTACATTACTTTTTTATTATGCAAATTCAAAAAAACCATGTTTTGATTTTTCTCTTTTTAGCCATAGTTATTTCTATTTTTGTTTTATTTCAAAATTTTAATGATTTTGATAAATTAAAAGAACAAGAAATTTTATTTAATGCAGAAGAAGCACAAAAAGCAGAATTGCTTGCAGAAAAAACAACTGAAGTGAAAATAATTGAAAAACTAAGTGAAATTTATTCAGAAGACAAAGTTTGTTCTTCACAAGAATTTATTGACAGATTAAATTTTGTTAATACTTTTTCTTTTGCAACAGGAATTTCTGTTGAAGTTCCGCCAAATCAAATTCAAGCAAAAGAAGTGATTAATGAAGCAGGCAATTGTATTCCGGAAATAAATAAATCAACTGAAAAAAAACAGGATTCAATTTATTTAGTTTCTTATATTTCATTGTTTCCTGAAAACTGTTCTTTGCCAGAAAAAGAAATGAAATTAATAATTGAAGCAAATGTAAAGAATTTAACTACAAAAATAATTGAAGGAGAATTAGATAAAAACACAAAAGGAGTTTTAGGAAATAATTTGTATTTACTTGATTCTTTTGGTAACTGTCCTAAAGAAGTTGTTTACAGGATTTCAATTGATTCAGGCATTTTGAGGTAATTAAATGAATAAAGAAGTTGAAAAGTATTTTGAAAAACAAAAACCAACACAAAAAGAAATTCTTTTGAAATTAAGGAAAATTATTTTTAAAACACTGCCAAAAACAAAAGAAGAAATGAAATGGGGCGCACCTGTTTTTGCTGAAGGAAAATTTTATTTAGTTGGATTAAAAGACCATGTAAATATTGGATTTGCAATCAAAGGTTTGACAAAAAAAGAACTTGAATTATTTGAAGGAACAGGCAAAACAATGAGGCATATCAAAATCTTTTCTGTGAAAGAAATTGATGAAAAAAAATTAGTTAAATTAATTAAATTAGTGAATAAAAAAGCTGTTTGTTCAGGGTGTCAAAAAGTTTTTTGTGTGCTGATCTAATCAAATTTAAAAAGCTTGGTTTAAGAAAAGAGTATTTAATTCTTTTTCAACATTAAAATAGTCAGGAGCTAACAAAAAAGTGATGTAAATGAAAATAGGGGTTTTAACAGGGGGAGGAGATTCCCCTGGATTAAATGCAGCAATAAGGGCAATTTATTACAGAGCAAAAGAATATGATTGGAAAACAATTGGAATCCATAATGGCTGGAAAGGATTAACACAAGAAGGAAAAAGCAAGGAATTAACAGAAGAAGATGTTGAAAGCATTTTTGATAAAGGTGGAACAATATTAGGTTCTTCCAGAACTAATCCTTATAAGATTCCTGAAGGCCCAAAACAAGTGATAGAAAAATTCAATGAATATGGATTAGATGCATTGATTGCAATCGGCGGAGAAGACACTTTAGGGGTAGCAGGAAAATTATTTGAAGATCATAAAATCCCGATTATTGGAGTGCCAAAAACAATTGACCACGATATTGTTGGAACAGAATACACTATTGGATTTGATACAGCAGTAAATGTTGCAGCACAAACAATTGACAGACTGCATACTACGGCAAAATCTCATGGAAAAGTTTTTGTAATAGAAATAATGGGAAGGCACGCAGGCTGGCTTACATTAAGATCAGGAATTGCCGGCGGCGCACATATTATTTTGATTCCGGAAAAACCTTATGACCTGAAAAAAGTTTGTGAAGCAATAAAAAAAAGAGAAAAACAAGGAAAACATACTTTAATTGCTTTATCAGAAGGAGTTCAGCCCCCAAAAAAATTAGAGGAAAAAAAAGATGACTTTGGGCATGTTAGCTTAACTGACCGGGGATTAGCACACTCATTCAAAGAAATAATTGACAAAGAATGTAAAGTTGATTGCAGAGTAATGGTAACAGGTTATATGCTTAGAGGAGGCAGTCCAACTGCATATGACAGGATTTTTGCATCAAAAGTAGGAAGCGCAGCAATTGAATTTATTAAAGAAAAAAAATTTGGAAACATGACTGCAGTGAAAGACGGGCAAATAAAGCCTTTTCCATTAAAAGAAGTAATAGGAAAATACAAAACTGTTTCAGACCAAGAATACAAATTACTGCAAAGCCTGTTTGAAGGAGACATAATGTAATTAATTCAAACAAAAGCAAAACTATTTTAATGAAAAAAACAATATTTTTCTGAATGAATTCAAACAAAAAAAAATTGACCAGAAAAGAGCTGTTAAAGAAATTATTAAATGCTCCTGTGAAAAACATTAAATTCTCTGATAAAAAAATTTCTTTTGATTTTTTTGAAAACAAAATTTCATACAAAATTGAATTAAAAAAAGAAGATCATGTAGCTGAATGGAGCAGGAAATACAGGAAAATTTTTATTGACAAAAAATTCAGCAAAAAAGACCTGAATAAATCATTTAAAGCATTATGTGTTCATGAAGCAGTGGAAAAATTCCTTGTGGAAAAAATGCATTTAAAGCTTGACAAAGAAGCACATGTAATTGCAACAAAAAAAGAAAAGCAGTTCCTGAAAAAACTTAAAGGCAACTGGAGAAGCCATGAACTCTTGGTTTACTGGGACTGGCATCAACAAGGCGAACACTAAAAAAAGCGTTAAAATGAGCATGAAATATAATATGAACAAAAAACTTAAGAAAAATAGTGTTATTACCAAGAAAAAACATGACAAACGGCATAAAAAAAACAAGGAATACAACAAAAAAGATGATAAAGAACACGAATTTTGCCACAAAAAAATGAGAATAACAATAAAAAAATAGCCCTTGATTTTTTAATAAAACCAAATTATATTTTCATGTTTTAAATGATTTGCACAAATAATATTTTAATATGTCTCTTTCAATAAAAAACATTTCGATTTCCATTGGCAAAAAAGAAATATTACATGACGAAAGCGTGGGAATCGCAGATGGTTCTAAAGTCGGACTTATTGGCAAAAACGGTGTTGGAAAAACAACGCTTCTCAAAGCAATTTTGGGTCAAATGGATTACACTGGCGAAATTAAATTTACCGGCAAAGCAGCCTATTTTTCACAACACATTGAT
>Ga0066639_10001584_pt1 | contig 20274 bp, 22 predicted proteins | sample CryGeyCG2114_010_2_FD_59504 | JGI IMG/M metagenome (GOLD analysis project Ga0066639, IMG submission 59504) | Groundwater microbial communities from aquifer - Crystal Geyser CG10_big_fil_rev_8/21/14_0.10 | ecosystem: Environmental > Aquatic > Deep subsurface > Groundwater | place: USA: Utah...
CCAAACAACGTGAAGGTAATATTGGTGGTTGTTATTGTGTGGGTACGGTTTGTGATTGTAAAAATTATAAACAGATTACTAATGAAGAGTTATTAAAATTAGAGGTAGATGTATTAGTTCCAGCTGCCTTGGAAAATGCCATTAATGAAAAAAATGCTGGACAAGTAAAAGCAAAGATAATTATGGAAATGTCTAATGGAGGTATTGTGCCAGAGGCAGAAGAAAAGCTTTTAAAGAAGGGTAAATTAATTGTGCCAGACGTATTAGCTAATGCTGGTGGGGTGACGGTTTCATATTTTGAATGGGTGCAAAATTTGGCTAATTATTATTGGAAAGAGTCAGAGGTTAATATAAAATTAAAGAAAATTATGGTGGAAAGTTTTAATGAAGTTTGGCAGCTAAAAGAGAAATATAAAACTGATATGCGGACAGCAGCTTTTATATTGGCTTTGGGAAGAATACAGGAGGCGATGAAACTTAAGAATGGCTAATAATTTTCAATTTTCAATTTTCAAACAATTTTCAATTACAAAATTTATAATTGTTAATAAAGAAGCCCGAGAAAATTTCTTGGGCTTTTTGGTTGTTAAAATTTGAGTATTAATTAGAGAGATAAAGAAAAGTTGTTTTATTAGTTTTAATGTAAATAGAAGTAAGCACGGGATCCTTCACTTCGCTAACGCTCCATTCAGGATAAATTTCGTAATTTATATAAGGCAATACCGGTGGCGACACTAACATTGAGAGATTCTTTCTTGCCAAACATAGGAATGGACAGAGTAGCGTCAGCAAGTTCAAGAACTTTCGGACTGATACCTTTAACTTCATTGCCAATAATAAGAGCACAGGGAAATTGAGGTTTAAATTTTGAAATGTTTTTGGTATTTTTACCAGTTTCTAGGGCATAAATTTTAATACCTTGTGATTTAAGTTGGGTAATTAATAAATGAGTTTGATAGTATTTTTCCCAAGGAAGCCATTCGTCAGCACCTAAGGCAACTTTGCAAATTTCTTTACGGGGTGGAGTGGCAGTATAGCCACAGAGATAGATTTTAGAAATATTAAAAATATCAGCTGTTCTAAAAATAGAACCGACATTGTGTAAACTTCTTATGTTTTGGGCGATGAGGTAGAGTTGTTTCATAATTCATGGGCTCCTTCGGCTTCGCTCAGGATAAATTGCAGTGGACCGGTATTATGAAGTGAGCGGATGTTTTGAGCGATTAAAAAGAGAGATTTATTTGGCATTTTTTTAAATTTAGTATGGGTAAATTATTAAATTTATGGTATTATTAGTGTAGCAAGTCAAACGAGTTAAGTAAATTAAGTGAGTTAAGCCTGCCTACCGGTAGATAGGTGAATTAAGTAAATTAAGTTAATTATGTTTGCTAAACCAACATACAAATTTGAAAATAGATTATACAAACAGGGGTATAAAAACATTGCTGGTTTGGATGAAGTGGGTCGCGGAGCGTGGGCGGGACCGGTAGTAGCCGCTGCAGTTATTTTACCACCTAAATTAAAAATTAAAGGCATTAGAGATTCAAAACTGTTAAGTCCTAAACAAAGAGAAGCGCTTTATATTTATATTAATAAGAAAGCTTTGGGGGTAGCGGTTGGGATAATTTCAGAAAAGATTATTGATAGTCAGGGAATTATTGTGGCTACTAGAATGGCTTTTCTAAAAGCTATTAAGAATTTAAAAATAGATGTAGATTATTTATTAGTAGATGGTTGGAAAATTTTTGAACATGAAAAACCAACGGATTTTTTAATAAAAGGTGATAATAAAATCGTTTCAGTGGCGGCGGCAAGTATTATTGCTAAAGTAACTCGTGATCATATATTAATGGATTATCACCAACAATATCCACATTATAATTTTGCTAAACATAAAGGTTATGGTACTAAAGAACATCGAGAATTATTATATCAGCATGGATTATCAAAAATACATCGTAGTAGTTGGCAGCCAATGGTAGGATTCTAATTTTTTAAATTTTTAAAATTGAGATGATATCAAAGCTGGTTGCTTGCTTAAAATCAACTTATTTCCTATAATAAGATTAGGGAAAAGAGTAGTCATTTAATATAAAAATAATGATACAACAGGCCAAACAAGTTAGAGGGGGTAATGAATTTTTAAATGCTCAAGATATTTAAAAAAATGAATTGGGAGTAATTTATGGTGCGCGGGTAGGTGATTTGGGTTGTGGTGGTAATGGATATTTTACTTTTGCGGTTAGTAAATTAGTGGGGCAAACTGGTTTAGTTTATGCAGTTGATATTTTAAAGATGATTTTGAAGAATATTGAAAATAGAGCTAAAATGATAGGCTTAGAAAACATTGAAACAGTTTGGTCTAATTTGGAAAATTATGGAGCCACCAAAATTAATGATAACAGTTTGGATTTTGTGCTGTTGGTGAATATATTGTTTCAGAATAAAGCACCAGAAAAAATAGTTCGTGAAGCTAATCGAATATTAAAAAGAGGTGGTAAAATGTTAGTTATTGATTGGAAGGATGGTAGATTTCCTTTTGGTCCAACAACAGAAATGAAAATTAAAGTAGAAGATATTTCAGATATTGCCTTAGGCGCTGGTTTAAAAAAGACAAAGTATTTTGAGGCCGGGAAATATCATTATGGGATTGTTTTTGAAAAAATATAAATTAATCAAAAAATAATTAACAATTAATAAATTTTTAATTTATTATTATCAATGTGATTCAGGGCTTCGCGATTCGCTATCGCAAATATTACTCAGCCCGTTCTCGCTACAAAATATAAATAAATTTATATTTTGTTTAACTCTCGAACTATGAATAATCTATTAACATTACAATATTGGTTTAATTTATTACCGGGTCCATGGTTGGACGAATATTTAAAAATTATTTATGCAGCTTTTGGTTTATTAATAATTTTAGGTTTAATAGCGTGGTTATTTGTTGGTAAAAATAAAAATAATAAATTAATAAAGGTGGTTTGGCAAAAAATTCAACGAGTTAGTTTGTCAGTTGGGATAATTGGTTTGGCCCTAATATTTTTTAGACAACAAAGAATTTATTTTTTAGGGATGCCTTTTTTAATGTTGTTATTATTATTGGGAGCAATTATCTGGGCATATTTTATTTATAGATATATTGTTAAAGTTTTACCAATAAAAAAAGAAGAAATTAAAGCTAAGAAAGAAAAAGAAAAATATTTACCCTAAAAATATTTAAGCATAAAAGCATTAAAACATAAAAACACTACATTAATGTAGAATTTATTTAAATTATTAAAGCATAGAAAATATAAAAATAATTATTATTAATATATTATAAAATAAAAAAACGTGGTTTGTTTAGTGAGATAGTGATAGAAATGAAGGTGGAAGTTTTCGCTATCATAAATATTACTCGGCCATGAAATATTAGTGTGATTCAGACCATTGCGGTTCGCTGTCGCAAACATAGCCTCACCTTAAATTATCAAAGTGATTCAGGGCTTACGCTGGCGCACAAATAGTGCGCACCGCTCCAGCCCGTTCTCGCTACTCTGAGTGAATTAATTCACTCCTCGTTTAACGCTCGAACTATGCATACTAGACGTAAAGGTGATATTGGAGAAGAGATAGCTTTGGAATATTTATTAAAACATAAATATAAAAACATTCAACAGAATTATTATACACGCTATGGTGAAATAGATTTAATTGTTTGGGATGAAGAAAATAAGGAACTGGTTTTTGTAGAAGTTAAAGCACGCAGTTCTAATAAATTTGGTCGGCCGGAAGATGCAGTGGGTAATGTAAAATTAGGTCGAATAATGGATAGTGCTGATTGTTATTTAGTGGAAGTGGGTTATCAAGATAAATATCGTTTTGATTGTGTGGCGATAGAAATGAATGATAGAGGTGAGGTTATTGACATAACTCATTTTAAAAATATAAGTTGATTATTTAAATTAAGATTATGTATAAATATATTAAAAAAATTTATAAAAAACTTCCTTTTGTGTCAGCTGATGAAGAATTAGCGGAAGAAGTTTTTATAGATACCGTAGAACAGTCTGATAATAAAGAAACAGATTGGTTGGCTGAAGAAAGTCTAAGCCAATTGGCGGTAGATGTTTATGAGCAAAGTGATAGTTATATTATTAAAGCAGCGGTGCCGGGTGTTAAGCCAGATGAAATAAAAGTAGTAATTGATGATAATAAATTAATTTTAAAAATAAATAAAAAAGAAGAAAGTGTTGATAAAAATGCTAATTATTTTTATCAGGAGTGTTACTGGGGTAATTATGTGAGAGAAGTTTCTTTGCCAGCTGAAGTTAGAAATGAGGATGTTGAGGCTATTTTAAAAAATGGTGTTTTGGTAATTAAGATTAAAAAATTAATTAAAAATGGTCCAACTACTGTAAATATTAAAACTGAAGGGCCTTTCTCATAATTAATAATATAATAATATGGAAGATATTTTTAACAAAAGAAAAAATATGTTAGCTACGGTTGATAGAATAGAAAAAGAAGTGGCTGTTTTGAAGTTTGATGATGGGCAAATTTTAAATTGGTCTTTAGAAAATTTACCAGCGGATGTTGAAGAGGGTTCTCAAATTAAATTAGTTTTGTTTTCAGATAAAAGCGAGCAAGCTGAAAGAGAAGAATTGGCCAAAACGGTACTGAATGAAATTTTGAAGACGGAGTAGATTACTAAAGCACATAAAACACAGAAAGCACTAAAGCACGGGGAAATTTAATTATTAAATTATTTAAGTATTTGTTGAAATGGATAATATTTTTAAAACAAGTAAAAATTTGAAATGGTTATTAATTGTTATAACCATTTTTTTAGCTGTAGTGATTATATTATTTTTAGCACTGGGGTTTTATGATATGCGTTTTCAAAATAAGATTTTTTTAGGTGTTAAGGTGGCAGGAATTTCATTGGGTGGTAAAAATGTAGACCAAGCTAAAACTTTATTGCAAACTAAGGTTGATAATTTGGCTGATAAAGGTATTATTTTTTCTTATAAAGATAAAGACTATAGAGTTTTACCAATTGTAGCTGTTGATGATGAATCTAGTCAGGTATATGAATTATGGAGCTATGATGTAAAATCCGCGATAGAGCAGGCCTATGGTTTGGGTAGAGATGAGGGTATTTGGCAAAATAATATTAAACGCTTAAGTTACTTATTAAAGGATAAGAAAATAGAAATCGAATATAAATTGAATCAAGGAAAAATAATTCAATTGGTTAGAGATAATTTTGTTGAATATGAAAATCCTGGTAAGGATGCGAATTTAGTTTGGAAAAATAATAAAATAATGATAGCCGAAGAAGAGACTGGTATGTCTTTTGATTATCAGCAGGTAATAGAATCTTTATTAAAGGAGTTGGCTGAAGTTAATAGTAATAAAATTGAATTAGTATTGGAAGTTGATGAGCCACATATTATTAAGAGTGAAGTGGAATTTTTAACAACTCAAGTGGGTGAATTATTAAAATTAGCACCTATAACTTTAAAGTTAATTGTTCCAGAATATTATCAAGGTAGAAAAAGATTTAATGTAATTGAGTGGTATGTTAATTATCAGCAGTTACAAGATTGGTTAAGAATTAAATTAGACCAAAATAAACAACCAGTTATTGGACTTAATGAGGATTTGGTTAAGGAATATTTGTTAGATATAGCAACAATAGTGGATACACCAGCCCAAGATGCTAAGTTTAATGTGGAGAATGGTAAAGTGGTTGAATGGCAATCATCAGAAGATGGTTTTGTATTAAATATTAATGAAACCTTTAATAGCCTTGATAGGTTGGTGATGGCCAATAACAAGGAGGTGATTGAATTAACTTTAACGATGCAGAGATCTCAAATTACTAATGAAAATGTGAATGATATGGGAGTTAGGGAATTATTTGGGGTAGGTGAATCTGATTTTAGTGGTTCACCATTAAATCGACGACATAATATTAAAACAGGGGCGGAAGCTTTAAATGGTTTGTTAATTGCGCCAGCTGAAGAATTTTCTTTGATGACTAATTTAGGAGAAATAGATGCAGCTAACGGATATTTACCAGAATTGGTTATTAAAGATGGCAGAACCATACCTGAATATGGAGGTGGTTTATGTCAGATTGGGACGACGGCGTTTAGATTAGCAATTAATGCAGGTTTACCAGTAACTGAGAGACGGAATCATTCTTATCGAGTGGGTTATTATGAACCAGCTGGAACGGATGCGACAGTTTATAATCCATGGCCTGATTTTAAATTTATAAATGATAGTCAAGAATATTTATTATTACAAACGAGGATTGAAGGTAATAAATTAATTTTTGAATTTTGGGGAACGCCTGATGGCCGCCAAGTGGCGACCACCAGTCCAGTCATTTATAATATTGTTAAACCTGGAGAAGCAGAATATATAGAAACTGATGGGTTAGCACCAGGTGAAAAGAAATTATTGGAGCATGCTCACAATGGAGCGGATGCGCAATTTGAACGGACAATTATTTGGCCAGAGAGTTTGGGGCGAGAAACTATTGAAGAAATTTGGAGTTCACATTATGTGCCATGGCGAGAAAAATGGTTGATTGGAGTTGAGGTGAGTGAGGCAACTACGACGGATGTTTTAGTGGAGTAGTCGATGAAATTGGTGATGACGAATTACGAATTATGAATAAAGAATTACGAATAAAATATTGTTGTTAAAATAGTACCAACCATGGTACCAACTATGGTACCAACTATAGTTGGTACCAAAATAGATATATGAATAAAGAATTTAAAAAAGCCACTTTAGAAAAGTGGTTTTTGTCAAATAAAATTTAATACTTTAGGAGTAATTAGTAATTAGTTTGGTAAGATGGTAAAATAATAATATGAAAAAATATAAGGCAGTTATTTTAGTATCAATTATTAGCGCTCTGGTTTGTGCAGTGGCGAGTTTTTGGGTGGGTGAAGGTGATTGGCCATTTTTACCTTATGTACTTTTGGCTGGAGGATTTATGGTTTGGATTCAAAAAGAAGATGCTACTCATAAATTTTTAGGCAGACTGCTAATTGGATCACTGCTTTTTGGATTTTTGACGATGACTTTAATTTTTTTGAGAATGTTTGTGCTGTCGCAGTTGGTTTATGATTCGCCATTACCATTTTCTGTATTATGGAATAAAGATATATTGATGGTGGCTACGGTTTTTTCATTGGTTGGCTTTTTGGGTGGACTGTTGGGAATAGTTCTAAAAGGTTTTTATTCTTTGTATAAAACTAAGTTGGATAAAGTATTAATTTTTATTGGACCGCTACTGGTGGTGTTTTCTTCGCTGGCTATTATAAAAGTTAAAATTGGCGGTACCATTATGAGTAGTTTGCATGGTTGGCCGTATCCGTTTTGGATTCACCAAATTAAAGATGTAGTTGACGGGTTTCAAATAGATAAGTGGATTTTTTCACCTGGCAGTCTTTATCATTATGTTATTTTTAACTATTTATTATATTTAATAATATTTTTCTTGGCATATTATTTAATAAAATTTGTAAATAAAAAATTGAAAATAAAAAAGATAAATACTACGATATTTTTATTTGGATTATTAACTTTGATGATAGTAGGATTTATTTCTTTTTTAGCTGTAAAGCAATCATACATATCGCACCAAATCGCCAGTGCCGGATATTGTGAAACTAATTCAGATTGTGTAATTATTAGCAACAAATGTCCGTTTAGTTGTGCGGTGGTGACTAATAAGAGTAATGCCAATAGAATTACGAATTTAATAAATTCTTTTCCTGCAACGTGTGAGCTTAAATGTTTTGGCCGTGAAAAAGCGGTTTGTTTGGAAAATAAATGTCGGGTTTCTATTAGTTATTCATCAGGAAATAATAATGATGAGTTATGGCAAAAAATTAAACAGGCAATTGATAAGTGTGAAGTTAGTTCAATTATGCAAACTCATAGTTTGGAAGTGACGGCTGTTTTAAAAAGTGGAATGATTATAAAAGCCATAGAGCCGGAGATTGATGATATTTTTGATATTGTGAAACAAGCAGACTATAAATGTGGCGAGATAAGAATGGCTACGGAATAATTTATTGTTAATAATATTAGTTGAATGATTCAAGTTAGAGTTGTAGTGTTGGAGGGTGATTAGATATTAAAAATTGATTTAAACTACCAAATTATTAGGTTCAGGACAAAGCCCTGAACCAACATTAAGTAATTAGATATTAAAAAAAGCCACTTTAGAAAAGTGGTTTTTTAGATAAATAAAAAAGGGCTTTCTTGTAGAAAGCTCTGAGAGGAAAATATTATTACTGTTTGGAAATAATTTTTAATCTAAAAATATTTTCTGAAAGAGGTATCATTGTACGAAATTCCCAGTCATTAACAGCGGCTATGATCGTAGTAAAGTCAATGAAATCTTTTTCTGTTCTTAAAAATTCAGCTGGAAATTTAACAATATTATTAGATAATGTTAGGGGGAGACCATGTCTGTCTGTAAAATAGATATATTTATAATGTGATTCCCAAACAACAAAAAACTCTGGTTGAATATTAATTTTTGGCATTTTTGTTTTCTCCGTTGTTATTTTTATTTTAAAAAATTATATTCTCTTTACTCCAAGAGAAGAAAATCCTTTTTAGAGAAATTCGAGTGGTGAGACCAGAATTAACCTAGAAAGAGATCCCCATGCTCGTCGTCTCTTGGAGAAAATAAAATGTAATTGAAGACATCTAAACATTTAAGCATTTAAACATCTAAACATAGAAACTATTAAAGAACAGAAAACATTTAAACACTAAAATAGATGTTTATTAGGTTTCTAATTATAGTAGCATGGATTTAAAAACTTGTCAAGTTGAGCAGTAAATTATGTAAATATATTTGAATATATAATTTAACCACCCCGTCCCGATTTTTAATAAATCGGGACACCCCTCCTTGGAAAGGAGGAGATATTTTATTTGATTTTATTGACTAAAGTTGTATATTCTGCTAAATTCAAGATAGAGAGTTTGAGGGATAATTTATATAATTAAATTTTAATTTTACTCAGTGAGATTATTATAAACTAAGAAACACGGGATCCTTCGCCCCACTGCTGTGGGACTCAGGATAAATTCTTTGTTCACAATAAAACTATGGCTAAAAATAAATTAGAAAATCTATTATTTAAAAGTGAACTTTTTTGGGATGAAGCGAGTCAGGCTGAACAAAATCAGGCTAGTAAATTTAGTGAACAGTATAAAGAATTTTTAAATAAAGCTAAAATTGAAACAGAGGTAGTACAGGAAAGTATTAAATTAGCTAAGCAGGTTGGTTATAAAGAAGTTAGTTTGGACCCCACTTCGCCGAGGTTACACGGGGCAAGTGATAAATTAGGAAAGAATAAAAAAGTATTTTTTGTAAATCGTGGCAAAAGTGTAGTCTTGGTTGATTTGGGTAATAAAGATTTAGAAAAGGGAGCCAATTTTTTATTAGCCCATACGGATTCACCCAGATTAGATTTAAAAGTTAGGCCACTTTATGAAGATGGCGGCATCGCTTATTTAAAACCACATTATTATGGTGGTATTAAAAAATATCATTGGCCAGCCATCCCTTTGGAAATGCGCGGCAGTATCATTTTAAAAAATAATCAAGAAGTCAATATAAATATTGGCGGTAAAACAAATGAGCCAGTTTTTGTGATTTCAGATTTATTGCCGCATTTGGAAAAAGAAAAATTAGAAAAACCATTAAAAGATGCGATTGATGGGGAAGAAATGAATATTATTGTGGGTTCAATTCCAGTTAAAGATAAAAAAGCAAAGGAACGAGTTAAGTTGGCAATTTTGGAATGGTTAAATAAAAATTATAAAATTAAAGAAGTTGATTTTGTGTCAGCTGATATCCGGTTTGTACCAGCTTTTGAAGCTCGGGATGTGGGTTTGGATAAAAGTTTGGTGGGTGGCTATGGTCAGGATGATCGAGTGTGTGTTTATACGAGTTTGCAAGCTTTTTTACAAGCTAAAAATAAACAGAGTAAAATTTTATATTTAGTAGATAAGGAAGAGGTCGGGAGTATGGGGACAACTGGAGCAATGTCTTTGTGGTTGGAAAATGTGTTAGAATATTTATTAAAGCAAACTAATTCAGAGTTGAGTGTGAATGATATATTTAGAAAATCAAGTGCGATTTCGGCTGATGTGGTGGCGGCATTTGATCCAGATTATAAAAATGTGTTTGATGAAAAAAATTCTATTCATTTGGGTAAGGGAGTAGCAATTGAAAAATATTTAGGTTATCGAGGTAAGGCGTTGACCGTTGATGCTGAGCCTAAGTTTTTAAGAGAGATGATGGATTTATTTGAACAAAAAAAAGTGGTGTGGCAAACTGGTCATTTGGGTAAGATTGACCAAGGTGGTGGTGGTACAGTGGCGGTACATTTAGCTAATCGGAATTTAGAAGTAGTTGATATGGGAGTGGCTTTATTAAATATGCATGCACCTTATGAATTGGCGAGCAAAGGAGATATTTTCTCAGCTTATAAAGGGTACAAGGCTTTTTTGGAGAAATAAGATATTAAAATAAAAAATTTAATTAAAAAAAAGAGATTGGCATGAGCCAAAATTATTTAAAGAAAATCAAAACTCAAACTTTTTCAATGTTTTATAATCCTACTTGTGCTAAGCCTTATTTAATTCATTTAGTTAATGAGGATAAATTAGGTCTTGATAATCTAAATGCTGTTGAAACTAAGGATGTATTAGGGTATGGTCAGACAATGGAAGAAGCAGCCAAAAATGTATGGCAAAAAAAGTTTGGAAATAAGAAATAATTTTTATGGGGGAGTGTTTATTCCCCCATATTTTCTAAAAAGGAGGAAAAGTTGGAGTTTCAAGGAGTTATATTAGGAGCAATTTATAGGAGAAAACAAATAACCCTATATAATTATGTTAAAGTAATCAAAATTGAAAAAAATATTATTTTTTATCGGGTTTGTAATAGTGGAGGTTTGATAATTAATGAGGGATGGTCTTTTTCTCGATTGAGATTAGACCTTTTTGTAAAAATATATGAAATTAAATAAAACAGTTAATAATAGATATTTATTAACTGTTTTTTATTTTTAAGAAAAGAGGGAAAGGTTATATTTTATTTGCCAAAAAGGGGTTAAATTGGTAGACTTGATATATAAATATTAATATTAAATAAGAAATATTTTATGTATAAAAGAATCGGATTTATTATAATTTTACCTATAATTTTTATTACATTAACCGGTTGTGGCGGAATGCTAGATTTTTTAGATGCAGAAATGAATAAAGCGGTTAGCAAAGGTGATCCGAAAATTTGTCGTAAAATGGATGAAGAGGATAGAAAAGAGCGCTGTCTAAGTAAAGTGGCTGAGAAAAATGAAGATATCGATCTATGTGATGAAATTAAAGATCAGGGACGTCAAGATGGTTGTTTTACTGGGATTGCTGTTAAGCAAAATAATGCTGATCTTTGTGAGAAAGCTGAACAAGAAACTAGACGAGATGCTTGTTATCAAACGATTAGTGTTAATAATGATGATTCAAGGTTGTGTGATAAAATTATTAATAAAAATACCCAAGGTGATTGTTTTAAAACAGCAGCTTTAAAAAATGATGATTTAAGTCTGTGTGGTAAGATTGAGAATGCCTGGTATGCTAATGAATGTTATAAAGGTATTTTTCAAAATAATCCTGATCCAGCTAATTGTGAATCTATTTATATTCCGGATGACCAAAAAGATTTGTGTTATGCTGTGGTAGCAGCGAAAAATAATGATGAACAATATTGTGATAAAGTAATTAATATTACTGCCAAGAATGATTGTTTAACTGATGTAGCAGTGGCTACCAATGGAAATTTATTATGTGGCAAAATTGAAGAGCAACGTGCTCGTGATAATTGTTATAGTCAGGTGGGAATAAAATTCCAGAACGCAAATGATTGTGCAAAAATTGAAAAGGTTACTACTAAAGATTCTTGTTATCAAGCGGTAGCTGAAGCGGCAAATGATACAGGCTTGTGTCAAAATATTGATAATAAAACTAAACAGATAAATTGTTTTAAGACAATTGCTAAAAATAAAAAAGACGGTGCTGTTTGTTTATATATTGATGATAATGACAAGCGCTATGATTGTGTTTATGGAGCAGCAGTGGCTGCTAAAAATGCGAGTGGTTGTGAAGCGATTGAATCAAAAGGCACACGTGATAAATGTATTCACAACGTAGCCGTGACTAATAAAGATACAAATGTGTGTCGTGATTTAAAAAACTCAGAAGAAAAAGCAGAGTGTGAAAAATCAACTACTTTGACGGAATTGCAATACTGAGTATTTTTATTATAATGAAATTTTATTTTTTTGATTATTATTTAATGTGAATCCTATAAAACACGGGATCCTTCGCCTCGTAGTAACGAAGCTCAGGATAAAGTGCATATAAATAAAATTATGTCAGAAGAAAGTGTAGTAACTCCAAAAGAAAAAGAAGAAGATAAAAACTTTGATTTAAGTTTGCGACCAAAAAGTTTAGCTGAATTTATTGGTCAAGAACAAATCAAAGCTAATTTAAATATTTTTATTGAAGCCGCTCGTCAGCGTGGTGATGCTTTGGAGCACGTACTTTTTTATGGAGCCCCAGGTTTAGGCAAAACAACGTTAAGCCATATCATTGCCAAAGAAATGCAAGCTGATATTAAAGTTACCTCAGGGCCAGCCATTGAAAAAGCAGGAGATTTGGCAGCTATTTTAACCAATTTAAATTCCGGTGATGTGTTGTTTATTGATGAGATTCATCGGTTAAATAAATCAATTGAAGAAATTTTATATCCAGCCATGGAAGATTATTGTTTGGATATAATTGTTGGCAAAGGACCATCGGCTAGAACTTTAAAATTAGAATTACCACATTTTACTTTGGTGGGAGCCACGACTAGATTAAGTTTAATTTCCTCACCCTTGCGTGATAGATTCGGTAATGTATTTAGAATTGATTTTTATAATCCTCAAGAAATTAATCAGGTGGTTAATCGGTCAGCTAATATTTTAAGTATTGGTTTAGATGAAGAGGCGGCTTTAGAAATTGCTATGAGATCCAGAAGTACACCCAGAATTGCCAATAGATTATTGAAAAGAGTTAGAGACTTTGCTCAAGTTAAAGGGGATAGTCATATTCGATTAGATTCATGCCGGTTGGCTATGGAAATGTTAAATGTTGATAAAAAAGGTTTGGATGAAATTGATCGGCGGGTGTTAGAAATTATTGTTAAAAAATTTAATGGTGGTCCGGTTGGTTTGGGGACGATTGCGGCGGCAGCTAATGAAGAGGTAGCGACTATTGAAGAAATTTATGAGCCATTTTTAATTCAGCAGGGATTTTTAGCCAGAACTGCCCGAGGTCGTATGGTGACTAAATTAGGTTATGAACATTTAGGTGAGGAATATCCAGAAGAAAATAAGTTGTTGTAATTTTAAATTTAAATTAATGGAAATACCAATTATTATATTTTTATATTTATATTTAATGATGGTGACATTTTTTATTTTGTTTTCCATATTTTTGGTTTATCATGCATTAAGATTTGGTACGGCTACGATAACTAATCTTTTTACAATGGGATTATTTTTAGCAGTAGCAGCGGGGATATTAATAAGTTCCTATGCTTATATTAGTGGAGTGGATTGGGAGCTAGTTATAAAATTATTTTAATATGTTTAGACTAAAATACTTACCACATAAAAAAGATGATGAACAAATTGTTTTCTTTTTACGACGACATTGGTTTATAATAATTAAAATAATTTTTGTTTATGGTATTTTAGCTTTGATACCAGCATTGTTTTATTGGGTATTAGTGAATGGTGCAGAAATTTGGTTAAATAATGAACTAGCCAAAACATTTTTAGTATTATTGGGTTTTACTTATTATTTATTTTGGTGGTTGTTGCTTTACCATGCGTGGCTAGATTATTATTTAGATATTTGGATTGTGACAAGTCATCGGGTAATTAATATTGAGCAAAAGGGCTTGTTTAATCGTTTTATTGCAGAACATAAATTATTTAGGATTCAAGATGTAGTTTCTAAACAGCAGGGTATGTTGCCGACTCTACTGAATTATGGAGAAGTGCATATTCAAACGGCTGGGAGTGAAAAAACGGTGGTTTTTGAACAGGTATCACGGCCACATTATGTAGCTCAGGAGACGATTAAATTAGTTGAGTGGCGTAAACAAATAGTAGCCAAAACGATGGAAAAAATGGAGAAGTTAGATGAGATGGAAGGGATTGAATAAAAATTTCTAAATTATCCCCCAAGTTATCATTAATAATTTTCTTATTAAATGACGGGGGATCGCCTGTAGGGGGATAAATTACAAATTTTAAATTAATAGTAAATTATAAAATTATCTATAATTATATGATTAAAAGAAAATATTTATTTTTAATTATGCTTTTTTTTCTTGTTTTTATTAGTTTTTTTATTATTAATAAAAGTATATTGGCAGAGGTAGAAAGTGATTATTATGAAATTGTAAATAGGGAAGTTTATTTTGATGATAAATTAATTATTAATGCTGATGCAGAAACATTTAAACCCTTAGCAGATTTTTATGCCAAGGATATAAATAATGTTTATTATATGGACCAGATAATTGAAGGAGCTGATTCAAATTCTTTTGTTATTTTAAGTAGAAAATTTGGTAAAGATAATATTTTTGTATATGAATATTTATTAAAAAAGGAAAATTATGATGCGGAAAGTTTTGAAGTGTTAAGTGTTGATAGAAATAACACGGCACAATACTGGAAAGATAAAAATGGAGTTTATTTTAAATATTTAATTGAAGGAGCTGATTCAAATTCTTTTATACTTCTTAGTAATTTATATTCAAAGGACAATAATAACGTATATTATTGTTTCTATTCAAAATGTGAAATAATTAAAGAGGCGGATGCAGCAACTTTTTTATATTTAAATGACGGTTATGCAGAAGATAAAAATAATAAATATTATGCAGATCCTACAGGGTATAAAATAGTTGAATCCAATGAAAATAATAATAAAGATAATGAAGATAAGGAAGTTTTATTTGAAATATCTAATATGGGTTCTCGTTTGGCTGGTAAATTATTACTTCAAGTTGAAGATCGTGGACGGATTTGGTATGTGTTTCCAGAAAATAATAAAAGATATGAAGTAACTTTTGGGAATGCTTTAAATTTATTTCAAAAATTATCTTTAGGTGTATCAAATAATGATTTAAATAAAATTGGAATTCATTCAGATTCTGTGAATGAAAATATTGATAGTGATAATGATGGTTTTTCTGATAAAAGTGAAGTTGTTGCTGGTTATAATCCTTTTTTGTCATCAGATGTTAATAATAGAGGTAATGATAAAATAGTAATTGATAAAAATTTATCGAATAGACTAAAAGGTAGATTATTACTTCAAGTTGAAGATAAAGGAAGGATTTGGTATGTAGATTTTGAGGGTAAAAGATGGGAAGCAACATGGATTAATTTAATGGATTTATTTAAAAAATTATCTCTAGGTATAACTGATAATGATTTAAATGAAATAGTAAATGAAGACATAGATATATAATTTATAATATTTTATAATATTTATGAAATTAAGTTTATTTGATTACAATTTACCGAAAGAGTTGATAGCTCAAAAACAGATTAAACCGCGAGATCATTCGCGGTTATTAATATTGAAGTCTCCCACCACCTCGTCTCCCGCAGTAGCGGGAGTCACCCCTCCTCGGGCAGGAGGGGATACTATTACACACGATTATTTTTATAATTTAGATAAATATTTAGATAGTAATGATGTGCTGGTTTTTAATGATTCGAAAGTTATGCCGGCGAGGATTAGAATGTATAAAGAAACTGGAGGTAAAGTAGAAGTTTTTTTGTTAAAAGAATTGACAGCAGGTAAATGGGAAGTGATGATTGGAGGAAAGGTGGTTGTTAAGACGAGATTGCGACGTCGCTTCGCTCCTCGCAATGACAGTGGATTTTTGAAATGTGAAATTATAGAAAAATTAGATAATGGGAATTGGGTGGTAAAATTTAATTTAAAAGGTAAAAAATTTAGAGAGGTTTTAGAGAAAATTGGGGAGACACCATTACCACCATATATTAAAACTAAAGACTCAAAACAGATTAGAAAAGATTATCAAACAATTTATGCGCATGATGAGGGTTCGGTGGCAGCACCAACAGCAGGTTTGCATTTTACTAAACGAGTTTTTGAAAAATTAAAAAAGAAAGGTGTTAAAATAGAATTTGTGACTTTACATGTAGGCCTTGGAACTTTTCAGCCGGTGAAGACAAATGAAATTGAAAAACATCAGATGCATGCCGAATATGTAGTTTTAGATCAAGCGACTACTAAAAGATTAAATAATTATAAAAAAGAAGGTAAAAGGATTGTGGCAGTGGGAACGACTAGTTGCCGGGTTTTAGAGGCGATGAGTTTAAAAAATGGAAAGTTAAAAACTGGAGCAAAAGATGTAAATATTTTTATTTATCCAGGATATAAATTTAAATTTGTAGATGAGATGATCACTAATTTTCATTTACCAAAATCAACTTTATTAATGTTGGTGTCGGCGTTGGCGGGCAGGGAGAATATTTTAAAAGCATATAAATTAGCAGTTAAGAAAAAATATCGGTTTTATAGTTTTGGGGATGGGATGATTATTAAATAATTAGTAACTTGTAACTAGTAATTAGTAACTAGTAAAATGAATAATATATTATAAAATTTTGAAACCCTGACAGAAATTGCGGGGTTTTTTTATTTGACAGTTATTTGTTTATATAGTAAGGTAAATTAAATAAATAAAATAAAAAATAAGTTAAAAGAGTTTAATAATTTACTAAAATATTAAAGGGAGGCAGTGATGTCACAAGAATTGTTTTTTTATTATGATGTTTCAAATGATCAAATGTTTCTTTTCGAAAAAAGATATACAAGAGTAGTTTCTTTTAGAGAATTACCTAAAAAATTAAAAGGTGACTGTGCTGTGGATTTATCTTACCTACGTTTAAAGGTAGGCACTAAGGTAAAAGGGCTACTTATTGGAGACCCCAGAATTTTAAGAGATGAAGTGGAATATCTTGGAAGTAGCTGTGGTGGTCGAGGTACTAAGTTGCCAGTGGATATTGCGGAAGCTGCCAGAGAAAATTTTAATAGATGGTTGATTTTTCGTTTTACTGATGGTAGTGATGATATGTTATATATCCTTGATTACAATGTTGCCTTGGCGCCTGATGCGGAAATCACACTGCCCTAAATATTGTGTAAAAAAAATTAAAACCCCCAGTGAAACTTGCTGGGGGATTTTTTTATCGGGTTTATTTTGGAGATTGGGTTTGTTTTTTAAAATTGAGTAGTAATTTTTTGATGTTGGAAAATGGAATAGTAATAGATTTAAATGTTATTGGTTTCTGAGATTGCAATAGTCTTTTAATACTATCAGGGCTTGGCATAAGTAACTCCTTTTTATTTGTTTTTATTTTCCTAAATATTTTAGGGTATGTTTTATTTTATCATCAGTAGTGGTAATAGTTTCAGGTAATTGTTTTAAAGCTTGGCGGACATCACGTTCTTGATAACCGAGACCAACTAGAGCATCAAAAACTTCAGTGTCGGAATCAGTTAGAGAAATTTCTTGTTCATCAATTGGCAAAGATTCAAATTTATTTTTTAATTCAACCACAATACGTTCAGCAGTTTTTTTACCAACACCAGAAACTTTATAGAGGATTGATGGATCGTCGCGCAGAACAGCTTTTTTAATATTGGAAAGTTTGGCGACTTCTAAAATACCCAAAGCTGATTTGGGGCCGACACCGGAGATTGATATTAAAAGTTCAAAAAAAGCTAATTCTTGTTTAGTTTTAAAGCCATATAAATCCATACCATCTTCTTTGTGGCGTAAATAGGTGTAAAGTTCTAGTTCGGTATTTGTTTTTAATTTTTCTAAAATTGTGGGAGCAATAAAAATTTTATAGCCAATGTTGTTGACTAGGAGAGTTATGGATTTAGCATTTTTGTCTAGAATGGTACCTTTGAAGTAAGAGAACATAGAGTAAAGAAATCAAGTGAATTAAGTAAATAAAGCTAGCTAAGTTATAAACTTAGTTTAGCTTATTTAGCAAGATATTTCAATAAAAATAATGTTTAAGGATATATTGGATTTATTAATTTTACTTGATTTACTGGTCTGGCTGTTTAAATTTGACATATTTTCAATATCTGTTATAATAAACACAGAATTTAAAAAGTTCATAAATATCCACATTATTTACTAAAAGCCTTTGTTTTAGCTAAATAATCTCTGGATAAAAAGGAAATAACATGCAGAAACAAATTTTATATACTAAAACATTGAGCGGTTAATTTTCTAGCACTCTTTTTTCGCTAGCCACCGCTTAATTAAGCGGTTTTTTGTTTCTCTGAGATCATTTAAGCATTTAAACATTTAAGCATAAAAACACTACATTAATGTAGAATTTATTAATGTAGAATTTGTTATAAAATTAGCAAAGGTAATAAAATTAAATTTGATTTTTAAGATTTAATTAATTAGATTTTAAAAATTGGATTTAATTAGACAGTTATTTGTAAAATTGAATACCGAAGGAGGAAAATAGTAAAACAGAGTAAAACTTTAAATAAATTCCTAGAAAATATAGGCTTTTAGGAATCCGTAATTTAAGGTATGTGGTGGATACCTAGACTCGAAAGAGCGATGAAGGACGTAGCAGTCTGCGATAAGCCTCGGTGAGCTGGCAAGCAAGCTTTGACCCGGGGATTTCCGAATGGGGGAACCCAGTGCCGTGAAGCGGCATTATCCGACTTTATTTTTTATATCTATTTAAAATACGCCGCACTGAATTAACAAGGTGTAGGAGATTGACTCCGAGGACGACGGTCCCATTTGCTGTAGAACAGTGGCGATGACCTGGGCTAATCAGTAATGCCTGTGTGGCACCATCTAAATGAGAGATTATTTTTTATTTAATCTTATAATCTCTCATTTATTTAATTAATAGATAAAGAAATTAGAGTCGGATGCGCACCCGCTGAAGTGAAACATCTCAGTAAGCGGAGGAAAATAAAAAAAGCTCGACTTAGTCGAGAATATTCCCTTAGTAGTGGCGAACGAACGGGGAACAGCCTAAACTATTTTAAGTGTTTGCTTGAGAAATATACTTTTAGTATATGGATCTAGCATTAAAGGTGTAAGCCGTTGCTTAATTTAGGGTTGCAAGATCTTAACGTTTTTATTACTTACATGATAGAAGATAAGTTACAAAAGTATTTTTCTAGTCAAACATCCCTGGAAAGGGAGACCAAAGAGGGTGATAGTCCCGTAGATGAAAGAAGGTACTCTTATCAGTTAGGTGTTCTTAAGTAGGGCAGGACACGTGAAATCCTGTTTGAAGCTGGGTCGACTATGACCCAAGGCTAAATATTTTTCGAGATCGATAGTGAACTAGTACCGTGAGGGAAAGGTTAAAAGTATCCCGGTTAGGGAGATGAAATAGTATTTGAAACCACATACTAACAAAGAGTTGGAGCCCTTCACATAGTTTTTAATTTATAAAAAATTTAGAACTATGTGAAGGGTGACAGCGTGCCTATTGAAGAATGAGCCAACGAGTTTATGTATATTACTTGTTTAATTCCCTGCGGGGATGAAGGCAAAGGGAAACCAAGTCTTAATAGGGCGTATATTCTTTTGTGTTATTAATTTAACTTTAGAATTAATAACACTTTAGAATAAGGTAGTATGTATAAGACCCGAAACCAAGTGAGCTAGCCATGACCAGGGTGAACCCAGAGTAAAATCTGGAGGAGGCCCGAACCCACTCGCCGTGCAACACGAGGGGATGAGTTGTGGCTAGAGGTGAAATACCAATCGAACTTGGTAATAGCTGGTTCTCCTCGAAATAGCTTTAGGGCTAGCGTCGGTTAATATTAAACTAGGGGTAGAGCACTGGATGAGGTTGGAGCCTTCGGGTATCCTCTTCAACCAAACTCCGAATACTAGTTTGAATTCCCGGCAGTTAGACCGTGGGGGCTAAGCTCCACTGGTCAAAAGGGAAACAGCCCAGATCTCAATCTAAGGTCCCTAAATTTACGTTAAGTGTAGAAGGTTGTAGAAGTTCTTATACAACTAGGAGGTTGGCTTAGAAGCAGCCATCCTTTAAAGAAAGCGTAACAGCT
>Ga0066639_10001585_pt1 | contig 20261 bp, 16 predicted proteins | sample CryGeyCG2114_010_2_FD_59504 | JGI IMG/M metagenome (GOLD analysis project Ga0066639, IMG submission 59504) | Groundwater microbial communities from aquifer - Crystal Geyser CG10_big_fil_rev_8/21/14_0.10 | ecosystem: Environmental > Aquatic > Deep subsurface > Groundwater | place: USA: Utah...
TGGCTTATTCTATCATGAACTTGAGAGTGGTGTTTGGGAAAAACTCACTATGAGTTCAATGTTATGTACAATATAGCATAATACAAACAAAAAAACTACCAATACACTTCAAGAGCAGGCTTCAATCGACTTACATTTCTACTTCTTTCCCAGTTTTTCCCACACAACAAGGAGTGGGCTAGCGAGAAAAATGGATGAATATGTACCAAATCCTATACCAACAATAAGGGCGAGAGCGAAATATTTTATTGTTTCTCCTCCAAAGAAAAATAGCGCGAAGAGCACAATGAGCGTAGTACACGACGTACCCAATGAACGAACAAGTGTTTCGCTAACACCTTTGTTAATAACAAGTTCAAATTTTGAATAACCGATCTTTATGAGATTCTCACGGATACGATCAAACACAACAATCGTATCATTAACCGAATATCCGAGAATAGTCAAAATGGCAACTACAAATGGTATATTCACCTCTATCCCAAAAAAATGACCTAAAAGAACAAACACACCAACAGTAACCATGACATCATGAATGAGGGCAATGACAGCTGTCACGCCAAATTTCCACGACGATACCGGTTTTGAGACTTTTCGAAATGCGTAGGCAATGTAAAGAATAATGGACAAAAGAACGATAAGCGTAATCTCCCATGTCCGCTCTTTCAAATTTTCGCTAATGGAAGGTCCTACTGTCTCTATACGTTCTTCTCGAACTGATAGTGTCAAAGGAACCACATCGGTCATAGAAATTTCACCGTCTTCTCCCATAACGAGTTCTACAACACCATCCGTATCGTCAAAATTTACAGGAATGCTCCCATCCTCTGTTCTTGGTTTTTCTGGAGTTGCTCCTGCGTCGGGCGCAAATATAAAAAATGCTGTGCGCAATGTTTCGAGCATACCCTGATGCTCAGTTTCCGTAATAAATCGTGTTCGGATAATCATCGCGTCTTCTCCTGTTGGCTGTACCTGTACCTCCCCGAGCTGAAGATGTGCGAGTGACTCCCGCACATCTTCGATAGAAGGTCGTTCATTCATAAATGTCACCTCAACAAGCGATCCGCCGGTAAAATCAATGCCGGGTTTTAGTCCAATAGTGAACAGCAAAATAACACTTGTCAAAAAAAGGATGCTAGAAATGACGAAAGGGATGCGCTTGTATCTAACTATATTCATACAGAAAAATTAGAGTTCAGAAGACTTCTGTGCCCCAAGAAACAGGATGTTCCCTTGTTCTTTAAACCATGGAACAACAAACCGTAACATGATGCGAGTAATCGTAATTGCACTAAACATACTCACCAAGATACCGATGCCAAGCGTGATGGCAAATCCTTTTACAAAACTCGACCCAAAGAACATCAGTAACGCACAAGTAAGGAGTGTTGAAACATTTCCATCTCGAATAGATGTCCATGCACGCACAAACCCTTCTTCTACTGCTGATTTCAAACTTTTGCCATCTTTCAGCTCTTCTTTCAACCGTTCAAATATCAAAACATTCGCATCAACCGCCATACCAATAGACAAAATAAATCCTGCAATGCCTGCGAGCGTAAGCGTGACACCGATACGCTTTAATAAGGCCAGTGTCAACGCTGTATATATGACAAGAGATATAACGGAAATACATCCAGGAAGTCTATAGTAGATGATCATAAATACCATAACGAGGATCATGCCTATGAGCCCTGCTCGCAAACTTGCATCCAATGATGCTGCCCCAAGTGTCGGACCCACTGTCTGCTGGCTGACAAGATTGACCGGAACAGGAAGTGCGCCGGCATTCAACCGCTGAGACAAAAGTCGTGCTTCTGCCAAATCAAATCCTCCGGTAATAACAGCCCTTCCATCAGTAATGGCCTGCTGTACGACCGGTGCGCTGATCACTGATCCGTCAAGAAAAATTGCGACCTGCTTCCCAATATTACGTTCGGTAATATCTTTAAATAATGCTCCACCCTCGCTATCAAATACAAGAGAGATTTGAATCTGACCTGTCTGTTGATCAGTTACCACTTCCGCACGTTCAAGTTGTTTCCCGGATAAGGCTGTTAGCATCCATGGATCTTGTGAAGGAAGTATACTTTCAGGTGTTTGTTTTGCGACAAAAATTCGTGAGAGTTGATATTCGACTGCTTCCTCTTCTGACTGTTTGTATATAACATGAAAACCGAATTCTGTTTCCACCGGTCCGATAATTTCTCCAGCCTGTGCAGAAAAAATAGCTTCTTCAAACGCAGGCACCATCTGTCCTTTTCTAAACGTACCTAGGGAGCCACCAGTACCGTCTGCGCCAGGTTCAGTAGAATGTTGTTTTGCAAGATCTGCAAAATTGTTAGCCGTGGCCTCTAAATAGAGCTCTTCTGCTTTTGCTCGTGCTTCATCTTTTGTATAAAGTGCGTTCGTGCAGTCTTGCGCACCAAGATAACAGATGAGGATATGGCTTGCTGTTACTTCAACCTCTCCCCCCCGTTCTCCACCTCGCTTCAAAATTTCAAATCCTGTGGCTGTTTCAATTGGCCTCGCTGTAATATCACCCTCACTCGCAGATGCTGCCCAGTTGTATATTTCCGGAAACACAACATTTGATCCAATAAATCCAATATCTCCTCCATTGATACTACTCTGGGTATCTTCCGACGTATCCTTTGCAACAGCTTCAAATACTTCGCCAGCAGTCACTCGCGCAAGAATGTCTGTTGCTCGTTTTTTTACATCTGTATTGTACGCCTCCATGCTTTTTTGTTCTTCAACAGTCAACTCTCGCGGTGGCACAGTATTTTCTTCACGAAATTCCAGAATTGGTGTCTCACCAATCATGGCAATCGCCGCGTGTACATCTGTGACACCGGGAAGCTCCACAAGAACACGATAAGTATCCCCTTCTTTTGACGTTTGTACATTTGGCTCTCCAACGCCAATACCGTTTACTCTTCGTTCAATCACATCTCGAACGCCTTCTACGGCTACAGGACGATCAGATGGATCAATGTCTGCTGTATCAGCTTCATAGATAAGATGCGCTCCACCTTGTAAATCAAGTCCAAGCGCAAAATCTTTTTCCGGAATGATCGGTAACCCGAGCGCCACAGTATTATTAATTGTATGTATCACACGATTAAACTGTGTCGGCATGTCATACGCGAGCGACAGAAAAAGTAAGGCGAATATGCCTACAATCCCCCAACGAATTTTTGATCGAAGCTGCTGTTTTATAGTATGTCTTGCCATAGAAGCCTAGAAGTTAGGTGGGCATATAGTAACGTAATTTTCAATCTCCGTCAAGAACATATATCCCCCTCATAATGCACTATATATCAGAAGCTATTGCCCTAGACAGCGGAATCGATGAGAGTAGACATGATTTATATTGAGTGTTGTGTTTTAAGGTCTTTTTTTATCTTCTTGTATTCCTGTACACCACGAAGCCATCCACCTTCAAAATACTCTTCCGGAACACACATCTCTTGGTCTATCCATTTGGATGTTTCATGATTCGTCCCAAGAACAATATCTCCGGACACTACTGTTGCCACATATCCAACGGCAAATATCCTCACCTTTTCAGTCTTTCCATTTTCAAGTATTTCATCCCGTTCATGTCGTATATGAAGCATTGGTTCTCGAAGCTCGTACACAATATTATTCCCCAATTCTTCTTTCATTTTCCTCCCAACGACTTCCTCAAGTGGCACGTCAAAATCTTCCTGGCGCAACCGTCCTCCTGGAATATCCCAACATCCAAAGCGATCCTTGATAATAAGAAATTCACCTTTGTCATTTTCAAGAAATACTTTCACTGCGACAAAATAGAGATCTTTCCCATTGATCATAGACAGTATTCCTATTCAAGATGAATAAGGGCAGTCCGTATCGCCTCTTTTGTATATGTTTTTCTCACCAATCTTCCTTTGGAGAGGATGCCAATAAGCCCTTCGGCTGCGCCAATAGTTGGGTTATCTGTTAATCCGGCTTTAACTGACGCATCTGTCATATTCATACCTTCTTCAAGTATATATGCCATCACGTCTTTGGGGACTTCCCATGCAGAAGATAACCCAAGATGATACTCATTTCCATCAAATATGGCGCACACACAGACATCCATAAAACCAGTTTTGCTTTTTGGCACTGACATGAGGCCAGATTCAATACCAACACTATATGTACAGTCTGCAAATGATGCTTTCGCCCTGTGTATAGCACCATTCACAGTCTGCTCTAAAGACTTTGGTTGATCTGGAACACCAGAGTCAACATCGCACGCAATAATTACGGCGTCTTTTAAATGTGAGTACTCTTGTACTATTTCTGAAACAGCCTCTACCTTTATACTATTTTTTGAACCAACGCAAATGTTCATACATCTATTTCTTTCTTTTCCAAATAAATGGAAGTAATTCATTTGCAAAAACTTTTTTTTCTTCAGAAATGATAACGTGGGCATGAGGCGCATACGTAGTGTACAATTCTCTACATAATCCACAAGGGGGATAGATTTTATAAGTACCTTCTACATCTCGATGCACTGCCACTCCCATTGCTATTTCCTGTTTGGACATAACAGCCTGAACAATCGCAGACCACTCTGAGCATACATCTAATTTTTGTCCTTTAAGACTGACACTTGTAAATACATTTCCTTCCTTTGTCCGAATGGCTGCGGAAACAGTATGCTTGGATTTGTCGTAATACTGCTCAATTGTCTCTTTAGCAATTTTAATAAGAGAATTCATATTACGCTCCATGACACTTTTTATACTTTTTCCCACTGCCACACGAACAAGGATCATTTCGTCCTATTTTTTCACCAGAGTCATTTCGTTCTTTTTTTTGTACATGCGTACCTTGCTCACTCATGGTCTTTTTTGCCCCCTCGAGCGTCATCTTGTCGTTTGACATAATACTTGGCGCAATCTGTAAACCGATAGTCACTTTGAAGAATGAATACACTACTTCTTTTTGAATATTCGCAAGCAATTCATTGAACAATCGGAATGCTTCCTTCTTATATTCGACCAGTGGATCACGCTGTCCATACCCCTGCAATCCAATGCCCTGACGAAGATGTTGGACTGACTCAAGATGTTCTACCCACAGCGTATCACTTGCGCGAAGAAGCAGGGCTTTTTCCATAGACTGTATCACCCGCTGTCCATTGTCCTCTGTCCCACCTGAGGTTTTCCTCACCTGTTCTTCGAGTTGTGTGTATGCTGTCCGTGCTTTTTCGAGCAAAAACTCTACAATGGCATCGCGTCGTTCCACATCTTCCAATTTTCCATTTTCCCCCTCTTTTCCAAGAGAGAACAAACGCTCTTTTTCTTCATCTGAAAAATGAAAAATGGTTCGCATGGTCTCAAAAATTTCATTCAGATCCCATTGTGACCTGTCTTCCTCAAGATTGGTATGATATGACACAACAAATTCGATCTCACTCTCGATCAAATTCATAATCATTCCCTTCAGAGATACAAATTGCTCTTCTGTATATGCTGTATCCCCATCTTCTCGCGAGTATTCGGGTTCGTTCGTTTGTACCTGTGTATCCTCAGGCAGTGCAAGATCAGCCGATTGGATACTTTCAACACTGGTGATTTGCCCACTCGCTAACTCCAAAATGCGTCGCCTTTTTGTATAGATAACATCTCGATGTCGATTCAATACATCGTCATACTGCAATACATGTTTTCGTGTATCAAAGTGATGTCCTTCTACTTTCTTTTGCGCGCCTTCGAGCATCTTTGTAATCATTTTCTGTTCTATGGGCATGTCATCGGGTACATTTAGACGTTCCATGACATTTTTCATGCGTTCACCGGCAAAAATACGCATCAGATCGTCCTCAGTAGACACAAAAAATTGTGTTTCACCGGGATCGCCCTGACGAGCGGCACGTCCGCGAAGCTGGTTATCAATACGTCTTGATTCATGGCGTTCAGTACCAAGTACAAAGAGACCACCTGCATCTAGTACTTGTTTTTCTTCATCTGTATCAACAGGATTTCCACCCAATTTTATATCCACACCTCGCCCAGCCATGTTCGTAGCAAGGGTGATGGCTCCCGGACGCCCTGCTTGTGCCACAATTTCACCTTCTCGTTCATGATTTTTTGCATTTAATGCTTCGTGTTCAATCCCCTGTGATGACAGGTACGCACTCAGCTCTTCATTTTTTTCAACAGAAGCAGTTCCTATCAACACCGGCTGTCCTTTTGCTCGACATGCTTGTATCCTTTCAACAATTGCTTTATATTTTCCTTTATTATTCTTGTAAATTCTGTCTGACAAATCCTTTCGTATATCAGGCTTATTTGTAGGAAGTACAATCACTTCTATACCATAAATTTTGAAAAACTCTTCTTCTTCTGTCTTTGCCGTACCGGTCATGCCTGAAATCTTTCCATACATGCGAAAGAGATTTTGGAACGTAATCGTCGCAAGTGTTTGGCTCTCGTTTTGAATTGCAACGTGCTCTTTTGCTTCAATGGCCTGGTGCAATCCTTCGGAATAGCGTCTTCCTGGCATTTTTCTTCCGGTAAACTCGTCGATAATGATAATTTCTCCGTTATCGACAATGTAATCTTTGTCACGTTTAAATAGTACTGCCGCTTTTAACGCTTGCTCAATATGGTGTACAGTTCGGACACCACCTTCGACATAGATATTGTCAACACCGAGCCATTGTTCAAATTTTGTAATTCCCTCTTCTGAAAGTGTTGCACTTCGCATTTTTTCGTCCACGTTGTAATCAGTTTTTTCTGAAAGTTGTGTAACCAATTTTGCAAATTGATAATATTGATCAGTTGCTTTTTCCGCAGGTGCGGAAATAATGAGAGGTGTTCGCGCCTCATCAATTAAAATAGAGTCAACTTCGTCAATAATACAGTACGGCATAGCGCTCTCCGGCCTCATAACCATCTCATCGAGCGATTGCACCATGTTGTCACGGAGATAATCAAATCCGTATTCATTGTTCGTCCCATATACAATGTCACATCGATATGCTTCTCTTCTGGTTGCTGGGCGAAGATATTCATCCTCAACATGAAAGCTCCCAATCTCATCACGCTCCTTATCACTGTCTGAGCCTTCAGAGTTGTCTACAGACAGCGGACTACGATCAACGGTATTACTGTTGCTACCATCTGTAGACCGTAATCCGTCGTCTGTAGTCTTTCCATTAACTGTACCATCATACAGATATGTAACACGTTGATTCTGTATAATCCCAACACTCAACCCCAAAAAGTCATAAATCTGCCCCATCCACACGGCATCACGTTTTGCAAGGTAATCATTCACCGTCACCACATGCACCCCGCGTCCTGCCAGTGCGTTCAAATACACCGGCAGCGTCGCTGTCAGTGTCTTTCCTTCACCTGTACGCATCTCTGCGATGTTTCCTTGATGAAGGACTGCTCCACCCATGAGCTGCACGTCATAGTGTCTCATACCCATGGTTCGCTTCGCAGCCTCACGAACAGTTGCGAATGCCTCCGGCAAAATATCGTCAAGCGTCTCCCCTTTTTCAAGACGAGCTTTCAATGCGGATGTTTTTCCTTTGAGCTCTTCATCGCTCAATTTTTCAAACACTGCCTCAAAATCATTTACCATCTGAACAATGGGTTGGAGTTTTTTGATTGTTTTTTCGTTCGGATCACCGAAGACTTTTGTGTAGATGCTCATATTTCTTGTATGTGAAACGAGCACTAGTATAGCAGTATAGATGCTGAATGTCCAGAATACCCTTGCCATCTCTCTTTACTAAGGCAGTCTGTCCTGCCTGAGAAGCCATATGTCGAGAATGAGGGCGGATGTGGAGAACAAAACCCCGCCATGCAGGCGGGATGTATATTGCGAAAAGTTATTCTTGATACGATTTTTCATCTCGAATTTCATCCCGATCTAACTGATTCATTTTCCCTTTTATCTTTTCAAGCTCTACTTTCATGTGATCTTTTACTTTGTCTATTGCTTTGTAGAGATCCTCTGCATCTTTTGTAATATACAAGCTCGGTCTACTTGGGATTTGAATTTTAAATTCTGCGTAATAAATTTTTCCTTTATTGTGATGATTTGACCGAAGACCCACATCAATATCGGCTGATATCATGCCTTCAAAAAACGTAGGCAAACTTTCTACTTTTTCTGTCACGTACTGCTTGATAGCGTCCGTTGCCTCCATGTTTGTAAAGTTGATGTTGATGTTCATACAGCAATGTTGTGTTAAGAATAGAACACGGATTCAACTGATCGAACAGATCAAAACAGATCCATTCAAATTCGTTTAATCCGTTAGATCCGCGTTCTATTTATTCTAAAAAATGACAACCTCTTCTTCAAGTTCAATCCCAAACCTAGTATACACCTCCTGCTTCACTTCTTCAATAAGCATCCTCACCTCCTCTGCCGTCGCGCCACCCAGATTCACAAGAAAATTCCCATGTTTTTCGCTAATCTCCACATTCCCCACTCGTCTCCCCTTCAGCCCCGCCTGTTCAATCAACCACCCTGCAGATATTTTTCCTATCTCAAGAAACCGTTTCACCTTTTCATTGTCATCTGAAACATGCTGCATCAACAACTGTCTATTCTTTTTTGCAACTGTTTGTTGTCTGTTGTCTGTTGTCTGTTGTCCAATGTCTACATTCTTAAAAATACATCCACTCGACGCAAACCCCTGTGGCTGTGTGCTGTTCCTATACTGCAAATGCTCGAGAGCTTTTTTCATGAGGACAGAATCCGGCGTCGCCTTCTCAAGCTGAAGATACACTCGAAGGACAACGCCACCTTCACGCTTGAATGTGCTGTCGCGATAGCCAAATTGACATTCTTCGTTTGTAAGCTGAATAACCTCTCCATCTCGATATGCTTGCACCTTCAAAACATCCTTCTGTATATCCCCTCCCATCGCTCCGGCATTCCCCCTCACTGCCCCACCGATCGTCCCCGGCACGCCCACACCCCACTCAAATCCGGTGAGCCCGGCTCGCATCGATGCTTGGGAAACAGCGACAGTGACACATCCAGCATCAGCAACAACAACATCGCCATCGATTTCCAATTTTCTATTTCGAATTGCTACCACAACACCATCAAATGCTTCATCCCTCGCAAGTGTGTTGCTCCCTCCACCAAGAATAACATACGGTGTTCCCTCGCTATCAAGAAACTTCAACAATGAAATAAGTGTGTCCGTCTCATCAACCGTCACAAAAAACTGCGCCGGCCCGCCGATTTTGAATGTTGTATGTTTGGCAAGCGGTTCATTGAGTTTTACTTTGCCGTATTGTTTGAGGTGTGTGTAAAGTTCTTGCATACCATGATAATAGAACACAGATTTCCAAAATCTCCAGGATTCACCAAGATGTTATCCTGGTCTATCTGGGTAATCTTGGTGATCTGCGTTCTATTTAGTCAATCGCGGAAACAATATCTCCCCCTTACTCACTTTTGTGCCAGGCACTAGTCTTCCCCACTGTGATTCGACATCAAGCGATTCAAATTTTGCTACGTCAATACCAAGCTGAGAAAGAATTTTTTCAGATGCTTCCGGAATAATTGGTAAGAGTGCTAAACCAATATGCCGAAGGCCTTCTGCAAGCTGATACAACAATCCTGAAATATCTTCCCCTACTTTTGACTTTTCCCACGGCTTTTCTTCGGAAATGATCTCGTCCAGTCGGGTCACCAATCCATTTGTGAGAGTAACGATCTTTTCAAAATCAAACAGAGCGAATGCAACAGCGTACTGTTCCCAAAAAGTATGCATCCGAAGTCTGTTGTCCGTCGTCTGTCGTCCTACGACACTATCTGCATACTTCTCTATCATTGTCAAAACCCGCGACGTAAGATTCCCAATCCCATTCGCAAGATGCGCGGTATAAAATTCTTCAAACCGCTCTGTCGACCAGTCACCGTCGCCGTACGCCGAGATGCCGCCGAGAAGAAAGTAACGAACAGGATCTGTTCCATATTTTTCTACAACAGTGTATGGCGCAATAACATTTCCAATACTCTTACTCATTTTTCTTCCATCAGAAGTAATGAAGCCACCAATAAAAATTTGCTTTGACGTCGGCAAATTTGCTGACATGAGCATTGCTTGCCACATTGCAGACTGCTGACGTAGGTTGTCCTTTCCAGCAAGCTGAATTCCTGGCCAATACTTGTCAAAATTCTCTGTATCTTCTGGCCAACCAAGTGTGGAAATATAATTCACCAGTGCATCAAACCACACATACATCACGTGCGATTCATCTCCTGGCACAGCAACGCCCCACGGCATTTTTTCTTTTAATCGAGATATAGAAAAATCTTCCAATCCTCGTTCCACAAATGCACGGATTTCATGTAGCCGATGTTCAGGTATAACAAAATTTTTCTGTTCATACAATTTCAAAAGCTTTTCTTGATATGCAGAAAATTTGAAAAAATAATTTTCTTCATCAATCAATTCGATATCATACGTGGGATGAAATTCACATGTTCCGTCAACTAATTCTGAATCTGTTTTTTCAAGCTCACACCCAACACAATATTTAATGTTGTAATTTTTTTTGTAAATATCTCCGTTTGCATCACACAATTTCCAAAACGTTTGGGCTGCTTTTTTATGATGCTCGTCAGTTGTGCGAATAAAATTCGTGTAGCTTAAAGTGAGTGCTTCTTTCAAATCACCAAACTTCTTTGCGTACCCATCAACATATGCCTGTGTAGACATCCCCTGCTCCTCTGCCTTTCTATGAATTTTTAATCCATGCTCATCCGTACCAGTATTGAATACGACATCCTCCCCAAAAAACCGATGATACCGAGCAAGCGCATCTGCGCGAACGATTTCCAAAGCAAAGCCTATATGAGGCTCAGCGTTTACGTATGGCAGAGTGGTTGTAATATAATATGGTTTCATAGACAATGAACAATGAGCAATTAACGAACACCCGAATAGGAAACAGGTTCATTGCTAGTTGCTAATTGTTAGTTGCTAATTGTTAATTATTAGTTGTTATCTGCGAACCACCACCACAAACTCCCCTTTCTCAGGAATATCCATCGCCGTCACTTCTGAAATCGATCCACAATACACCGATTCAAATTTTTTTGTCAGCTCCCGACATACACAAACCTGGGTTTCAGAATCAAGCACCTCTACAAGATTTGCTACTGTTTTTTTTATTCTATGACATGATTCATAGAAGACAACCGTATATTTTTGTGAGGCGACTTCTTCAAAATACTTCTTTCGTTTATTTTTTAATGGCGGAAAGCCAAGAAACACAAACTTGTCCGCAGGCATCCCAGAAACAGAGAGCGCAGTGATCACCGCAGAAACGCCTGGTGCTGATGTGATCTCTACATCTGGAAGCTCCCTTCTCACGATATCCACAAGGATACCACCAGGATCACTAATCGTCGGCGTTCCTGCATCCGTAACCAATGCAAGGTGTTTCCCATCTACTAAAAGTGAGAGCACCTCTTGAATTTTTGTGTCATCGCTGTGTTGATGAAAACTCATCACATCAGTAGTAATCTTGTATCGTGAAAGCAAATTTCTCGTCACTCGCGTATCTTCACACAAAATAATATCTACAAATCGAAGCGTGTCGAGTGCTCGTTCGGTGATATCTGTCAAATTTCCAATTGGTGTCGCGACGATCGACAATATTCCACTCATATTTTTATAAGATCTCTTGCAAAATAAGCGTAACAAACGAAATTTTCAAATGTTGTGTCATAATATTTCAAAAATTTTTGCGGCCTATCCTGAGCTACGCCAAAAAAATTTTAGGAAAATTTTGCCAACATTTGGGAATTGTAGTGGATGGTTATCTTGCTACAGAAGATCTATAGTATAGCCAAAGAGAGGGGTTTTTGCAAACGACGTACACAAGCATACACAGGTATGCTATACTTCTCTATATGAAATCAATACGTTTTACACTCGTACTCTTCCTGTTATCTACCCTTCTCTTCCCACAAAGAACATTTTTGGCTACAGAAGAAACATTCAACCCAAACTTTCTCATCTCTGACGAAGAGCTTCAGGATTGGAGTAGTATGGGAAGACCTGATATACAGGCATTCCTCGAAGAACGAGGCAGTTTTTTGGCAACACACCGAACAGAAGACAAAGATGGCATATCCAGACTTGCGTCAGATATTATCTATCGTTCTGCTATAGATAATAAAATAAATCCGAAATACCTTCTTGTAAAACTGCAAAAAGAACAAAGTCTCATTACAACACAAACACCCTCACAAAAACAACTCGATGGTGCAACAGGCTACGGCATCACGGACGGATGTGGATGGACGTGTGAAACATATTTCAACAACAGAGGATTTGGCAAGCAAGTGGATTCGGCAGCCGGCATCATGCGTTGGTACTATGAAAACGTGAGTACACAATCATGGATAAAGCGTCCACCGCTAGGGTATCAAATAGATGGACAATACATCACTCCCACGTCGCTTGCGACAGCCTTTCTCTATACCTATACCCCCCATATCGAAGGAAACAAAAATTTCTGGACATTATGGCAATCGTGGTTTGACCAGGTCTATCCTGATGGGACAATACTCAAAACAATCAACGGGGCAGATGTCTACATAATACAAGAAGGGAAAAAACGCAAATTTGCCAGTATGTCAGCCCTCGTTACACGCTATGATCCAAAACACATCATTCTTGTACCGGCATCTGAACTGAGCAGATATGATCTCGGCGCAGACATTAGTCTTCCAAATTATTCTATCGTTCACGCAGGTTCAACGTATTACCTCCTTGATTACAATACAAAACGACCATTTGCCAACAGTGAAATGGTTGGAACACTTGGATACAATCCGGACGAAATCCTCGACGTTACAGAAGAAGCATTACACGCATACAATACCGGTGCTATCCTCACAAGCGAGACAGCAAACCCACTCGGAGAAATCATCCGACTCAAAGAAAACAATGCTCTCTACTACCTCCAGGACAATCAATACTTCCCAATATATGACGATGCAATCTTGAACATAAATTTTTCCCATCTTTCGGTTGAAACGGCAACAATCGAAAAGCTAAAAGGCTTTGTCCAAGGTCCGCCCGTACGTATAAAAGACGGAACACTCATCCTTGTTGAGGGCGATAACAAAGTATATGTCATAGAAAAGGGAAAAAAGCGACATATTGCATCCGAAGAAGTATTTATCGGACTCGGCTATTCTTGGAATAATATCGTGACAGTAAACGAATTTACCGGCATTGCGCATGAAACAGGCCAGCCGGTATACCTCCGCGCAGGAGTAACGGCTGTCGCAGATCTCCCATCATCAACACAGAACACCCCTGAAAATGAAAATACAGATATCACATCGCCAGATGACATACAGACAAAAGACGTCATGGTTCGTACACCTTCTTCGTCGCTCGCATTTATCGGCGCGCAATTTGAAACACCTGTCGACAGCTATATCGTCACAGATGTAAACACAGGAGATGTTCTCTCCGGAAAAAATGTCGATACTGTCAGACCAATGGCATCCCTTGCAAAAGTAATGACCGCATATACATTGTTGAAAGAAGGCTTGCACCTTGACGACGACACAACATACAATGATGGGGCACACGGTATCCATGATCCTGCATTTGTCCAATACAGAATAAAAACAGGAGAGCGTGTTCGCAACGAGCATATTTTCGAAGCCATGCTCATATCCTCTATCAATGCGGCCGCGCGTATGCTCGTGAGTAGTGTAGCAACCGAATCTACGTTTATAAAAAATATGAATGTACAGCTCGCATCATGGGGACTCACAAACACATCGCTGGTTGATGTCTATGGTGGTGGCGTACAAAACGACACGACAGCTCGTGAATACGCAACCATCTTTTCAAAGACCACAGCGGATGAGACGCTTCGTGAATATCTCGGAAAAACATCCTACGAGTATGACGAACTATTTGATCTCGATGGGTATCCACATCATTTTGACAAACACAGTAATCACCTCACAACGGAGACAGGACTTCCATTTACCATTCTTGCGAGTAAAACCGGATATATAGAAGAGGCTGGTGATAATCTTGCCATGCTTGTCGAAAGGAAGACAGATAAGAAACAATTTGTTATCATAACCCTCGGAAATCCGAATCACACGAACAAGTTTGAAGAACCCAAAGCAATATCCATCTGGGCAATGGGTCTATAACACACGTATCCTATGTCTCTCGTTTTTGCCGGGGTTGTCCCCCACCCAACCATCCTCATCCCAACCATCGGAAAAGATAATTTTATGAAACTGGATGCAACCCGTGTCGCGCTCGAAAAACTCGAACAGGAATTATATTTGGCAAAGCCACAACGCATTATTATCATTACACCACACGAAGGTATTTTTGAAGACGCATTTTCTGTAAACGCCACCACTGAACTTCATTCTCAATTTGAAACGTTTGGTGACATGAACACAAAATATACATGGACAGGCGCACCGACACTTGCAGCAAAGATCCAGCACAAGACAAACGAAGTGGGTATGCCTGTTCGTCTGGTAAGTAATGAATATATAGGACATGGCACCTCAATCCCTCTCGTATATCTCACGCCACATCTCAAAGAAATAAAAATTCTCCCTATAGGATACAGCAACCTTGACGCAATGGCGCATGTTGCTTTTGGACACACTCTCAAAGAAGTTGTTATGGAGTCAGACCAACGCATTGCCGTCATTGCTTCTGGTGATTTGTCTCATGCCCTCACAAAAAAGTCTCCTGGTGGATTTCACAAAGATGGCTCTTGGTTTGATGCTGAAATACAGGCAAGGTTAAAAAACAATGACACGCGTGGTATAGCAACACTGGACAAAGAGCGTGTGAAGAACGCGGATGAATGTCTCTACCGATCACTTTTGATTCTGTGCGGGCTCCTCGGAAATATGCACTGTACATTTGAACAATACGCGTACGAAGCACCATTTGGCGTAGGATATTTGACAGGACAGTTTCATATCTAACATGTAACACGTATCATACAACATGTAGCAGTCACACAAAGAAGTTGTTACCTGTTGTAGGATATATGTTACATGACACATGGTAGCTGAAATCATTCCAATCAAACGCCTGCCCCGCCGATTTTCTCACTTTGATTACGCTGTTCCTCCTGAACTCGAAGCAGTGATACATATCGGACAATTGGTACGCATTCCGCTAAAATCGTCCGATATATTAGGACTTGTTTTATCATTGAAACACGAATCTGAAACACAAGTTGATTCACGAATAAACACGAATCTCAAATCTGTAACTGATATTGTCAACCAGACGCCAATGCTTTCAAAAGCGCAGCTCGGCACGCTTTGGACACTCTCATCATGGTATGGCGTCTCGACTGGAACGCTGGCGAAGATGATGTTGTTGCCGTTGCAAAAAAGAAAATTAAAAAGTATTGAACTGCAACAAAGCAACAAAGCAACAAAGCAACAAAGCAATGACTCTACTTTTTTCTTATACTACACAAACGAATCACAACATAAACGATGCATTAAGGAACTAATACGTAAATCATCTAATACTCAGATACTCATCCTCGTCCCTGAAATTCACCATATCGACGAAATTCTTTCATTACTTGGTGAGCACGAACAGGACATCACCACATGGCACAGCGGTCTTTCAACAAAAGAACAATTTGAGCGATGGTTGCAGATACGAAACGGTGAAAAAAACATTATTATCGGAACCCGAGGGGCTATCCTGTTGCCATATTTTAATCTCAGACATATTGTCATAGATTTTGAACATAAGAACAATCATAAACATTGGGATCAAGCACCACGATTTCATGTCAAAGACATTGCAGACCTTTTACGCACAACGCAAGGCGTTACTGTCACGCTCATGAGCTACACACCAAGTGTGGAGACATATTTCAACGTACATAAGGGAAATTATACTTCCAAAAAAATAAAACTTGCCAACTTGAGTACTTGCAAACTTGTGAACGTATCTGATGAGCACCGTGGTGGCAACTATTCCCCTATTTCAGAAGTACTCGAACAAGCACTTCTTCATCTCAAGGAAAGTGCATTCCTTCATCTCAATCGTCTTGGCATTGCGACATACATAGGGTGCAATGACTGCGGATGGCGCGCACTCTGTGGTACGTGCAAACTGCCGCAGATTCTTCACAAAAAAAATAAACTACTCACGTGTCACTATTGCAAAACGACAAATTCACTTCCAGCCATTTGTCCAAAATGTAATGCTCGTGTGGTAACGCTTAGTGGTGTTGGAACGGAAACCGTTGAATCGTATATGCGAGAGTTTGCCTCAAAACACAATCTCCCGCATGACATCGTTCGTATTGATAGTCAAGCAATTCAAGAAAGTAAAAAAACAGACAAACAAATTATCGTCGGCACGGATGCGGCATTCCCGCATATTGATTGGAAGAATACGTCCCTCATCGCCCTGCTTGACATTGATAAGAGCCTCACGATTCCGGAATTTCGAGCACAAGAGGAACTCTGGCACACCATCCAAGATATTCACTATAACAAACGAGGTGATGCGACACTGATTATTCAATCCCGAGACCCAAAACATCTTGTACTGAAATCTCTCGCAGAGCCGGATCGCTTTTATCGTACAGACCTCAACCACCGCATGCACCTTCAGTATCCACCATACACATACCTTGTGCGATACTTTTACGGACACGCGAATCTGAACGAAGCAAAGACTGTGATGGAAACAAGTGTAAAGATATTGAAACATCGTATTCTTGAACAACAGAAAAACATTATCCTTAGTGATAGTTTTGATATGCACCCTCACTACTTTCGAGGACGATATTGGTTTGCCGTGCTCGCAAGACTCAAGATTGATTTGTGGCAAGAAGATCTTATCTGGCTGAATGCGCACATTCCACAAACATGGAAAATTGACCCCAACCCGATCAGTGTCCTGTCACCTTGATTTTTTTTGCAACATCCTATATATTAAGCTAAGTTTTAGCAAAAATTGTTGCATACTATGCTCCGTCCACTCACAAAAATTCCAACTCCAAGCCTTCACAAACCTTCTCGAGCACTCACAAAGGCGGATCTTGAAACTCCTGAAATAAAACAACTCATCGCCGACATGATTCCGACGATGTACCACGAACAAGGAATAGGTCTTGCCGCACCACAAGTTGGCGTGAATGTACAAGTATGCATTATAGGGAAGGATTGTTTTCCAGAAGCGTTTAATATTCAAGACAGAAATAAAGACATGGTCCTCATAAACCCTGCATACACACGTACCAGCCGTCGTGCAGCGCTTGAGACCGAAGGATGCCTCTCTGTACCGGGCAAGCAAGGAAAAGTGAAGCGCTATAAGGAGATACACGTGACAGCACTAGATGAGCATGGTGTGTCACTCACGTTTCACGCTGGAGGATATTTTGCCCATGTGATCCAGCACGAGACAGATCATCTGAATAGTACGCTCTATATTGATAAAGCGAAGAGTGTCTGGGAGATAGAGTAAAAGCACAAAATTCTCCCCCCGTTAGGGGAGGAATCTGAATAGTTCCTATGAACACAATCCACACAGTCTTCTTCGGAACACATGACTTGGCCACAACGGTTCTCCAGACACTCATTGACGCACCAAATATTGCTGTTGATCTTGTCATTACTCAGCCAGACAGACCGGTGGGAAGAAAAAAAATCGTGACACCACCGCCAGTGAAAATTCTTGCGGAAAAATATGGTATCCCAATACTTCAACCTTCATCACTAAAAGAATTGGAGATTAGTGATTGGAAATTTGAAGTGGCCACACTCGCTGAGTATGGTCTCATGATCCCCGAGCGCATAATCAATGCTTTTTCAAAAGGTATTCTCAATGTCCATCCGTCTCTGCTGCCAAAGTACCGAGGCGCGACCCCAATTCAGTCTGCCATCAAAAACGGAGACGAACAGGCCGGCGTCTCTATCATGCTGCTCGAAAAAACAATGGACACCGGCCCACTCCTTGCACAGAAAACATACACGCTTGATCCCGATGAGATGTACACGCATACAAACCGGACGCTCGCACAGCTCGGTGCGCGGCTGCTTGTTGATACGTTACCAACATATATCTCTGGCGACATCACCCCAACACCGCAAGACAACAAACAGGCGACATACTGTTCACAGCTCACACGTGATGATGGCAGAGTGGATTGGAACAGCGCGGCGAGAGACATTTACAATCAATACCGTGCATTTTCTCCATGGCCGGGTGTGTGGACGATGTGGGATAAAAAACGACTCAAGCTCTTGAATATCTCTCTATCAAAGATGGCTCTCCCACCTGGCTGTGCGCATGTTGAAGATGATATACTTACTATTGGAACCTCCGGCGGTGCAATACAAGTTCATGAACTCCAACTTGAAGGAAAAAAGCCTATGGACGCGAAGACATTTGTGAATGGATGTTCTACTCATGTAACTCAAACCTTTAGGTTTGACAGTCAGGCCTAAAGGCCTGAGTTACATACCACGAAAAGGCAGATGAAACACCTCCTCACATCGCAATCCATCTTCCACAACCGTGAAACCCTCTGGCTCCTTGCGATCTTTTTTGGTCTTCGCATCTTGTCATTCTTTCTGATGAACCACCCAATTATCCAAGGGATTTTGGTATTTGCCATCATCATGGTACTGGGCATTGTGTACTTCAAAGAATCACACTACGGCTGGTATATCATCCTTGGTGAGCTTTTCCTTGGTGGATCCGGACATTTTCTTGAATTTTTCGGACTCTCTATACGTACCCTTCTTATCTTCACGTTTCTTTTTCTCTGGATCACCCATCACGCAATCTCAAACGAATTTCGTTTTCGACTTCATATCAAACACAAGATTTTTTATGTCTTTTTTCCTCTTGCCTTTTTCATTACCCTCGCTGTCATACTTGGCATCTATCACGGACATGGACTCCACAGCGTAATTCAGGACGCCATCCCATTTAGTTATTTTGTCCTCCTTCTCCCCTTTTATCATTATTTTTATAAAGAAAAAACACAAGAGCACCTCGTGAGACTCCTTTTTGTCTTTCTCCTCGGCAGTGCTATCTTTGCACTCTTTACATACATCCTTTTCAGTACCGGTCTCTCGGAAGTGAACGCGAGCCAGTACTACACATGGTTCCGTGACGTAGCAATGGGAAAAATTACTGACATGGGGAATGGATTCTTTCGCATAGTAACGCCTGAACATTTACTGGTCGTACCAAGCGTCCTTTTAATATCCTCACTCCTCATGCGAAAAGAAAAACACAATGTGCTTTGGTATATCTTTCTCTCGCTCGCACTCCTCGTACTTGTTCTTGATCTCTCTCGTACCTACATGATAGCACTTGCTGTCGGCATGTTGGTATTAAAATATAAACATACTGCATTGCGATGGCTCCGAGTGACAGTATTTTCAGCAGGGATATTTCTTGGATTTTTTTTCCTTTTGAACATGGTATCAAGCGGATTACAAAGCACAGGACTCGAACTGCTCGGGGTACGGTTTGCGAGCATTGGCAACCCATCCCTCGAAGAGAGTACATACACTCGCCTTGCCCTGCTCGAACCTATTGGAAAACTCATTTCCGCTCACCCGCTCCTCGGCAATGGACTCGGTGCTCATGTTTCATTTTTTGCCCCCATATCATACCAACACATCACCACCACACAATTTGACTGGGGATACTTGGAACTGGTTGCTGAGCTTGGGGCAGTTGGATTTCTTGCGCTCTTGGCTATTCTCCTCCTCACGCTTTTTGAGCTGATACTAAAAATTCAGTCACTGAGTGGCTATCATGACTTTTATGTTGGACTCCTCGCAGGATTGATTGCCTTTCTGGTGATGACAGTAACTTCACCGGCTCTCTTTCATGTATTTGGCATCTTCTATCTCACTCTTGTCTTGGTTGTTGCAATGAAACCAACAGAGACATTTCAGCGAACGCTAGTTGTGCTGTATCGTGTGTTTAATAAGGTGAAGTAGGTTTGAATAAGAATAGCACACAGATGACACGGACTTAATGGATTTGAATAGATTTTTTATTTTGACAAAAAACAGCGACCGCCACAACTCCATTTCCCAAAACCCCTGTAACTAGTGGATATACTAATGACGTCCAAGTAAAAGAGCCTGAAGTAATTATTCCCATTGTTGCAAAGCCGTGAGAAGCGACTGCCAGATACCAAGGGAGTTCCTTTTCTATTAAATGTCCT
>Ga0066639_10001587_pt1 | contig 20247 bp, 19 predicted proteins | sample CryGeyCG2114_010_2_FD_59504 | JGI IMG/M metagenome (GOLD analysis project Ga0066639, IMG submission 59504) | Groundwater microbial communities from aquifer - Crystal Geyser CG10_big_fil_rev_8/21/14_0.10 | ecosystem: Environmental > Aquatic > Deep subsurface > Groundwater | place: USA: Utah...
GTTAAGATTGAATACCTAACCAGTATACCCCGGTGTTACCTTTGTGTGTGTATTATATACGATTACTATTAGACCAGCTTGACTAAACAATAAGAATACTATAATCTGCTTGTACTTAAATTATTTTACTAAAACAGTAGTATGAAAATAGGCATTATAGGAGGAAGCGGGCTAGATGACCCAAAATTACTGCGGGATTACGAGGAAAAAGATGTTTCTACAACCTATGGCAATCCATCATCGCCACTTACTTGTGGAACTCTAGATGGAGCTGAAGTTTGTATATTAGCGCGGCATGGAAAAAAACATCATACTCCACCAACACATGTAAACAATCGTGCCAATATTCAAGCACTCAAAGATGAAGGTTGCACGCACATTATTGCCACAACAGCAGTTGGTTCTCTTCGTGAACATATTGGACGAGGAGATTTTGTGATACTTTCAGACTTCATAGACTTCACACGACACAGGCACACTACTTTTTATCAAAATTTCAAGGAAGGACTAAAACACACCCCAATGACTGATCCTTTTGATCCCGAACTGCGAAATAAGATTATAGATGCCTGTAAAAAACTAAAACTTAATTTTCACAAACAAGGAACCGTAGTCACAATTGAGGGACCGCGTTTCTCAACACGAGCAGAAAGTCATATGTTTCGAAGTTGGGGGGCTGACGTGATAAATATGTCTATTGCTCCGGAGGCAATTTTGGCCAAGGAAGCCGGAATTCCATATGTGGCCATTGCCATGTCCACCGACTATGACGTCTGGAAAGAAGATGAAGAGCCAGTAACTTGGGAGCAAGTACTTGAAATATTTGAACAAAATGCTGAAAAAATGAAAAGTTTAATTCAACAAATAGTAACAAATATTTCTAGAAGTGACATTGATTATATAAAATCAAAGATAAAAACAACACCAAACTGGCCCAAACCCGGCATAATGTTTCGAGATGTTTCTACCATGCTTCGCGATACCAAGGCATTTACCAAAGCAATTGATTTGCTGGTAAACAGATACGCAAACAAAAAAATAGATATTATTGCTGGTATTGACTCTCGTGGCTTTATCGTCGGGTCAGCACTCTCACTGCGACTGAACAAGCCTTTTGTATTGGTGCGCAAACAAGGAAAGTTGCCTCCCGAGACAGTAAGAGAGGAATACAATCTTGAATATGGAAAAGACGCTGTAGAAATCCACAAGGATGCTATTTCTCATGGTGAAAATGTGTTACTTGTCGACGATCTAATCGCGACTGGTGGAACTGCTGTTGCAGCTGGAAATCTGATAGAGAGACTCGGTGGTAATATAGTAGAGTGTGGTTTTATTGTTGAACTTACAGATTTGAAAGGAAGAGAAAAAATGAAGTGGCCCATATTTTCACTTGTTAGTTTTGAAGGAGAATAAAAAAACTAAATAAAAAATACCGACTCAAGCCGGTATTTTTTATTTTCCGTGACACCTTTTATATTTTCTACCTGAACCACACGGACAGGGATCATTTCTCCCCACTTTCTTTCCACTCTCATTACGAACTTTGCCCTCCACAATCCCGGCTTCGCCAGCACTTGTCTTTTGTGCACCCTTTAGCGTCATTTTATCATCCGCCATTACACTTGGTGCTAGCTGTAAACCAATATTTACTTTAAAAATTGTATGGGCAACCTCTTTTTGTATATTTGAAACAAGTTGGCTAAAAAGATGAAAACTCTCTTGCTTATATTCTATCAGAGGATCTCTCTGCCCATAACCTCGCAGGCCAATTCCTGAACGTAAATAATCAAGAGCCACAAGATAATCAACCCACGAATTATCCATAACGCGCAGCAAAACACCTTTTTGTAAAGCAATGGCCATTTTTTTACCCTCCACCACATCTCCCAACTGCGCTTCTACATTCTTTATCATCTTATCATACTCATGCCGCGCTTTGGCTATTAAGAATTTAATAAGTTTATCTCTCAACTCCACGTCGCTTCTGTTGTCTTCTCCAGGACTTCCCAATTTTAAAATCTCTTGCTTGTCTTCATATGATAACGGAAAAATAGTCCTAACTGTTTCATAAACTTCACCGACATCCCAATCTTCCCTATCAACTCTTTTGTCACCACTTTCATCCACTTGGGGATTGGTATGATACGACACCACAAATTCAATCTCTCCTTCAATCATCTCCATCATCATTTCATGGAGGGAGTTGTAAACGTCTTGTTCATAACCAACTCTTATCTCTTCTTCTATAATCTCTGGATTATTCGTGTCTTCGACTGAAGATTGTCCGACAAAAAGTACGGACTCCGTACCACTTGCACGTCGGGGAAGATTGGAGATTGAAGATTCTTTTTTTTCATTTGAGGCTTGCTCATCAATTTTGTCTCGCTCCCGTCCCTCATCCCTCGTCACGCGTCCCTCAACAATATTTATTTCCCTCTCCGCCAAATCCAAAACCTGTCTGCGTTTTTTGTAAATAACTTCCCTCTGTTTATTCAAAACATCATCATATTCAAGCAAATGTTTACGAGTATCAAAATGGGCTGCTTCCACTTTTTTCTGTGCATTCTCGAGCATTCTAGTAATCATTTTTTGTTCAAGAGGCATGTCATCTGGAACTTTTAGGCGCGTCATGACATTTTTTAACCTGTCTCCGGCAAAAATACGCATTAAATCATCACCTGTAGAAACAAAAAATTGCGTTTCACCAGGATCGCCCTGGCGAGCAGAACGACCACGCAGCTGATTATCAATGCGTCTCGATTCATGACGCTCGGTACCAAGAACAAATAAACCGCCAACATCCACTACCTTTTTTTCATCTTCCGAATTAGCCGGTACACCACCAAGTTTTATATCCACACCACGACCGGCCATATTTGTGGCCAAAGTTACAGCACCGGGACGACCAGCTTGAGCAATAATTTCACCTTCACGTTCGTGATTTTTGGCGTTTAGAGCTTCATATTTAATTCCATTTATTTCCAAGTACTGCGCCAATTCTTCATTTTTTTCAACAGAAATAGTGCCAATTAGCATTGGCTGGCCTTTTTGCTGGCATTCCTTTATTTTTTCAATAATAGCTCTGTATTTCCCTTGTTCGTTTTTGTAAATTCTGTCTGACTTATCTATACGAATATCTGGTTTGTTAGTAGGGATAACCAAAACTTCAAGTCCATAAATTTTCCAAAATTCTTCCTCCTCGGTTTTGGCCGTGCCAGTCATTCCAGAAAGCTTCCGATACATGCGGAATAAATTTTGGAACGTGATAGTAGCAAGTGTCCTACTCTCACGCTGAATTTGAACATTTTCCTTGGCTTCAATAGCCTGGTGTAACCCCTCGGAATAACGACGTCCTGGCATTTTGCGACCAGTAAATTCATCAATAATAATTACTTCACTCTCTTCAACAATGTAATCTCTATCACACTTAAATAATACTTCGGCTTTGAGAGCCTGCTCTATGTGATGGACAAGTCTAATTCCGCCTTCAACATAAAGATTATCAACCTTCAGCCAATCTTCAAACTTTTTTATTCCAACTTCAGTAAGGGTTGCGCTTCTCAATTTCTCATCGACATTATAATCTTCATTTTCTCTGAGCAACTTAATCCACTTGGCAAATTGATAATACTGTTCAGTGGCTTCTTCTGCTGGTGCGGAGATAATAAGAGGAGTTCTCGCCTCATCAATAAGAATAGAATCTATTTCATCAATAATAGCATAGTGCATTTCCTCTCCAGGCCGCATAACCATTTCTCCTAAATCCTGCACCATGTTGTCACGCAAATAATCAAAACCAAATTCATTATTTGTGCCATAAGTTATATCGCATCGATATGCCTCTTGTCTGCTAGCCAAGCGTAAATATTCATCCTCAACTTTGAAACTATCTGTTTCCTCTTTATTTTCATCACTGCCAACTATCAATTGTCCACTATTGGCTGTCTGGCTAGAATCATAAACAAAACTCACTCTTTGATTCTGTACAATACCGACACTTAATCCCAAAAAATCATAAATTTTTCCCATCCATACTGCATCACGCTTGGCCAAATAATCATTAACTGTAACCAAATGAACGCCTTTTTCTTCAAGAGCGTTTAGATAAATTGGAAGCGTGGCTACCAAGGTCTTACCTTCACCAGTTCTCATTTCAGCAATTTTTCCCCGATGCAAAGAAATGCCACCGACAAGCTGGACATCATAAGGACGCATGCCAGTGGTACGCTTGGATGCTTCGCGAACTGTAGCAAAAGCTTCTGGAAGCAAATTATCCAGAGTTTCTCCGTCTTTGAGACGCCTTTTGAATTCTAGAGTTTTAGCTTTTAATTCTTCGTCTGACAGCTTTTCAAATTCGTTTTCCAAAGCATTTACATTATCAACCGTAGGCTGCATTTCTTTCAATATTTTGACATTTGGATCTCCAAAAACTTTGGTATATAAAGACATAATATTGGATGTACAATATAAAATATTAAGCTACGAAAGCATATCACTATATTGATGTTTTGTCTAGTATAAAAAACGTCCGACATTGGACGTCTTACTATCAAAAAAACTGAGGTGGATGGTGCCTTTCTATTTAAGAAATTTTTTGGTCTTTTTGGTTTATTTTAACCAATTTTAGATGAATTAGATGAATTAGATGAATTAAAAATTAGGTCAATTAGATGAATTTACGTTATATCCCTTCTGCTCCCTCAAGACCTCTTTATCTTTATCCCTCATCTTCCCCTTAATCTTCCCAAACTCTACTTTCAAATGATCCTTTACTTTATCAATCGCTTTATACAGATCCTCTGCATCTTTGCGTAAATTCAAATTTTTCCCTGGAATCTGCACATTAAACTCTGCAAAATACACTTTTCCCTTATTGTGATGATGAGATTCCATTCCTACTATCGCATCAACACCCTGGATATTATCAAAATACTTTTGCAAATCGTTTGCTTTTTCTTCTACGTATTGTTTGATAGCGTCTGTCATATCGACTCCTTTTGCTTGGATATTAATTATCATAATTTCGAATTTAAAATTTAAAATTAAATCACTTGTATTTCTTCTTCCAACATTATTCCCCATTCATTATACACCTTTCCTTTTATTTCCTCAATTAAACTTAGGACGTCTACGGCTGTTGCATTATCATTATTCACAATAAAATTTCCATGCTTTTCACTCACTTGCGCACCCCCCTGCTTTTTACCCTTCATTCCGATCTGTTCGATAAGAAACCCGGTTGGGAGTTTTCCATAATCTTTTATGAGACCGGTTACTCGCTCGTCCTTTATTCTGGGAAGCAAGCGCTCTTTTTCTTTATCACTTAAAACCAAATTTTTGAACACGCAACCGGCAGAAGGTTTTTCCTTTGGTTGAGTTTTCATTCTATACTCTATACGTTCCATTGTTTCTTTTTTTATTTTTTTATATTCTTCCTCATCCAAACTGCGTAATTTTAACCACACGCGTAAAATCGCTCCGCCTTCTTTTTTAAAGACAGACTCTTTATAACTAAATTCGCATTCTGCATTTGACAGTTCAACAATTTCTCCATCTTTATATGCCTCAACTTTCTCCACAAAGTCTTCTATACCAAAGCCAAAAGCCGCGGCATTGCCATATACTGCGCCAGCGATAGTTCCAGGGATCCCCACTGCCCATTCCAACCCACTAAGTTTTGCTTCGATGGTCTCCTGCCCAAGAATTCCTAGAAGAACTCCCGCTTCAACTTCCACTAAATTATTATCCACTGTCCACTGTCCACTGTCCACTTTAACAACAACACCATCATATCCTTCATCCCGCGCAAGCACATTGCTTCCTCCCCCCAAAATATAATATTGTTCTCCTTCCCCATCTAAATATTTTAAAAGTTCAACTAGCTTATCCCTATCTTCAACAACCACAAAATACTTGGCTGGCCCACCAATCTTGAAGGTGGTGTGTTTGGAAAGTGGTTCGTCTATTTTTACTTTTCCAAACTGTTTTAATTTTGTATACAAAACATCCATAAGCTAAATAAAACACGAGTACAACAGATTAAATTAATTTGAACACCTGCCAACGGACAGACAAGGATCTGTTAAATCAGTTAGATCTGCGTTTTATCTGATCATTGCAAAAACAGCTAAACTACGCTATAATTACTCCACTATGCTAGATCTCTCACAAGACCCAACCATCTACATAACTCGAGACATTGAACGTGCCATGGGTCTTAATTTTAATACCCGGGGTTATTATATTATCTCAAATTACAGTGATTTTGCCAAATCTATTATTAAAAACAAAAATAGTATTTTACTTCTCAAAGAAAAAGAACAACTAGATACATGGCAATTGTTGAAAAATAGAAAAGTCGTCAAATTCATTAATAAAATAGATAGTCCAAATATTTTGGTATTTAAAAATACCACCCAAATCGAACAAATTTGCAAAGAAAACAACTGGAACTTGCTAAATCCTTCTGCTAAACTTGCAAACAAAATAGAAGAAAAAATATCGCAAGTTGAATGGTTAGGAGAGCTAAAAAAATATCTTCCGCCAACTAAAGTCAAAATTTGTAAAGACGTTAGATATAAAGATGAATCCTTTATTTTACAATTTAACAGATCACACACTGGTAGCGGGACAATTTTGATTGAATCAAAAAAACAACTTGGAGAAATACAAAAAAAATTTCCGCAGCGTAATGTACGTATAACAAAATATATTGAAGGTCCGGTGTTTACCAGCAACAATATCGTTGCAAAAAATAAAATTTTAATTGGAAACATTAATTATCAAATAACTGGTTTACGCCCTTTTACAAACCAAAAATTTGCCACAATAGGAAACGACTGGGGTGTGGTAAAAAAAATGTTAGATGGAAAACAAATTAAACAATTTAAAAAAATAGTTAACGAAGCTGGGGAAAAAATGCAACAAGACGGTTGGAAAGGATTATTTGGAATAGATATTGTAGTTGAAAAATCAACTGGTAAGCTGTATTTAATCGAGATTAATGCACGACAACCTGCGTCAGCAACTTTTGAATCACAATTACAATTGGACAATTGGACAATTGGACAATACACAACTTTTCAAGCACATTTAATGGCGCTTCTTGATTTACCGGTCGAAAAACTAATAAAGATAGAAGATGGTACACAAATAATTTTGAGAAATCAATACCAATTACCAATTATCAATTGTCAATTACTAGAGATGCTTCAAAAAGAAAACTTCAAGGTCATCCAATACAACAACACCAAGCCTGGCTCTGACTTATTACGTATTCAGGGCAAGACCTCTATTATAAAATCGCATAACAAATTTAATGAGACTGGCAAAAAGATCCTAAGTCTTATGTCTTAAAGTCTTGCCTGCATATTAAGTCTTATGTCAACAAAAATGCTATCACAATCAACCCTTAAGCTCATAAACCAATATTTAAATTTAAAATTCAATGGCAAAAACGTTATTACTCCATATTTTAATAATCGCAGACAAAAAGTTCATGGCGCTCTTCGGGTACTAGTGGGAAAAGGAAGTGTAGAAGATATAAAAGAAGAATTAAAAATATTATCTTTGCGTGAAAAAATAGATTTGAGAAATTTTAGCAAAGAAGAAATTACCAAGTTTATTGTAAATAATAATATCGGTATAGATTGCTCCGGTCTTGCCTACTACATTTTGGATACAGAATTAAAAGCACAAGAAAAAAAATCTTTAAAAAAACATTTGAAATTTCCTGATATTAAAAACCCCTTAAGAAAATTAATCATTAAATTACGTCCGGTAGAAAATTGCGGAGTAAAGAACTTGGCCGATGATGAAAATAGTGTTGAAATAAATTTAAAAGGTGCAGAGCCTGGCGATATGATTTTTTTATTGGATGCTGGAGCCAGGCATGACTATAACCACGTGATGCTAATAACAGAAATCGACAAAAATGATATTGTATATATTCATTCCTTCCAATATCCTACTGATGGACAATACAACCACGGTGTGAGACAAGAAAAAATTAAAATAATAAATCCTGAAAAAAATATTCTGGAACAAAATTGGCAGGAAGAAAAAATGCGAGAATATATCAAAACAGCAAAAAAAGTAATGATCAAGAGGCTAAAAACCTTATAAACACCTCAGAAAATAACTCCACAAAAAACCTTGAATAAAGGTTTTTTTTCTGCTACAATACTTTCACTTATGATTATTCCACAAGAATCACTAGATCTACTAAAACAAGCTATTTCCTATAGTCTGATTTCCTGTATTGTGGCATTCCTCTGGGCACCATTTCTAATCAAAATTTTGTACAAGTATAAGCTTACCAGAAGGCCAGAATATGATGCCACCCTCGCTATGGGTGCGCGAAAAAGCAAAGTCGGAGTGCCAGTAATGGGTGGACTCCTAGTAATTATTACCGTTGCTGTAATAACAATCGCTTTCAACTGGGTAAGAGAATTCACCTGGGTACCAATAGGCGTCATGGGGCTGGCCGCTTTGCTTGGCGGGATCGATGATATTATGAATATCTATGGGCATAAACGCAGGAATCGTAAATTAAAGCAAGTTTTAAAATTAATCTTAGTGCACAAAAGCTGGAAAATGCGCATCTGGTACACTCTGACACTGCCTTGGTCCATATTCAAACGTTCTTCACTATGGCTTGGAAGCCATCCAGGCAAGGGCGTGCATGTACATGAAAAATTACTTTTGCAATTTGTGGCTGGTGCTATCACGGCGTGGTGGATTTTTTTCAAGCTTGGCGAACATTGGCAATATATTCATATTCCTTTCAACGGACTTATAAATATTGACTGGCTGCTTATACCACTCATTATTTTCTTTGTGATGTTCACGGCCAATGCCGTCAACGTTGCCGATGGTATGGATGGGCTGGCCGGCGGGTCTCTCATACTCACTTTTTCTGCGCTGACAATTTTGAGTTGGCTTGGAGGTTTTCATGAAATAGCCTTACTAAATGCAACTGTTGTGGGAGCACTTATTACTTATACTTACTTCAATATCAAACCGGCTCGTTTCCAAATGGGAGATGTAGGAAGTCTCGGACTTGGCGCTCTCATGGCAATAAACGCAATTGTTATAAACAAAATGCTTCTGCTCCCCTTTCTTGGTTTCATATTCTATACAGAGCTTACAAGTGTTATTATTCAGATTTTGGGACGATACACTTTGGGCCGAAGAATTTTCAAAATGGCACCGATTCACTATCACTTTGCAATGCGTGGCTGGAGTGAAGAAAAGACTGTCATGCGATTTTGGATTATCCATGCGGCTGTTGTTTTGCTTGGACTTTGGATAGCACTATATTAATATGTTAAAAAATTCTAAAAAGTTTTCATGGGTATTGTTGGTGGTACTAGGTATATTATTGATACTACTTTTTTCATCGTCTTTCATCTCCCACACAATTGAAAAAACATACAGGGGTTACCAAATTAATAAATGTAAGAAAATTAAAGAAGAAAAGACATGTAATGAATCGGGGAAGTGTATTTGGTTGTTTGGTGATGATGTAGGCCAGCCTCTCGGTATCAATTGTACATACAAAAAAGTAATCGAACGGCGACATTGAACATATGTATCTCAAATGGGACGAAAAGACAATTGCTGATTTTTTAGACAAAAACATCACCGCCATGTACAATGACGGTTATCTTTTTGGTAGACCTCACAAAGGAATGATGTATCAAACGCGCAGTGTGCGGATTGATTTGAGTAAATTTGAAATGTCGAGTGAAAACAGAAGGGTATTGAAAAAGACAGAAGGATTAGAAATTTCCAATTACCAATTACCAATTACCAATTACGATTGGAACATTGGTAAACTTGCTAAAGATTTTTATGATACCAAATTTGGGAAAGGAACGTTTAGTGCTAATAAAGTAAAAGAAATCCTGACGACTGATCATAATTTCAACACACTATTTGTATATTCTAACGAAAATAAACTAATTAGTAACTGGAAATTATTAATTAATGAAAAAACAACAGTTGGATTTTGTATTGCGCTTGAAACTGACAAGATAGTCCATTATAGTTACCCTTTTTACCAATTACCAATTACCAATTACTATTTACCAAATGTGGGTATGTCGATGATGTTGAAAACAATATTATACGCTCAAAAAAACAATAAGCAGTATATTTATATTGGTTCTGCTTCTCGTCCGACTGATATATATAAATTGCAGTTTAAAGGACTAGAGTGGTTTGATGGCGAGGAGTGGAAAGATGATTTAGAGGAGTTGAAAAAGATACTACAAAAATAATATAACACGAATCTAACGGATTGAACGGATAATAACGAATTTCCTCCAGAGGCGGACAGACGTTCAGATTCGTTAAATTAGTTCAATCCGTGTTCCATTAAACTATGGAAAAACGAAAGCATATACATTTTATAGGAATTTGTGGAGTTGCAATGTCTGCACTAGCTTTGGCGTTTCATCGCAAAGGATACAAAGTGACTGGCTCTGATAAAGGATTCTACCCGCCTGTTTCTACACACTTAAAAAATGCCGGGGTAAAATATTATCCTGGCTGGCATCCAGAGAAAATGACTAAAGACGGTGATCCTGATCTTGTTGTAGTTGGAAACGTCGCTGGATCAAAAAATCCAGAGTGGCTTTATGTCCAAGAAAATAATATTGAATACAAATCGTACCCAGAAGTTATTGCTAAATTTTTTGTAAAAGAAAACTCTATAGTTTGTGCTGGGACTTATGGAAAATCCACCAGTGCTTCCCTACTTTCCTGGGCTTTCAAAGAAAATGGCTTTGAGCCAAGCTATATGTTTGGGGGAATTTCTCTAAATAATATGCCCTCAGCAAAATTGACTGAACTTGCAGGGCGCAACGGAGTGGAGCCTTGTTCTATTCTTGAGGGCGATGAATACAAAAGCTCGCGTTGGGACAATGGTCCAAAATTTACCCACTACTCCCCTACTCACCTACTTTTAACTTCAGTAGTTTGGGATCACGCTGATGTTTATCCGACGGAAAAAAGTTATGTGGATGCATTTGAAAAACTAGTCAAAAATTTACCAAAAGATGGACTCCTCGTGTTATCTGCCAAAGTAGTGCACGACCAACCTTACTTCGTAGACTTACCAAAATGCAATGTGATCACATACGGACGTACAAAAGATAATGATTATCAATATACAAACGTCCAAACAACAAAAGAAGGTGTCACATTCGACATTTACAACAATTCCAACATTTACAACATTAGAACAAATTGTCTCGGCGATTATATGGCTGACAATATGACTGGATGCTTTGCTCTGGCTCACCAGATTGGTATTGAACCAAAAAAAATTATTGAATCGTTCAAAACATTTAAAAATATAAAACGTCGTCTTGAAAAACATTATGGCAACGGCATTACGATTTTTGACGATATTGCCCACTCACCAAAAAAAGCAGAAGCTGTATTGCGTAGCATTAGAAATATTTACGACGAAAAAATTATTGCAATTTTTGAACCAAACTCTGGCAATAGACGAAAAGAATCAGTACCTGGCTATGGTAATAAATTCGTCAGTGCTGATGAAGTTATTATCCCGCGTTTAACTAGAATAAAACGCGACCCAGATAAACCAGCGCCTCTTGACGGACAGGGACTTACTGATGTAATTGCGCAGACACATAACAATGTAAAATATATTAACGATGACGAGGAATTAATTAAATATCTTATTCAAAATACAACAAACGGGGATGTTGTAATATTCTTAGGAAGTCATGGGTTTCGTGGGATGATTGAACAATTGATAAATAAATTAAAAAATAAGCAGAGTAAACAAAAACTTAATCTATTGTAATAATATGAAAATTCCCAAACAAGCCAAAAAAGTATTTGATGGTATAATCTTTAACGTCTATCAATGGGAGCAGAAAATGTTTGATAGTACGACTGAAACATTTGAAATGCTCAAACGGACAAATACCATTCAAATCATCCCTATTATGGGAGACAAAATTGTATTGATAAATGAAGAACAACCTACAATACGACGTTCTCTTGGGGTAGTTGGCGGTAGGCAAAACAAGGATGAAGAACCACTTGAGTGCGCCAAAAGAGAATTATTAGAGGAAACCGGTCTCATTTCAAATGATTGGGAATTAATTAGCACTCACGAACCATACGTAAAAATAGAATGGACTATATGCAGATTTGTTGCTCGCAATTGTAAAAAGCAGGCTGAACAAAAACTTGATGCTGGAGAAAAAATAGAATTAAAGCTAGTGGACTTTGGTGAATTTATGAGAATTATCATCGATGATGATTTCAGATCAAAAGATATAGCATTTGATATTTTAAAAATGCACTACAATAACACACTGGAAGAATTCAAACAAAAATTATTTAAAAAAGCACAGCATAATCACTGTGCTCTAAAATATAAAAATTAGACAGCTTAGTTACCTGAGGAACTTATCCAACTTATTTACCTTCGTCGACAATCTCTGTTTCCACATTTTCGCCATCAATGCTTGTGACAAGAAGAGAAATTCCACAAACATTGCATTCAATAACATGGCCCTTGGCCAAATTTGGATAAGGAGTCAAGTCTACCTCATTTTTACATTCTGGACAAACTAGTTTCATAGTGATATGTTTTAATAATAACGCATTTAGTTTATCAATAATTAATTATTTTATCAAGTTTTTTCACCCAATCACCTAGCCACTTTACCACCTAATCATGTAAATTATCGTGATCAAGTGGTAAGGTGATTAAGTGATCAGGTGGTAAGGTGAACAAAATATGAAAACCCCTCAACAATCCTATCCCGAACTAAACAAAGCCCTTGGCGTCGACGTCTATCTCAAACGCGAAGATCAACACAAATACAGCTCGCACAAAGGACGCTCTATTCCTCTCATGATCAAACACTATTACAAGGGACGAAAAATAAAACATGAAGATGGAACAGAAGAATTAACTCCTACATTTAGAAATTTTGTCGTTTCCTCATCTGGCAATGCCGCTATAGCCTCAATTCATGCTATTCAGGCGCACAATCGAAATAATCCGGAGAAACTTAGTTTGACAATTTTCATCGGATCAAACATTGACCCAAAAAAATTAAAAATACTCACTGCCATAATAGAAGATCCGAAAGTTAAATTGCAACAAGTTGAGAGACCTAAACAAGCGGCGTTTCAAATGGAAAAAGAAAATAATACTGTTAAATACCTGCGCCAATCAACTGACGATCTTGCTCTTATGGGATATTTTGAACTAGCGCAAGAATTAAATCGCATTCCAAATTTACAAGCTATTTTTATTCCCACTTCTTCTGGGACAACAGCTCAAGCGCTTGGTGAAGCATTTGAAAACATAGAACCATCAGCCTGGGGAGGAAAACAAAACCCACAAATTCATATCGTTCAGACAACTGCTTGTCATCCCATGGTTACAGGAATGGCAAACGCCAGTTTATCAGACACGAATACAACAAAACACTCCATTGCCTCTGCAATCGTCGACAATATAGCCCATCGCAAAGAAAAAGTAATAGAAGTAATAAATAGGAGCCATGGTTCTGGCTGGATTGTAACTGACGATGAAATTAAACAAGCTCAAAAGCTAATTAAAGATACTTGTAACATTGCTACATCTCCTAATTCTGCTTTGTCTGTTGCTGGACTTATGAAAGCTTTGCAAAGCGGTTCTAAATATAATGAGGTTGTGGTATGTTTACTTACTGGAATGTAAAATACTAACAATATTTCCACTTTCATCTACACTTCCACAAACACCCTTGTGGCTATAATACTGATCTTCTAAAATGAGGTCAGTTTTTTTAAATAAACTTTTCAACTCTCCCAAATTAAACCCATGATAATACCGCTTGCCCAAAACCTCGCCATCTGGGCTTAACCACGGCACCATAAAATCTCCCTTCCCACTTCTCCCTTCCCACTTTCCACTTTTGACATTTTTCTGCGCGTTCTTTGAAAACAAATTCCAATTGGTCATAATAACATATCCGCCCGGTTTTAAAACCCTATTCATTTCTTCCAAAGCCTTAATTCTGCTCTCCTCATCTGGCAAATGATGAAACGTGGCAATGCAATAAATTATATCAAATTCATTATCTTCAAATGGCAAACTAGTCATCTCAGCAATAACGTATTTATTATTTGAAAATTTTTTTTGCGCAATTTTTATTTGTTCTTCGCTCTGGTCCACCCCTACATAATCTATGGACAAATTAGAAAAAAGCTGGTACAATCGACCACTGCCACAGCCAAGATCTAAAACTTTATTTCCATCTCTGGTATACTTGGCAAGCGGTTTCAAATCGTCCCAAAGATATTGTCGTGTAGCTGAAAAAAATGGAGCAATATCGTTGTAGACTTTTTTATTTTGACCAATTAATTGTTCACTGCTTTTATTCATAGGCTAGATGGAAAACAGATTAAACTGATTTAACTGATTCGAACAAATCCGTTAAAATCTGTTTAATCTGTGTTCTATTATCTATGCAACAATTAGAAAATATCGTTAAATACATCATTCAACAAAATCCTTCCACAAAGGCCAATTTTGATGATACCCGCAGAAAAATCTGTGGTAAATTAAAGATAAATCAACCAAGCAACAGAAATCTACTTTCAGCTTATCAAAATTTGGTAAAAAAGAAAAGGATAAAACAAGATATACAGTTAGAAAAACTAATGCGCAAAGCAGATATAAGAACGCTTTCGGGTGTTGCTATTGTAACATCTCTGACTAAACCACACCCTTGCCCAGGAGGCTGTGTATACTGCCCCACAGAGCGGAAAATGCCGAAAAGCTACCTCGCCAGCGAGCCTGCTGCTGCCCGGGCTCTAGGACTCAAATTTAGCCCCTACGAACAAATGCAGCGACGGATAGAAATGTTAGAAAAAAACGGCCACCCGACTGACAAAATAGAATACATTATCAAAGGCGGTACATGGAACGCTTATCCGCTAAAGTATCAGTATTGGTTTATTTTGGAATCGTTTAGGGCTTGTAATGACCTTTCACATAACACATATCACGTATCACGTAACAAAAAAATAATAAAACACTATAACAATAAAACACTAAAACAGTTACAAAAAGAATTAAATATTGAACAAAATTATAACGACTTTAAGGCTAAACATAAAATCATCGGGTTAACTTTGGAAACAAGACCAGATATTGTCACCCCAACGACAATCCTCCATATGCGCCAGCAAGGATGTACGCGAATTGAGTTAGGGTTACAAGCTCCGGATGATAAAATTTTAAAACTTGTTAGACGCGGGCATACTGTCCAGCAGTTTAAAGACGCCATGCTTTTGCTCCGTCAAGCCGGATTTAAAGTTGATTTGCACTTTATGCCAGACTTGCCCGGCACAACACCTAAGCATGATGTGGAAATGTATAAATTATTATTTGACGATCCGGGATTTAAACCGGATATGGTAAAAATTTATCCCTGTACAGTTATCAAGTCTGCTGAACTTTACAAATGGTACAAAAATAAAAAATACAAGCCATACAAAGAAGAAGAATTATTTGAAAGCTTAATTGAAATGAAAAAACTAACTCCGCGATATTGTCGTATCTCGCGTTTGATTAGAGATATACCAAATGATGACATCCAAGCTGGAAATGCAATTACAAATCTGCGCGAGTACTTGACGCAGGAGATGAAAAAACGCGGGTTGAAATGCAAATGTTTACGCTGTCGTGAAGTTGGCCACGCTGTCACTTCAGCACGACAGCACTTGAGCACAATAACACCGAAACTATTTATTGATAAATATGAGACAATCGGTGGAACTGAATATTTTTTGAGTTTTGAAGATAAAAAAAGACTAGTTGTGTTTGCTTTTCTTCGACTACGTCTACCGACGAGTGGAATGACAAACGCAAGTTTGTCACTCGACAATCTGGCGATTGTCAATCCACTCTACGAAGTTCTACCAGAAATAAAAAACTCTGCTTTCATTCGCGAACTCCATACCTACGGACAGCTCCTTGAACTTGGTACAAAAAATAAATCTGCCTCTCAACACAAAGGCCTTGGTAAAAAATTAGTCAAAGAAGCAGAAAGAATTGTGAAAAATAACAAGTTTAAAAAATTGGCGGTTATTTCTGGAGTCGGGGTACGGGGATATTATAGAAAGCTTGGATACAAAAAATATGGGACATATATGGTAAAAAAAATATAAAAATAGCTTGATTAAAGCTGTTTTTTCTCTTACAAAAATCAGTTTAGTACTAAAACCAATATACCTGCAATCATAAGTACAATTGCAACTAATTTCAACAACATATTTCTTTTATCCAATTCTTCTTTCAAAATCTTCGGGGCAAAGAATGAAATCAGAGTTGCCATGACAAATACAAAAATCACTTGTGATCCTTCCATGGCAAAAACCAAGGCAGCTGAAGAAAAAGATAAGGCCCACTGGTTAAACAACGCTCCCAGGTGACCTACTAAAGTGATTAGCAAAATTACAATCAACAAATACTTGTTCAGCGACTTTGACTCTCGGACAAAATCTCTTCTAAAACCCTTAGATAATAACAATGTAGTGGCAAAACCTGACATAAACAAATGTGTACATACAAAACCTGACAAAAATGAAATTGAATTCATTATATGATGAAACAAAACTCCATAAACCGCAAAACATAGACTAGATACCACCATATACCACACGGCTTTGGAAAAAACAATCTTTTTACCTCGAGCGTGGATAGAAGCGATTACCGCGCCAGTTAGCAAAACAGCAAAGGCTACCAATTGCAAAACAGTAAATTTTTCATCAAACAAACTCCAACCAATCAACAAACTAAATAAAGGTATAAGATTCCACCAAACATTGATTCTGGTTGGTTCTTCAATTTGCATGGCTTTTACATATGGCATGCCGCCGTAAAAATATACAGCACTAGCTAAAATCAACCACAACCAGATCGAGCCACTGGGCAAATCCAGACTAATAAACGGAATGACCACTAAAACAAAAATTCCGGTCAAAGAAAACCAAACTAAATAAACATAGGGATTTTTAATTTTATTCCCCAAAATATACTTATCGCCAATATTTTGTAATGCCCAGAAAAAATGCGCTGAAATTGCCAGAAAAATCCACAACATAAGAAGAAAATTCTAATTTGAAATCAAGATGCATTTATGATAACATAAACGTACATTATGGTAAACTCTAAATAATAGTTAAGTTTATAACTCCAAACCTATGGAACTCCCATCAAAAACAATCATTGCCTCCGGGCCAGTCATTATAGAAAACGGAAAAGTGCTTCTAAACCGTGAAAAAAAATCAGATGGAGAGGAAAAAAAACTTTTTATGTTTCCTGGTGGTCAGGTAGAAGATTTTAATATACCGCTCGAAGAAACAAGTAAACGCGAAAGCAAGGAAGAAATGGGCATTGAGATTAGAATTATAAAACCACTTAGAACTCTGATAAACAAAAATACTTCTGACGAAACTAAAATTGTTATTTTAACGCACTATTTGGCTGAACGAATTGGAGAAATAAAGCCGGGAGAAGAAATTTTAGAGTGGGATTGGTTTGATATAAATAATTTGCCGGAAAACTGCACGCCAAACGTATATGAGATATTAAAAGATATAAAAAAAGAATTATGATTTTTGAATGTCTTGAATTTAAATAATATGAAAAAAATATTTTATGTTTTTTTTGGGCTTGTTGTCTTATTGTTAGTATTTTATGTCAGTTATTCAACGGTAAAAAATAAAAACACTTACACTTTTCGAGTAGCAATGGAGCCATCACTGGAAGAGGGATACATTGTGTCTACTATGCTTCAAGAAAATATTACTATAGACGAATACCTACGACGCAATGGATTCCCAAAAGATATAAAAAAAGAAGAATGTCAAAAAAAGACAGATGATGAAGACAGAACTAGATATTATTATTCCACGTGTGAATTCACTATTACCATCCCAGAAACAATAAATACAGAACAAGATAGAATTGACTATCTTGGCAATCTAGTAGCTAAAAATTTCATCCTTGAATCCGACCAAGAGGATAAATGGATAATAAAACTTGATAAAAAAGAAAAGACAAATTATGGATATTTATTAAAATTTTCATGGGGCTGGATTGAGGGTAATGACGAGGCTGTTTATTCTGACTTTTTCAATATTTTAATATCACTAGACAAAAAAATGATCTGGTGGAAAAGTTCATCACACTAATTTTTATATATTATGAACAAACAAAAATTAAAAAACTTCGATCCGCAAATCGCAGAGGCAATCCACAACGAACTAAACCGCCAAGAAACAGGTCTGGAAATGATACCTAGTGAAAACTTCGTGTCTCTGGCAGTACTAGAAACTCTTGGGTCTATTCTTACCAACAAATATTCTGAAGGCTACCCGGGCAAAAGGTATTATGGTGGCTGTGAATTTATAGATGTTGTAGAACAACTGGCCATTGACCGGGCAAAACAATTATTTGGGGCAGAGCATGTGAATGTCCAGCCACTATCTGGAGCACCGGCAAATATTGCTGTATATTTTGCCTTGCTTAAACCGGGTGATACCGTACTTGGTATGGATCTCTCCCACGGTGGACACCTTACGCACGGGCATCCGGTAACGTACATGACAAAAATATTTAATTTTGTCAGATACAAAACTGATGTGGAAGGAAAGATAGACTTGGACAATTTACGTGAAATGGCTCAGACACATAAGCCAAAAGTAATCCTGGTAGGCTATAGCGCATATTCTCGTGAAATTGATTACGAAAAAATAAAATCTATTGCTGACGAAGTTGGCGCACTAACAATGGCCGACATCGCACATATCGCGGGACTCATTGCCGCAAGCGAAATGAACAATCCTGTACCTATTTTCGATGTTGTTACAACGACAACACACAAGACACTCCGAGGACCACGCGGTGGCATGATCATGTGCAAAGAAAAATTTGCCAAACAAATAGATAAAGCCGTATTCCCCGGTTTCCAAGGCGGGCCACATGAAAATAATATTGCTGCAAAAGCAATTGCATTCAAGGAAGCTCTAGAACCAGAATTCAAAGAATATGCACGACAAATAAAAACAAATGCAAAAGTACTTGAAAAAAAATTCAATGAATTTGGGTACAAGCTCTGTTTCAATGGCACTGACAACCACCTGCTTTTGATAGACGTAACACCTAAAGGCATAACCGGCAAACAGGCCGAAACGGCTCTGGATAAAGCCGGCATTACTGTAAACAAAAACATGATCCCGGACGACCCACGCAAGCCAATGGACCCAAGTGGCATTCGTCTAGGAACGCCGGCGCTTACCACGCGCGGATTTAGAGAAGCGGAAATGGAACATGTGGCGGATATGATAGAAAATGTACTGACACATCATGAAGATGAGAAAGTATTGAATCAAGTACGAGAAGAAGTAAAAGAATTGACTGCGAAGTTTCCTCTTTATCCAGAGTTAAAATAGAACACTGATTTAACAGATCAAACTGATAAAAACTAATCTCCACCAAAGGCGGATAAGTGTTCAAATCTGTTAAATCAGTTTTATCTGTGTTCCATCTAACCTATGCAAAAAAATACAATTTCCAAACAAGAAACAATCGATCTAGGACAAAATATCGCCGCCAAACTCAAAGGCGGTGATATTGTATTACTTCACGGAGATTTGGGTAGTGGAAAAACTACGCTGACTAAAGGAATTGCCAAGTATTTTGGAATTGAAGAAGTAGTGAGTCCGACGTTTACTTTGATGCAAGCTTATCACCTAAGCACTTCAGCACATAAGCACATAAGCATGCTTGTTCATATTGATACCTATAGACTTGAAGATGAATATCAGCTTGTTGAAATTGGGGTAGAAGATTATTTGGGTGATAAAAATACTGTTTGTGTGGTGGAGTGGCCGGAGAAGATGGGAGGATTGTTACGGAATAAAAAAACTATCAATATTACGATAGAACCTTTCGAAAATAACGGACGGAGAATAAAAATTGAAGACTATTGAAGACTAAAGATTCAAGACTATAAAAGTCCATCAATAATGGACTTTTATATAAACCTTACACCCGATTGTTTATTTCTACACATTTTAAATATATAGAAATGGATGGATCGGGTGCGAAGGTAGGACGAGTCAGGGGCGAGGTAGGTTACCGTTCGGTTTTTGGAGCCTGGACACCCAATATATCCGGCCAATCGGCCGATT
>Ga0066639_10001592_pt1 | contig 20222 bp, 15 predicted proteins | sample CryGeyCG2114_010_2_FD_59504 | JGI IMG/M metagenome (GOLD analysis project Ga0066639, IMG submission 59504) | Groundwater microbial communities from aquifer - Crystal Geyser CG10_big_fil_rev_8/21/14_0.10 | ecosystem: Environmental > Aquatic > Deep subsurface > Groundwater | place: USA: Utah...
GGAAAGCGTGGCACTGGTAAGATCATGAAAGGGGTTGTCAAGGCAGGGGATACGATTGGAAAACGGGCTGGTGAAGTAACTGAGTATGTTTTGGATAATACCACTGCCGAGGGCCTAATGGTGTCTACAAAGAATATTAATTTTCGAATTAATCCGGCAAGTATTTTGTTGGATTCTATTTGGATTGACGCAGATTTCAAAGTCAATGAGTACCTAAGTTTGGGTCCAAATATATTTTATTCTTTTCCGGTAGTGACTACAGATACCAGTATTCAGTCGACCAGCGCACTCGGTATTGGATTACGAGCAGATTATTCTTTTTCGAATGGTATTTTGAAGTCGGGTTGGTTCGGTGGAATTTCATTGAATTACATATCTTCTTCTGTTGATGTTGCGATAAAGCATGTTTCTAAAACTTTCTCTGAAACAGGACTCGGGTTAAATCTTCTTGGTGGGTACCAAGTTTTTTGGGACCGTCTTAATTTGACAGTCGGCGCTGGTATTGGTTATGGGAATATCCCGCATTATAGAAATATTTTTGTAACAGCGGCCGGCTTTACTGAAACCTTTGCTGAGAATCCATTACGAGGTCTTACGCCCGTTCTCGAGGTATCCCTTGGGTACGCTATTTAATTTTCTTAAATATTGTGGAGTCGTCACCAGTATAGATGAGTTTGCGTAGGTGTTTATCGATTATCTCGATTCGGGTAAATCTGATTTCGATTAGACCTGGTTCGGTAGAAGGGAATAGCATTCTTACGATTAGATTGTGGGGGTCCGTATAAAAAAGATCGCTTCCAATCAGTGCACTGTCGAAATAATTCATTGGAACCAGAGGAATCTCAACTGAATATTTAGATTGGAATTGGAATTTCTTTTCAATGGTGATTAAGGCAAACAACGGATCAATTGCCTCGCTAGCGGTGAATTGAACGAAAAATGGCGTTTCTTGGGGTATTTCGTAGGCAGGAGACGAAAGTGGGTTTTGGGTCCATGAGGTAACATTTTTAATTGAAATCGGACGCATCTGGGTTGTGGATTGAAGGACCCTCGAGTGTTCCCTTGAGGGGTATATTGTTACCGGGTGTTTTAATCCTTGAAACGTTAATTCAATTGAATAGAATTGAACATTATTACGGCTGATTTCATTCGAAATATCTATTGTAGATTCGATCGTAATATTGGTATTTGATTGAGAAGTAACGTTGCATTTTTGGAATTGTATTTTTCGGTCGTAATTTTTTAATTTAAAATAGGCGCGGCAGCTCAATGGATCGAGATCCGATTCGTATTGAATTTCAGAAATTACACTCCAAACAGTTTTATTTGGTATCGAATAAGTCCTGCTTCGTTCTTCAGTGGCAACGGGCTTTGGAGGATTCAATCCAAATCGAACATCTTCGACGTGTATCAAATTAAAATCTAATTTTGATTGATTCATTTGATTGCGATCGAGTTCTATGATTCCTTCGCCATAAAAGCGTTTTCCTCCTGGCCGATTGATGTCAATACAGACGTATTCAAGTTGCATTGCGATTTTTTCCGAATCTTTATTTTGCGGATTTGAATACATTGTTGCCGGTCTGGTGAGCCATAGGCCAAACAATGTCGGAGCACTTTGAGGGCAGCTGAGTTGTTTTTTAAATCCGCTACCAAATGTTGCAATTCGGAAAGTTTGGCTATCCTCAACGATGACGTGGGGAAAAGAGACATAATTCGGATTATTAAAGAGGTTGGGACTAAACCCGGATGAATGATTGCCTAATGAGAGCTTTAGATTAAGTCTTGGTTTTTCGATTATTGCAGTTTGTGATTTGCCATGAACTGATTTCCCAATTTTCAAGCTCAGTCCGTCCGATGGTTTATGGTGACTGGATACCGAGGCAAAGTATGCTATTGCCGCCTCTTCAACATTATTAACTACTTGAGTGAGGCGATTTAAGTTAAAAAATATTGGAGCACCCAATTTTTGATCTGTTCGAAATAGTACGTCTGAATTATCGCGAAATTTAATGAAACGAATCGGCGGCGGAGTAGTTTCGAGTTCACTAAGCATTTGCCGGATGACTTCACGATCTTGACTGTTCGTGCTGCAGGTTGGATCGGTGAGGCAGTACCTTAAAAATCGACTAGAATACTGATTAATATAATTAATGTATCGGATTGAAGCCGATCGTCCATCAATCGATCGCAGATTGACGACGCTGGCATTCGAGTGGAGGCACATTAGCATAGTAAAAATCGCAATGAGCGGGGTTAACGCTATGCGCAGCATATTCTCTAGGCGAATAATACACTTCATAGGTTTAGGAGGTACTTAATTGAACTGAAGCTGTCAACTTTAACCGAAATTCCCGGCGTTACCGATATGGAATCGTGGAATGCTGCAAAAGCTTCAAAATCACCATATGTTGCCCATCCGTTTGTTCCTGCAAAATAAAAAGAATTGATTCAACGGTTTTTGAGCATTCACGACTCCTCTAAGGTGAATCAGAATCCAAATTTCGCCGGTGTGTGATTCAGGCGGCATTGCGACATTTGAAGTAAACTAATTTGCTTGGGTGAAATTTATTGCGCTATGCCATATAGTACTTTTCGTAATGAGCGAAAAGAAAATAAAAAAATCACAGTTGGAATTTGATTTTCCACGGGACCACGAGCCAGATCGAAATTTTCATCGGGGCGGTAGGAGCTTTTATTTTTTTGATCTTGATGACAACGTGTTTACGCTATCGACCCAAATTTATTTGTTTAACAAGGATTCTCGCGAGGAGCTTCCTGTTTCAACGGGCGAGTTCGCAAGAATTCACTCGCTACTGGGGAAGCCCGGCGATTATGAAAATTATGAAGTTTCTTTTTGTGAAGAGACGGGGAGTTTTCGCCGATTTAGAGATTGGTCTCAAGTTAGGCTTGAAAAATTAATGCAGTCGGAGCAACCGTTTATTGAAGATATCCAAGATGCATTGGGGCAGCATGAATTGCACTGGAAAGGGCCTTCTTGGTCTTTCTTTTATCACGCGGTTTTTAATCAACGTCCAATATCGATCATTACAGCGCGTGGACATCAGAGAGAAACAATGAAGCGAGGAGTTTGGCTGCTTTGCCAGCAGGGGCATTTGGCATTTGAGCCAAATTACATGGGAATTTACCCGCTGAGTAATAACGACGTTCGACGAGAATTAGGAGATTTGGAACTCAGCGCAAGTATTCCAGAGCTAAAAAAGCGTGCGATTATCGAGTCAGTTGAAAAGGCGATGAGAATATACGGAAAAAACGAACATCATCGATTTGGAATGTCTGATGACGACCCGAAAAACATTGAACTCATAATAGATGCGATGAGAGTTCTAAAGAAGAAGTATCCGGATAACTCTTTCTACGTGATCGACTCGCGAGACAATGAATTAAAAAAAGAGGAAATCTTTTTAGATCATCTTGAGGTCGAAAAAATTGGCGTAGAGCAGCTTAGGCTTATTTAATTCTTATCGGGAATTGGTCGGTGCAATAAGTAGGTAAACACTTCAGGCACTTGATGCGGAGGATTTCCCCAAACAAATTTCATTATGGCGAGCTCTGGATTTCCAGTTTCTTCTACCGTGTATGCGAATTGTGGATCAATCAGACTAGAGCATAGTAATCCCGGTTCATCGCCCGAATCACATTCAGCGTAGTCTTCTCCGGAGGGGACCGGTTCTAAGCGTCCATTGGGATCGTAAATCTGACTAGCGTATCCAGAATTGACTTCCATGATTTCGACAGTGGCCGATGGAAGGGTTTGAGTTTCCCTAATTTCCCACTGCCCTAGCAAGTCGACGGTGTCGGCAAGGGCGGTGCCCGCGCTACCAACTACGCCACCAATTAATGTCATCGCTGTCATAAGAATCAGATTCGCTGTTTTATTCATCAATAGATCTCCAATCAATAGAATCAATTCTAACTAATAATTAGAATTGGACAAGAAAAACCGTTTTAATACGATAATTTAGCAGCTAGTTAAACCATGATAACGCACCTCGTTGTTAACTGGGTCTAATCATGGTACGTAGTGCCGTTGCTACTAGGAGGCCTCTAATTGCGATTGTCACCGATATTGTTTGGATTTTTAGCGTTTACGAATCTTATGGAAAAATCGGATGCGGATTTTCGCGCGGCTTTAGAAACCGTGGTTCAAAGAACTCAAGATGATTTATTGAGTCGTCAAGTAAACGGTGATCATTGGGATTTTCCATCTTACCTGGGAACGCACTATATTTCATTGTATTCTGTCCTCCTGAAATGGTTTGAGCGGCCAGCCTCTGCCACGAAATTCACCCCTGAATATCTTTTGGAAAAATTGAGAGCCACCCAAAACAGGGATGGCTCCTGGTTTGCAATTTATGATGCTAATCGAATCGATAATGGCGACTTAACTGCCACGATATATAATTATTTTGCCCTAAAAGTGTATGGCAATGAAGCAGATGAATTCTATCTCACCCGGGCTAAAAATTATATTCTTGCTCACGGCGGAATAGAAACCGCCCCACTTTTGACTCGTGTATTTATGGCAATGTTTGGGAACGCCGACTGGGAAGGAATTCCAGAGGTTCCGGCGCTTCTTTTCCGAAAGATAAGTCCAGTCAATGCAAAATCTTTTTCGCAGTGGGTGATTCCGCATATTTTGCCAATCAGCTATTTGCGACGCTATAAGGTTACCAAGATACTGGGCCCAAAATTTGATCTTTCTGAAATTCGAATATCAAGTCGGAAAAAATATAAAGGTTTAGAATTCTCTGGAATTGCGAGTAGGCGTTGGTTTGTTCGTAAAATGCTTAAATCCCAGCAGCCGAAAGGAACATGGGGAGCCTACACGATATCTTCGCTGCTGACTCTAGCGTGCCTCGATGAATACAGCAAGGGACATGAAAGCGTCGAAAGTCATCGCGCTGACTTAGCAACAGAAAAATCGTTTCGGTTCATCGAACATCTTTATTTCGATAATAAAGAGGGTCAATATTTAGGAGTTCTGGATGACGGCCATTATTGGGATACGGCTCTGATATCGTCAGCACTGCTTGAGTCGGGAGTGTCACCGAATCGTATTTGGAGTTCTGCCCAGTACCTTGCAGGTAATCAAACCAAAAATGGTGGAATACCATTTGGTTTTGACTTCGAATACGCACCCGACGTCGACGATACGGCCGCAACGTTGTGGGTTTATCGACACTATCCACAGTTGAAAGAGAATTCAAAAAAAGCAGTAGAGTGGATATTGAAAATGCAAAATAGCGATGGCGGCTGGGCTGCGTTTGACCGCAATAACAACGGAAACGCAGTTTTGAAAATCTTTGCAAAAGGCTTCATGGATTCAGCCGATCTTTTTGATGAAAGTTCTCCTGATATTGTGGGACACGTTCTTGAGGCGTTGGGCGGGTACGGGTATGATTCAGATCGACTCATCAGTATCCGGCCAGCAATACAGTATTTGGTGAAGACTCAAAATAAAGAGCGTGGCTATTGGAGTGCGCGTTGGGGTATCAATTCGGTTTATGGAACTTCTGCGGTATTGATGGGATTGCTAAAGGTAACTTCTGATCGCGATCACGAAAGCCGTGAAATGATTGACCGCGGAGTTCAGTTTATTCGTTCTTGTCAAAACGACGACGGAGGTTGGGGTGAAAGTTCTCAGTCATACAATGACGAGGATTGGATATGTCGTGGAGTTTCGACCCCGTCTCAAACCGCGTGGGCCCTCTTACCATTGATAGAAGCCTATGGAGAAAAAGATGCACCTGTGATCGCGGGAATCGAGTATTTGCTTCAGTTTTATCGCTCCCATGGTGAGTGGTTTGATCCATCGACGGTTGGAACGGGGCATCCAGGATTAATTTATATGAATTATCCGTCGTATCCGTGGGCATTTCCGTTGATCGCAATTTCTCGTTACTTAAAAGCGGGAGTGCAGTATAAATAGTTAATGGTAAAATCTAAATACTTCACAACTCCTCTTTATTATGTGAACGCACATCCGCATATTGGGCACGCCTACACGACTATTGTTGTGGACATAATAAAAAAATACTACGCTCAACGAGGCCAAAAAGTAGTGGCCCTGACTGGAACTGATGAGCACGGTGAAAAAATCGTTAGAATGGCTGAATCTCAGGGTAAAACGCCGCAGGCTTTATCCGATGAAGTTGCATCTGAATTCGAAAATACCTGGAAAAAATTGAATCTAGATTTTGATATTTTTTACCGTACTACTTTACCCTCGCATTATGATGCCGTTAAGTATGCGCTTCAATATATTAAGGATAAAGGTGAAATTGAATTTAGAGAGTATGAAGGCGAGTACTGTGTAGGATGTGAGCGGTTTCTGAAAGAGTCGGAACTCGTGAATGGCGGTTTGTGTCCCGACCACCTTACGAAACCGGAGCACAGGAAAGAAAGTAATTATTTTTTCCTCATGAGTAAATACCAGGAACGATTGATTCGGCACTTTACGGATAATCCTCGTTCGATTCGGCCCGATCATTACCGAAATGAAATTTTATCTTTTTTGAAAGAACCCTTAAATGACCTTTGCATTTCCAGACCAAAGGAACGCCTTACCTGGGGAATCGATTTGCCGTTTGATTCGAATTTTGTAACCTATGTTTGGGTTGACGCTTTAACAAATTATCTGGCGGCAACGGGGTGGCCAGATAAGGAAAAGTACGACAAAGACCTCTGGTCCACAGCGGTTCATTTAATTGGAAAAGATATTCTTAAAACACATGCAATTTATTGGGGTGCCCTCTTAATGGCACTAGATGTTCCTCTTTTTCATGAAATTCATGTGAACGGATTTTTGTTGATGGGTGAAAGTAAAATGAGCAAAAGCCTTGGCAATGTCGTGAGGCCGCTCGATTTGGAGGAAAAATATGGAAGGGACACGCTTCGGTTTTACCTTCTAAGAGAGTTAACCTACGGCATGGATTCTTCATTCACTCCCGAGTCCTACATCAATTCCGTCAATGCTTATTTGGCAAATGGAATCGGTAATTTAGTATCTAGGGTCTTAACCCTTTCGATTGGTAATCTTGGAAAGTATTTTGACGTGAAATTTCAGGGTGAAAAGGAACTTCAGTTGTTGGAAAAAACGACCGCAACAATGAAGAGCTGGAACGAGGGGTTTGAGGATCTTAAGTACCAGAATAGCATTAAGGCGTGGTCCGAGCTTGTCGCTGACGTTAATACCTATATCAATGAAGAAAAACCATGGGCCCTGGCAAAGGACGAGACAAAAAAAGAGCAATTGCTCACGGTATTAGGTACTTGCTTGCAGGCGATTCAATTTTTGGGGCGAATGATATATCCGGTTTTGCCAAATGCCTCGCTAGAAATCGATCGCGTTTTGGGCACCGATGGGCTCGGGCTAGGGGAGCTTCCGACTCATTTTGATTTGACGGGCGATATTCCTAAGCTATTTCAAAGAGTTAAGTCCGAAGAACCCACTACCTAGGGCGTTCATTCACTTAAAAATTTAGGTGAGTCAGAATGTCAGAGTTCAATCCTGTGACTTTTTTGTCGGGCGTGGCACAACTTAAATGCGGCGTAAGAGTGATTGGTTCTCAGGCTTAATTGACTGAGGTGCTCTTTCGAAGCCTCCATACGAATTCAGCCCCTGCTCTTCACGAGTGGGGGTTTTTTTTTAGCTGATTTCGGCGTAGTCTACGCAGCGATGAAAAAAATCATATATAAAATGTTTGGCTCTTTTAGATCGTTTCCAATTTTTTGGATGCGTGTTGTTTATTGCGCTTTGGTGTTGTTGGCGGTTTCGACAAGAGCTGGAGCTTGGGGTCCTACCGGGCACCGAATTACTGGAGTATTCGCTGAGCGGCTCCTTACAACCAAAGCCAAAAAGAAGATTAAAATATTCATGGGTGAAGAATCTCTTGCTGAGGCAAGCACCTGGGCAGACGAAATGAGGTCACATCCGGATAGAAAATATTACGGAAAATTTGATCCTTGGCACTATGTGGAGGTGCCAATCGGTATGAATCCGATTGAGCTAGTAAAGTTGAAAACAAATAGTAGCGGCAACGTATTGATTGCTATTGATCAGCTTGAGAAGACATTGAGAGATACTAAATCTAAGCCCGAAGAAAAGCGGGAGGCGCTTAGACTTTTCGTCCATTTTATTGGAGATATTCATCAGCCGCTTCATGTGGGCAATGGGCTGGATAAGGGTGGAAATACTTGCAAGGTAAAGTGGTTTGGGGAAACGACGAACCTTCATCGGGTTTGGGATGAGCATTTAATCGATTATCGAAAGATGAGCTATTCGGAATGGGTTGGAATGAACCATAACGCTACCGCTGCCCAAATTAAAGCATGGCAAAGCAGCCCAGTTGATCAATGGGCAAGCGAATCGATTCAAATCAGAACCAAGTTATATCCCAGCGATTCTCGCGATGCTGAACTAGACCCGAAAAAGAGGAAATATTGCGGGACGTCGTTTGAGGACAAGATCGATGAAAAATTTGTTCCAAATCTTAAGTATGACTATGCTTTTGATCATATGGAAACAGTGAAATTGCGTTTGTATCAGGCCGGAGTTCGAATCGCAGGTCGTCTTAATACGATCTTTCGCTAACCGATTGAGGATTGGAGCCTGTCGGAATAATCCCAGTTCGCGAGGATAGCTGTTCACTTGGATACAATTCTTAAATTATAAAATAGGTTTGACCAAATAGAATAACGCGAAGCAATAAAAACATCTGATAATTTCAGCAGCTCCTCTTTTGTGATAAACGTATGAAATATGACTAAAAAAACAGCGCTTATTACGGGAGTCACGGGGCAAGACGGTTCCTATATGGCGGAGCTCTTATTAAGCAAAGGATATCGTGTTTTTGGTATCGTTAGAAACAATCAATTACAGGGGGGACTCCACGGGGTTCCTAATTTAGCGCCATTGCTCAACCATTTAGAATTCATAGGTATCGATTTAGAGAGTTCGGCATCGGTTCATAAACTTGTAACTCAGGTAATGCCGACGGAGGTCTATCATTTTGCGGCGCCTTCATTTGTGAGCTACTCTTTGGACGAAGGGTTGGGATTGTTCAATCAATCAGTTGCAATTACTTTTTCATTACTTTCTGCAGTTAAGGATTGTTCGCCATCGACAAAAGTATATTTTTCAGGAACATCCGAGCTTTTTGGCGCGGCTCAAACTTATCCTCAGAATGAGTCCACGCCGTTTTTGCCAAGATCGGTGTATGGGATTGCAAAACTTGCCTCATTTCATCTAGTGAGAAATTTTAGGGAAAAACACAGGCTGTTTGCTACATCCGGAATTCTTTACAATCATGAGTCTCCACGAAGAAGAAAAGAGTTTGTGACCCGAAAAATATCTGCCGGAGTTGCACGAATAAAGATAGGCCTTGAGAAAGAACTCTTTTTGGGAAATCTAGATGCGAAACGAGACTGGGGATATGCCCCAGAATACGTAGAAGCAATGTGGAAGATGATGCAATTGGATTCTCCTGTTGATTTAGTATTGGCAACCGGCGAAGTTCATACCGTGCGAGAATTTGTAAAACTTGCATTTAGTCATGTAGATTTGAACTATGAGGATTTCGTCCGAATCGACGATCGTTACTTCCGGCCAGCTGAGAGTATTCCTTTAGTCGGCGATGCTTCACTGGCGAAAAAATTGATTGGCTGGAAACCCAAAACTGACCTGAAATCAATTGTCGGTGAACTTGTAGATGCCGATTTGGCTAGTCTCACCTAGATGCATATTCTCTTTGATCACCAAGCTTTTCAAGGACAGAAATATGGTGGAATATCTCGTTATTACTACGAGCTAATAACACGCTTAATGTCAGAGAAGGATTTCGAAATATCTCTTTTTCAAGGATTAAATGTTAATCGATTCCCTTTTGAAAAATACGAAAAAGAGTATAAACATTTCATAAGCAATAATATTAGGTCGATACCAAGGGGCGAGCGTTATTTATCAATTTTGAATCACTTCTTTTTGAGTAGGTTTGCTCGACGAATAAAGCCGGATATTTTGCACGAAACTTATTTTGGAAACCCTTGTCCAAAAATGAAGATGAAGCGGGTATTGACCGTATACGACATGATTCACGAAATTTATCCGGACTATTTCACCAGCAATAACGACGCTACTCTTAATAAAAGAAATGCAGTTGATAGAGTGGATAAAGTGATTTCGATTTCACATCATACCAAAAAGGATCTGATGGATTTATTTTCTGTTCCAGAAAGTAAAATAGAAGTTATTCATTTAGCATCTTCACTTCGACCTCACCCTGTTCCTGATACTCCGATTCATCCCCGGCCCTTTCTTCTCCACGTAGGGCCCCGACTTAGATACAAGAATTTTAAAACTTTATTGAAAGCTTTTGCTGGGTCTCCCAAGATTTATGAGAATTTTGATTTAGTTAATTTTGGTGGACCGCATTGGACTGGCGACGAGCAGGAGATTTTTCGAAAATATGGAATTGAAAATAGAGTACACCTGCGTGGTGGGGGCGATGAAGATTTAATTCAGTATTATCAAGCTGCCAGAGCATTTGTATTCCCGTCCATGTACGAAGGGTTTGGAATTCCGGTTTTAGAAGCAATGGGATTAAATTGCCCGGTGATATGTGCAAATGTTAGTTCTCTTCCGGAAATTGGAGGCGATGCCGCTTTGTATTTTTCTCCGAATGACGAAAGTGAGTTAGAGACCTGCCTTTTGCGGCTATGCCTTGATGATTCTTTTAGATATAGCTTAATCGAAAAAGGTCGTCGTCAACAAAAGGGATTTTCTTGGAGTGATGCCACGAAAAGGACGGCTGAATTATATCGATCGATACTTTGATAAACAGCCACAAAAAAAGCCGAGACTGCAATTGCAGCCTCGGCCCAAGCCTTACTATTTAGATTGAATGGTGGCGGCTGAAGCCGTACCTGGGTAGATCACGAATTGATGAATTGATCGGTATCCACTGGCCGAGGCTTCCCAGACGCTCAAATCAGTCGCATATAGGATTTGGCCGCGCGCAAGGAGTTCGTATTGGGTATGGGAGAAATTCATGGGTGTCTGGTGAAATCGTGTGGCATAACCGCCGAGTCCCAGCTCTATTGTTATAGGCTTGAAATATGCGGCATTGGCCGCAGTTGTCCATAGATTTCCAAAGGCTATCCAGCACAAAACGCAAAAAAGGCGTTTTGGCCTCAGCCAATTCACACGATCAACCATCCACTTCTCAGATCGGGAAGCGGGACGAGAGAGTTAACTAATGCGAGCAAATAAGTTATCGAAAGTTAGAGTTTTGACTGATGGCCCTCGTCAAGAATTCCTTGATTACTGGAGCATTGGAGTCTAGTCTGGCCAAATGTTGACAGTTTTGGCAGAAATTGAAAGGCGAATTCGCGATTCACATTACTTTAGGTTTGGTTTCTTTTTTTGGTTTGGAATATTGTTTTTTCTCCCTTGTTTATATTTGTTAGCCAATGTTCATCAAACATTTGCCACGATGGAAGAAGCCAATATGGCTTATTATATTTCACGTGAGGGTGGATTCGCCACGGCTAAGCGATTGTATGATCAGTACACGTCGGAGGGTTGGAATCGGCATCATTTTTTGGGTCTATTTTGGGACATACTTATTCTTTCAATACACGGAATGCCGAGGGCTCTTCGATTAATGAGGTTATTCGAAATCGGCCTTATTTCTGGCGTATTGGGAACATTGCTATTTCCCACACTTAGAAACGTTTCGGTACGAATCAGCGTTCTTTTTTCTACTTGCTTAATTTCGATTATTTTATTTTCAATGCCTTTGGCGATATCCTACGCCGCGATTTATGAGCTGGAAGGATGTATATTGGCCCTAGTATCGCTAGCCCTTTTTCTTGATTCGGGTCGAATCAGATATTTAGGTTTTTTACCACTGTTCGCACTCCTTATTACTAAGGAAACATTTGTTCCGGTGGGGATTGGAATCGCTTTTTTTGTTTTGATTAGAGAATATTTTCCATCCCGGAAAACCAGAGATCGAAGGTTTTTGGCCTCATTATTTGGATCAATTATTTTAATGAGCTTCGCGCTCTATTATTATTGGAGTTTGAGTAAAACCGGAAGCTACGCTGGGCACTATGGATCTCCAATAGAGTCGCTGCCGGCGTTATTGAAGTGGAAACTTGGGATTGAAATTTCGGTAATTGAATTTTTTGTTAGTTTCGGCTTAATTTTAGTTGGACTCATGGTTTTAGTTATTTTGAGTAGGACGTTCCGGTTGAAGATTTTAATTGGATTAAACTCTTCATTTGGCATCGGAGTACTTTTTTTGGTGCTGAGCGAAGGATATCGATTTATGGTTTATCCCTGGATAAAAGAAGATCCTTTCGCTTACTATTATTTGCCTTGTTGGGTTTTTTCAACGCTTGGATTCGGATTTATGGTCGCATCTATATTGAGCGCTTATTTTAAAAAATATTTAAAAATGAAATATGTACAACTGGCTTTTGTCACGGTTTTAAGTTTTGGAATTTTAGTGAATGCAAAGGGAGCAAATTACGATCTTTTCTTGGCGGGGAAGGAGCGAATTGAGCACATGAAACTCTTAGAGGTATTGGACCAGGTGTCGAATCTATCGCCTGACGGGAAAATAGCAGCCTATCCGATATTTTCAGAGGGTATAATTCGGTTGTCTGAGTCAAATCAAGTATTGAGGGGTGCATCGAGGCCGTTTCAATTTCAGTCCTATGACGATTTTTCGTTGTTGAAGTCTTGTTGGGAAAATTTCAAATGCAATTTTGCCCTAATTGAAAAATTTGATCCAGAAGTTAAAGATTTTTTTGCCTCTCAGAAGAATACGGTCACTATAAAGTTGGGCTTGTATCGATTGTTTATTAGGTCTTCGTCGAGCGAGTAGAGACGATCAGGCGCGATTAGGTATGAATACTCGCGATTTTATGCGTCATAACAGAAACTTCTTTTGACTAAGCCAATCGGTCGCGTTATTGCAAGCAGCATTATGTTTCATTCTAAGTCGTTCCGCGTTCGGTTTTTTTATATTTTGGCAATGTTCTCGATTCCTAATCTTTTTTATAGCGGCGGCGCTGAAGCGAAGCTTAGTTTTGATGATGAAGTGGGGTATTTGATAAACGCATTTTACGATGCCGGCATTGACCTCGACACCTTTGAGCAAATGCGAAGTCCCTATCGCGGAAAGAGATCTTATCGATTGGCGCCTAAAGATGCACCCTGGGGTAGTTACTATTTTCCATATGTTGACGGGGGAATCGCCAATCGTTGGCAGACAAACGAAGGCGGAAGCTATCGAACATTGAATCGAAACGTCAGTGGACGCTCGTTGCCCCCCGAAAAAGTATTGTTGAAAATAAAGGCACTTTCACAAAGCGAGATTAATTCACTCTCCGCCGCCGAAAAATTTGATATCTATATGGGATATTATGATTTTAGAACTACCGAAATTGAGCTGAAACAACGGGGTCCGCAAGGCAGAATAGAACACGAAGGTTGGGAAGGGTTTTGCAATGGTCGAAACGCTGCCTCTGTTGGCGTTCCAGAACCTCAGCAGGCAATTGATGTAGTTAATGATGATGGTATAGAAGTTAGATTTGAGATTATCGATCTTAAGGCCTTGGCATCGGCCTCATTTTTTTATGTCGAACTTTATGCTCAGATTGGAAATCCAACCCGAGATAGAGCAGCGCAGTTAGACAATCCGCCCGACGCTGGATTATTTGATATTGCGCTGAGGAGCTACTTGGCAGTGGGTCATCGACCATTTATGTTCGATATTCATGAAGGGCATGAGATTTGGAATAGCACTATTATTGGTTACAAGAGAAAGACAAGTCGGAAGCTACCACTCGAAGAAACGGATTGGGACAATATCGAAAACCCTGAAATCGCTTATAAAATTAAAGTTGATTTGGAGCTTTACTATCATGAAGAAATTTCATTAGAGGATGCAAATACCGTTACCCGAGACCGTATTGCCAATGGGTGGATGAATCTTAAAAAAAATTATTCATACTATCTTTACATCGATGAATTTAAAAAAATTAGGGGCGGTCAGTTTATAGGAAATCAAGGCCCTGACTTTTTGTGGTTTCCTAATGGAATCGGCGCGGACGACACATTAGGTGTCAACTCAAACCTCGATTTTGAATCAATTAGGTCATTAATTGAATCAGCTGAATAGGTTATGGTTATCAGTTAACGGTGTATACTTGAAACACGTGATTCGCTAAAAGGTCGACCCATTCATATTCTCTTAGTACTATTCGTTTCGAATAGTGGCCTTCGTACCCCGGCGTTGATGGATCGTAATCATATCCAGGTTCAGTGTCGAATCCATATATCGAGTCACGAACATAGAAGACGCCTTTTCCTGAACAAGTCCCTCCGAGCTCGGACGCTCGGTTTTTTACTTTATCCGCAGTTAATTTCGCTGATCGATATTTGTTCATGAAATATTTTTTGCGTTTTGAATCCATGCTGCTTTGAGCTTTTTTGTAATTTTCATCGGCTTCGTTAACCATGTGCTCATAAAATCCCTTAGTGAATTCACAATCGGTTTCAGCGGTGTCGTCGAATCCGACAATCATGACGGCATGCCAGTACCCGTAGTGATTGTAAATAACTTGTACCGGGGCTTGGCGCTCTATTAGTTTAAACTTGATGTCTTCGACGATGCCATCGGGGGTGACGCCGACATTCCATTGATTGGATTCAGGATCCGCAAAGATGACCTCTCTATCAAATTTTGGCAACCGAACGTATTTGTCAATTTCATTCAACGCGTCTTTATCTATAATCCAACTAAAAGATGTTCCGTAAGAGGAATCGGGTGTATTGGGCGCGACCTCTTTTTTTCCAGAATCAGTTTCGATATACCAGCCTTTTCGAAAAGGGTAGGTTTGATCAAGCACAGAGCGGCTGTTATTCATGTTGAATTGATAAATAGTATCGGTTTTCCAGTTGTCGGTTTCGTTTAAGGAAATATTCATCGTATAGCGTTCACTCAAATCCACTGGCCCTCGGCTACGGCGACTTAGATTTGAGTTCTTTTGAGCAAGAAAAAATTCAGCTGTACCGGTGAGTGCCATGTACAAGCAGGTGCCGGCTTCCTCTTGATCTGGGGAAGAAAGGACGTAGTCGACTAAATCGGAGTATCCACCGTATGAATTTCCCTCTGATACCTGCGCAAGCGTTACTACTGGTTTAATGCCTTCTGCCGGCGTATTAGGGAACTTCTTGCCTTCGATGTGCTTCATGCCCAATAAAAATGGAGCTATCGCGATTAGTGCTATTAGGTTTCGATTCATTTTTCTTCCCCCCGAATGAAAATTGATATGCCAAAGAATATAGCCTGAAGCTTAGGTTTAAATCAAGCTGGCGTCCTATTGTCTTGTTTGTCACACCGCGCTCATTGTGCTAAAGCTCAACTCGAAAGTGCCGTTATTAGTGAAAACAAGAGGAAAAAATATGGATATTAAGTTTCTTTTTCCGGCTCTCATGTCGATTGCAGTACAGTCTTTGCCCTCAGTGGCTCACGCAAGCTCCTCGCTTCACTTTTTTGAAACGGGGCAGTCGCTTACCCAGGATGAAAAATCGATTACGGTGATAAACCGACTGACGAAACGCCCTGTTTCCAATCCGGAGGGGGGCGCATCATTCCCAGATTATGGTACGGAAGTTCGCTATGGATTTGCCATTGGAGATGAGCAGGAGGTTCGGCTGGATGGAGAAGCATTTCGTTTTCCGGATTCGGGTTTTTCCGGTCAATTTCAGTTAGGAGTCGCCTATAAGCGCCAGTGGGTTAAAACCCCTCGGCTTGCCTTTTCGACCTTTGCTCATTTTGGGGTATTGAAATATTCGGGAATTAAAGCCTCGTCATTAGGAACGGTAAAGCTACCATTTACGATCTATTTAAAGAGAAGTCTTATTAGTTTTGCACCGAAAATTCATTATCCAGTCGGGTCTGATCGGACGTGGATGTACGGATTCGAATTGATTGGAAAAGTTAAGCTATACTCTTCATTGGGCTGGGTTTATGAAAGTTTTTGGAATTCAGGCTCGCTATATAATTCGGCTGGCCGTCTAATTGATCAACGCGGGTGGGGATATTTGGGCGGAATATCATGGGCATTCAATGAAAACCTTTGGTCGCACTTGATATTAGTGGCCAGAAGTCCGCTACAGGGTTTTGGCTATGGGTTTTACGGGTTATCAATGCATTACAATTTTTAGTAGGAAAAAACCTGCTATTAACATTACGGTAAAAACAATTGCCAATAAGTCGAAATATTTTTCGATGTAGACTTTCATTGTCGTCCCAAAAAAACGCAAGGTCCCGCCCACAAGGAAAAACCGAAGTCCTCTGCCTACCACAGACGCAAGAACGAATTCAGAAATTGGCAATTGAACTACTCCGCCCGCGATTGTGAATATCTTAAATGGAATTGGGGTAAAGGCAGCGGTAAATAGAATGAGCCAAGAATGCTGATGATACAGATCGGTCACCATTTGAAATTTTGCCTCAGTGAAACCAGGCACATAGGAGTAAAAAATATGGTCGACAAGTGTCCATGCTTTCATTCCAATAAAATACCCGAGAACGCCGCCTAATACTGACCCAATTAGACAAATGAATGCGTAGCGAAGCGCCTTTTTTGGGTTAGACACGCCCATTGCGATAAGCAAGACATCTGGTGGAATGGGAAACAGACTAGACTCCGCAAATGAAATTCCAAAAAGAGCAGGTGAGGCATACTTCGTGTCTGCCCAGTGTATGACCCAATCATATAGACCCCGAATCATAGTTGCCGGATGGTATTTTGATCGAGGATGTGGAGACAAAGGTGCCGCAGTTGAAGAATCACTCATAAATTTAGTCCATTTCTATTTTCCGAATTTTGAATCAATTCCACCGATTTTAGCAACGGAATTGAATCCTGAATACTGAAATTTAATTCAGATTCACCTTGGGCAGTAGATATATTGTGTATGGCGTTGGTAAATGCGGTGCTGTGGGCATCAATGATTCGAGACCGTGGTGTGAATACCTTGTATTCAGTGTGCTCGTGGTCAGGCCGGATATTGTCGATTCTTATTTTTGTCCCGAATTCGGTAAACCGAACTCGCGCAAATTCAAAAACGAAATCTAATTCAAATATTGAAAATTTCCTATAATCAAAAGCGCACGACGTGATTTTTGCGATCGAGCCTTTGTGGGAAATTTGCGCTCGAAAACTCCAAGTTCGATCACTTCCGTAGGCATGTTCTGGGTCTGATGCCGCATCCGTCGACTGGAACTGATCGAGACCAATCAAATATTGGATCAATGCCAATGCGTGGGTGCCGTTATTAAGAAGTCCCTTGTCGTAATTGATGTGAACGTGAATCGGTTGACCGAGGGTCCGAGATTCGATCTCAGACTTCAAGCTGACTGTTGCCGGATACCAGTTTCTAAGGTAATTGACAGCGACCAATTGTTTGAATTCTTTTGAGATACGAGCTAACTCTTCAATCCCTTGAGCTGTATCAGCGGCGGGTTTTTCAAGTAATATTCGTCGAATCCCAGCTTTACCAGCGAGCTTTAAAATTTCGGAATAGGGTGCTGGATGAGTGGCGATGCAAAGGAGATCTATTTTTTCTTTGCTCAGCATTTCTGCGAAGTCTGCATATTGGTTCTCAATCGATCGAGCGACGCCGCAGGTTTTTAGTCGATTGGCATTTGAATCACAGATGGCAACTAATTCGGTGTTGGGTGACTTTATGAGTGCACTGGCGTGAGTAATGGGGGAGTGGTCGATTACGGATTCGCGCTGAATTAAGCCCTCGTCGTATAAGCTTCCAATATTACCGCAACCAATTAGTCCCGCTTTAAGCTTTTTTGTGCTCATTGTGTCATTATCAATAGCGACAGTATGAAGTCAGATCAAGCATATTCAAAAGAATCTAGCAGTTATTCCGATAAGAGGGAATATGAAGAGTTCAATGCGTCATAAAAATGCCCCGGTGTCGAGTGAGCAAAGTAAAAGTTATTTTTTTGGATTGGTTCCGCGGCGTTCGAGCGCGTCCTTAAGTAGGTCTTCCCTTAAGTCTGAGGGAGCTCCGTCGCCTACAAATGCATTGAGGACTGCCTTTGACGAAAACTCGGATTTGAGTTCGCCAACGAGTCTATCGTTGTGTTTGATTGTCACTTTATCTTTTGCTAAATGGTAAATGAATAGGTCGTTTTCCTTGACGTCCTGAAGGGCATTGGCAATAATTTTTGCTTCGTCGAGAATGGGAATACAGTTCTTCTGGCACGCTTTTTTCAAATCCGAAACCCAGGACTTGGCGAGTTTTTCTTTTTCGATTTCACGACTAAATTTAATCTGTACAAAAATCGGTTGAGTAAAATTTTCAGTTTTTTCTAAATTTTCACGCGGGAGCGCAGAATAGATTCCAACCTTATAGACTTCGAACGCAAAAATTGTCACATCTAGGGTTGCCAGTGCAAAAAGCCGATACTCTTGATTTTCATAGGTTTTCCTGGATGGAAAGGCGTCTGAAGACGCCGTGGCGGTCGCCCAGTGAATTTGCAACATCCCGACAATAAAAAGAAAAATTAATGAAACTCGACGACGCTGCATGTAGGAACCATATCGGTTAGAAATCTTTACCGCTAGAGTTAACGTTTTGGTCGCCGAGTCATCTGGTAAGCGAGATAGCAAAATTCACCGAAAAACATTTGCCAGGAGTAAAACGCTATTATTAGATGCATGAGAATGTAAATCTACGAAAGGACTATAATTATATGCGTTATAATGATCCGAATACTGAGGGCTCGATCCTTCAATTTAAATCTGAATACAAAAACTTTATTGGTGGAGAATTTACTGGAAGTGTCGAGGGCAGGACCCTAGACGTACTTAGTCCTGTGACCGGAAAAGCGTACACGAAAGTTCAACGATCTACAGGAAAAGATATCGAATTGGCCTTAGACGCTGCCCATCGTGCTGCAAAAACTTGGGGAAAAACTAGTGCGGCAGAAAGGGCAATTGTTCTTAATAAGATTGCCGATCGCATTGAAGAAAATTTAGAGATGCTGGCCGTCGCCGAAACTTGGGGAAATGGTAAGCCCGTGCGTGAAACTATGGCCGCAGACCTCCCATTGACGGTAGATCATTTTAGATATTTTGCCGGAGTGATTCGTGCGGAAGAAGGATCGGCGACAGAGCTTGATTCAAATACTCTTTCGATGCAAATCAGAGAGCCAATTGGTGTTGTGGGACAAATTATTCCATGGAATTTTCCGCTACTTATGGCGGCTTGGAAGATTGCTCCAGCACTTGCGGCCGGAAATACGATTGTTCTAAAGCCGGCTGAGCAAACCCCGGTGACTGCACTCATGATGGCTCAGCTTATTGCTGATATCCTACCAAAGGGCGTATTAAATATTGTTAATGGTTTAGGTCCTGAAGCTGGATCTGCATTAGCCAATTCAAATCGAATTGGTAAGCTGGCATTTACTGGCGAGTGCACTACTGGGAAGATCATCATGGAAGGCGCTGCAAAGAATTTAATTCCAGTGACCCTTGAGCTTGGTGGCAAAAGCCCGAATATTTTCTTCGATGATATTCTTCGTGAGGAAGACGAGTTTGTGAGCAAGGCGCTTGAGGGTTTCGCAATGTTTGCACTCAATCAAGGCGAGGTGTGCACTTGCCCCTCGCGCGCTCTGGTTCAAGAATCATTTTATGATCGATTTATGGATATGGCGATGAGTCGAGTGGGTCAGATTAAAGTGGGCCATCCGTTGGACACTGAGACGATGCTGGGTGCTCAGTCTTCTCAAGAGCAAATTGACAAAATTACTTCCTATATTGAAGTGGGAAAAGCAGAGGGCGCCAAACTATTGACTGGTGGCAATTTGCGAAAAGTTGATGGATGCGAAGCTGGCTTTTATATTGAGCCGACTGTTTTTGAAGGCACCAACGAGATGAAGATTTTTCAAGAGGAAATATTTGGGCCAGTTTTGGCAGTGACTCGCTTTAAGGATGCAAAAGACGCATTGCGAATCGCCAATGAAACACGCTTTGGTCTTGGCGCCGGTGTCTGGACTCGGGATGTGCATAAGGCCTATGATTTTGGTCGAAACATTGCGGCGGGTCGAGTATGGACGAACTGTTATCATCTGTACCCTGCTCATGCAGCGTTT
>Ga0066639_10001594_pt1 | contig 20215 bp, 30 predicted proteins | sample CryGeyCG2114_010_2_FD_59504 | JGI IMG/M metagenome (GOLD analysis project Ga0066639, IMG submission 59504) | Groundwater microbial communities from aquifer - Crystal Geyser CG10_big_fil_rev_8/21/14_0.10 | ecosystem: Environmental > Aquatic > Deep subsurface > Groundwater | place: USA: Utah...
CATTGCCCTCTCAGGTATTGTGGTAAACAACTCAATTATTCTTGTAGATACGATAAACGTTGACCGCCGTCGCTTCGGTGCCTCGAAAACTATTACTGAAATAGTAGTAGATGGAAGTACCTCACGATTGCGCCCAGTGTTACTTACTGCACTCACAACAGTAGTAGGTGTTATCCCGTTGCTCTTCGCAGCAGCTATTTGGGTACCACTTGCGTACGCGCTTATGTTTGGACTTTCATTCGCAACAATAATTACACTACTCTTGGTGCCATCAATCTATGCACGATGGCCAGGAAAGCTCGACGAAGAGCTCTAATCTTGTCTAGGAACCCGCTTTGGGTAAAGGGTGCATAAAAACAAAAAGACCGCACAACTGTGCGGTCTTTTTGTTAAACGCCTCAACCCGTTGAGGCGTTTAACAGTGCCAGTATTGTAGATATACTTGTCAAAAACAAATGCCCCCGCAGTAATTAAACCGCGGGGGCACATTTTGTTTAGGCTGGTTGCGTTGATTCGCGAGTGCGAGTCTGCCGAAACCATGGTGGCATTGCATTGCATGCCGCAAAGTACAATGAGGCCATAAAGCAAAAGATGTTTATCGTTAGACTCCACACTCCTGCTCCGAAAAGCATTTGTACTGATAGATAACAAGCACCCAACACAAGTATCATGCGCGCATGAAAAAGTTCGAGACGCAGCTCATTTGCCAGACCAGTCCTCTTTCGTTTACGTGCCGCATCAAATACGAAGAAGAGACCTGAAGACGCAGAGCATGCGAGTATGAGTACTGTCCAGCTGTGTGCATAGCCAGACACAACAACCCCGAGAAGCAGAAGTTGGGCAATCCGGACACTTGTGTATCCAAAGTTCTGCTCTATATTCCATGCAACCGGCTCGAACACATTTTTAAAAAGGAAGTCATCAACCCAGTGGAGTATGTTCATTTCTTTCACCTCTCTCTTTTCTTGTTGCATTAAAGCATAAAGAGGAACTGGTTCAAAATTCTACTGAATACTCCAGTTAACTGGAGTATTCAGTAGAATTTGTAAAAGAAATAATGAGTGTTTTTATATGTTAGGTATTAGTATTTTTTATACCAAAAGCGTAACGGGCCAAACTGTGTGTACTTCCCTATGTTTGTTCGGTTTATTTCGAGTGCCAAGGCGCCTGTTCCCAGCTTCATTCCGATTTCATCAGCGAGTGTGCGCATGTACGTGCCAGAACTTGCGGTACAGGTTATATCAAGCACTTGGAGTGGTTGAGCGTTTGTTTTGTACCAGGTATTCCATGAATCGATAACTTCATGTCGACGAAAGTCTCTTCCAAGCCGTTTTGACTCATCAGTGACAATCGCAAGTGCGTGAATTTTTTCGAGTGTGCGCGAACGTAGCTCCTCAGGTGAAATAGTACGAACATCATTAAGTCTAATAGAATATATTTTTCCAGTTGACGTTGGTACCTCAATCTCATCAAGCCTATCTTCAAGAAACCATTGGAACAACGGCTTTCCTTTTACTGGCTTTGAAGAAAGCACGGGGTATGGCCAATCGTACGTTCCTACAAAAGACGCAATCAGCCTCTTAAGTTTTTCTGTCGAGTATGTTGGTTGCGGCCCGTCAGAATAAGATAGGCGGCCAAGAACATCATGTGAGTCACTTTTAATGCCAAGCACTACCGATATCGTATATTCTTTATCTAAATCCCAATACTTCTGTATCTCCTTGCACTTTTCGCCTGTAAGCACGAGCAGCTTTCCTTCTGCCATTGGATCAAGTCTTCCAGCGTACGCCATAGGTATATGTGCAGGTAGTCCACGGTCGGTACGTGAAGCCTCGATTGCCTGTAGTGGCGTTTCACCCACCTTTTTATGTACTACGTAGATTGAGTCTGGTTCGCTCATCGGTTTGCTAGTTCGCGCATGATAGCAACAACAGTCTCCATGTTGTCATTTTGCGCGAGTTTATTTCTTTTAATATACGAACAGGTGCGACACGTATGGTCGATAATAAATTGAGGGCCCTCTTGGGTGATCGCGGTTGGTTTCATAAGGCCACCACATGTTGAAGCCCGATCACCAGGGTGTATGTCCACATGTTTACTCCAAAGACATTCTGGACAATGGTTCGTGTACCCGTTGCCAATTACATGCTCACCGCAGTGTTCACAGGCAAAGTCTTCTTCTTTTTTTTGGAATAGCTTAGACACGTACTGAGCATAGCACCACGGCTTTGTTGTCTGCAACTTCAAGAACTCCACTTACAATAGGAAACTCTTCCATTTCTCCGTTTACCGTACGCACACGCAATGTACAGTGTTCAACACGAGTTATAAATGGCTCGTGATGGGCCAGAATAGTCATTTGGCCAGCAGTACCACGTGCATGCAGTTCAACTGCTTGGTCGTCAAACAAAGCCTTCGAGACCGTAACTATTTGTAATGAAAACGATTTTGCTGACATACAAATTATTTGCTGCTTGCGGCGACCACTTCATCAATACCACCTTTCATGTAGAAGTCTTGTTCGTTTCGGTCGTCGTGTGTCCCGTCAAGAATTTCTGCGAATCCACGAATAGTTTCTTCAAGCGTTACATATGCTCCAGGTTTACCAGTGAATACTTCGCCAACGAAGAATGGCTGCGAAAGGAAGCGTTGGATTTTTCGTGCGCGGTATACAAGGGTCTTGTCTTCGTCTGAAAGTTCTTCGATACCAAGAATCGCAATAATATCTTGGAGGTCTTTATATCGTTGTAGTACTCGCTTCGTTTCGTTAGCGACACGGTAGTGTTCTTCTCCAACAATTTCCGGTGCAAGCGCGGTTGATCCAGATTCAAGTGGGTCGATAGCTGGATAGATAGCAAGCTGTGCAAGCGCACGACTCAATACTACAGTAGAGTCGAGGTGAGCAAACGTTGTTGCAGGAGCAGGGTCAGTTACGTCGTCGGCCGGTACGTACACCGCCTGTACAGATGTAATAGAACCACTCTTTGTTGAGGTAATTCGCTCTTGAAGCAGACCCATTTCTTCTGCAAGTGTTGGCTGGTACCCCACAGCTGAAGACACACGTCCCAAGAGTGAAGATACTTCTGAACCCGCCTGTACGAATCGGAATACGTTGTCCATAAAAAAAAGAACGTCCTTTCCACCTTCGTCACGGAATGCTTCTGCCATAGTAAGCGCAGAAAGTGCAACACGAGCACGAGCTCCTGGAACTTCGTTCATCTGTCCGAATACGAGTGCAGTTTTATCGAGAACACCAGATTCTTCCATTTCGTAGTAGAGGTCATTACCCTCTCGTACACGCTCTCCTACTCCAGCAAACACTGAATGACCACCATGCTCTGACGCAACGTTTCGGATAAGCTCTTGAATAAGAACAGTCTTTCCTACTCCAGCTCCTCCGAAGAGCCCAACCTTCCCTCCCTTAATGAACGGAGTCATAAGGTCGATTGCCTTAATTCCAGTCTCAAATACGACAGCTTTCGTTTGCTGCTCATCGAATCTTGGTGGCGCTTGGTGAATTCCGCGACGTTCGCCCTTTACTTCGCCCTTGCCGTCAATTGGGTCGCCAAGCACAGAGAACATTCGCCCAAGACTATCTTGGCCAACAGGAACCGAAATTGCAGCGCCAGTGTCAGTGACTTCCATGCCTCGCGAAAGTTCTGATGTGTCAGACATAGCAATACATCGCGCTCGGTCGAGGCCGAGGTGCTGCGCAACCTCAAGGACAACACGCCCGTCACCACGCTTTACTTCAAGTGCATTCTGAATAGCGGGCACTTTGTCGGGAAAGTGTACGTCTACGATTGGTCCGATAATTTCTTTGATGGTTCCTGTGTTCATAATATTTTTGTTAATTGTTCTTTAATAATGTGTTTTTTCACTTATCCCACTTAGGGTGCATATGAGGGAGAAGTCTTCTTAAAAATAATTCGAATTCTTTCTTGTTTTCATTTCTGTCACTGAGCTCCTGAATGTGGTCACCGATATACTGCTCAAGAAGTAACGATACTTTGGGTGATACCCAATTTGTTGTTATGGAGTGAACGGTCCTATCAAGAGATTCCTCTTCGACCCGTTTCATAATTATGTTTCGTAAGTTTGCCTTAACTTGTAATTTCATATTTTCGATACTAGACAAGTTAAGTGAATCTTTTGCGAGTCCAGCCATTGCAGCGTCATCAATGCGATCGTCAACTTCAATCTTTAAAATAAGATTTAAGTACTGCGACCCCTCATCTTTCCCCATATATTTCTCCCACGACTTGAAGAACGCTTCGTCGTCCTGTGGGTCGCCAGAAAGTTCCTGATTTTTTTCGATACTGGAAACGAGGAATTCGTATAGATTGCTGTGTGCTTCTGCATCAGTTAGTGCTGCAAAAAAATCTTGTTTATTCTCAAAATATTCAAGTGCATCAGCACTGAATGTGTCCCATGCGTCTTCCATATTTTCTGTATCGCATTCTGCTTCATGCACACAATGGTCAAAAATGCTTTTTACGAGTCGTAGAGTTGGCTCTAAAAATTCAGCCGAACTTTTTAATTTCTCAAAAGTTCTATCTACCTTTTGGTCAAACCAGTCGTCTGCATGTTCCTGTGCCATAGCTTCCTCTGTAACATCACCATTGATTGTAATAGCGCGAATCTCATTAAGGTATAATGTAAGGCTAGTTAAATCTTCCTCTTTTTCCATATCTGCTTTATTCTTCTCCACAAATTTTTCAACAGCATTATCAAACGCTGTTTGTAAATCAGAAAGTCCTACAACATCTTCCTCATCGTGATTTGCTAAACGGTCGCGTGCGGTGCGTAATAACGCATCACGTACTTCTTCAATAAAATCAGCCTCAGTATCAGGTGATATATCAAAACGCCTTCCCGCATTTGCCATTTTTGTGCATACGTTGGTTATCGACGACTCCAACATACTCGCATTCTGCTTTAGTTGGTCAATCGGATTTTGCTGTGGTATACGTTCACTCATAGAATTATTTCATCGCCTCGATACCACTGGTGATCTCGCTTACCTCGCTAGTGATTACTGCTTGTCGTGCTTTGTTGAACTTGAGTAAAAGTTCGTGACTGAGCTCCGTTGCCTTATCAGTTGCGTTCTTCATAGCAACCATACGAGCCGAGTGTTCTGATGCCTTTGTTTCAAGAAGTGTGTGGTACACAAAAATGTTAACGAGGTTTGGAATCAAGAAGTCGAGAACTTCATCAGAATTAGGTTCAATAGTGTATGCGGCGGCTTTTGGAGCCTCAACCTCCTCGGAATATTTCCCCGCCTCTGGTGTAATACCAGAAATAACTTGAGTAAGTGATTCTTTGTTCAACGGAAGTAGCTGACGTGATACTGCTTCTTGTTCAAAGGTCGACTTAAAGTTTGTGTAGACAATATTCCACACTTTCGTCACGTTACTTTTGTGCTGTTCTAGAATAGCCGTAGTAATGCGTTCCATGTCTTCCTCGTTGAACGTGTCACTCTTATTTTCTTCGTAGTGAATTACGTTGAGCCCACGACTTTGTATAAATTCATGTCCACGTCGGCCAATACAAATAAAAACTTTTTCAGTGTTGACGTACTCTTTTGTAGTGAGCAGTTTCTCAACTTTCTTCAAGACTGCACTGTTAAGTGAACCTGCGAGCCCTTTGTCGCTGGTAACGATAACGACACCAAGCGTTCCGCTTTCACGCACTTTAAACAAATCGTGACTTGCAAGGCCAACTGCAGTTGAGACGTGATTAAGAATATTAAGTGCACCAGTAGCATACGCGCGCCCGCCGAGTGCACGTTCCTGTGCCTTACGCATCTTCACTGCTGAAACAGCTTCCATGGCACGCGTTACTTGACGCGTTTTCATGATTGACTGTCGCTTTAGTTTTAGTTGTTTAAGACCAGCCATACGTGTGTTATTCAGCTACAGTAAACAAATCAGCATGTGCTTTTTTGAAACTTTCCATTGCTTCATCGAGCTTTGCCGTAGTGTCATCTTCGAGTTTTCCGCTGGTGTGAATAGCGGTGAGAATGTTGTTGTGTTGTCCATCAATATAAGCAAGCCACACACCTTCAATTTTTTGTACATCTTCGGCAGCTGCGTCAGCAAAGAGACCATTGATACCTGCATAAATTGAAACAACTTGTTTTTCAAACGCGAGCGGCTCACCGTTTCGTTGCTTCAATAGTTCAGTCATACGGCGTCCAGAATCGATACGTTTCTTTGTTGCTTCATCAAGGTCTTGTGCGAATTGCATAAAGGCTTCAAGTTCGCGGAACTGTGCAAGCTCAATACGAATTGAACCACCGACTGCTTTCATGGCTTTGGTTTGGGCGCTTGAACCTACACGAGAAACAGAGTTACCTACATCAATTGAAGGACGGGTACCTTTGTTAAAGAGGTTTGAGTCAAGGAAAATTTGACCGTCAGTAATAGAAATAACGTTCGTTGGAATGTACGCAGAAACGTCACCTTCTTGTGTTTCAATAATTGGTAGTGCGGTGAGAGAACCACCACCTTTTGCGTCATTTAATTTTGCCGCACGTTCAAGTAAACGTGAGTGTAAGTAGAAGATGTCCCCAGGGTACGCTTCTCGTCCTGGTGGGCGTCGAAGTAGCAGTGACAGTTGTCGATATGCAACTGCTTGCTTTGAAAGGTCATCATAGATAACAAGTGCATCTCGCCCACTATCCATAAAGTATTCACCAATCGCAGCCCCCGCAAATGGTGCAAGGAACTGTAGCGCAGCAGGAGCTGCAGCAGAAGCTGAAACGATGATGGTGTATTCCATTGCTCCTGCTTCTTCTAGTTGTGCAACAATACGTGCTGTTTTTGATTCTTTCTGTCCAACGGCAACATAAATACAAATTGGTCGAGTTTCCTTTGGTTCGTTCTTTTGGTTTAGGATAGCATCAATCGCAATTGTCGTTTTACCAGTGAATCGGTCTCCAATGATAAGCTCACGTTGTCCACGTCCGATTGGCACCATCGAGTCGATAGCTTTAATTCCCGTGTGCAATGGTGTGTTTACTGATTTACGGTCAAGTACACCGTACGCCTCTCGCTCAATTGGTGCAAATGTTTTTGCATTGATTGGCCCTTTTCCGTCAATTGGTTCTGCCAATGTATTTACCACACGGCCAAGAAGTTCATCACCAACCGGAATGGAAAGAATGCGGCCAGTACTTTTTACGAGCATTCCTTCGTGCACACGCGCAACATCACCCAATACTGCAACTTTAACTGAATCTTCTTCAAGGTTAAGGACAAGTCCATAGAGTGAATCACTCTTGTTCATTGCCTCTTCTAGGCTCGTGTCTCCCGAGTCATCAAAGAGCACCATTTCGCTCATCATGGCTCGTTCAAGCCCTTCTATTTCGGCAACACCGTCACCAACTCGAACAACGCGACCAACCTTTTCAACGTCGCCAGTGTGTTCGAACTTTTCGATTTCTTTTTGAATTTTTTCAATTATTAAGGTATCCATACTTTGAGTGATTTTCTATTAATGTGCGGTGATTTTTCGATACAGTTCAAGTAGACCTGCTTTGTAACTCGTGTCCACCAGTGTGTCGTGGTCAACATATCGCCAGCCGCCGATGAGGTTCTCATCGATTGCTATACTTATGTCGCCTACAGTTTTTTCTGTAAGTCGAGCTGCGAGTTCTGCTCGCGCCACCTGCTCTGTATCCTTGTGTGCGATGGTTAATGTTGCTCGTTGAGCTGTCTTTCGCAGTTGCATTCTTTTAAATTCACGCAGAATTGCTGGAAGCGCTTTGAGTTTCCCAGCATTTTTCAGGACGGTTACTAATGCATTAACACGCTCAGTTGCCTGTGCTTCGCTTGTGACTCCTTCTAAGGAGTTTTCCAGTGCCTGTGCGTATTCAATAGGCATATACTACGATTGCTTTTCTTTAAGAATTTTTTCTGCTGCCAAGATAGCAGCCTTGCTAATAGCCTCGTTACTCTCACGAAGTGCTTGCTCTTTCATTTCTTCTGCGCGTTGTTGTGCGCCATCAAGGATTGACTCTGCCCGATTGTTTGCGTCTCTAATTGCCTCGGCGGCTTTTTCCTGAGCACGCTCTTTTGATGCTGAGAGGATGGTGTCTGCCTTATTAGATGCCTCTTTGAGTACACCCTCACGTTCACCTTCGATTTCAGAAAGACGTACTTCTGCAGCCTCAGCATTCTTCACCCCTTCTTCAATCTTTGCGCGGCGAGTATCAATCATCGTAAGTACGGGACGGTACAAGAAGTACCAAAGTGCTACAAGCAATAACCCAAAGTTGATTATTTGAGTTACAAGTAGTGAGCTATTGATACCAAATGTTGTGAATAATTCTCCCATAAATACAAACGACTAAACGAACTTGATGATGAATGCGACAACAAGTGCAAGAATACCTAATGCTTCTGCGAAGGCGATAGCTACGATCATGTTAGCTACAATCTTACCTGCGGCGTCAGGGTTACGGCCAATAGATTCCATTGCCCCTTTTCCGATAAGACCGATACCGATTCCGGGACCAAGAACACCAAGACCTGCTGCAAGCGCCATACCAATTAGTTTTGCTGCTTCAATATCCATATGATGATTATATTATTGTAATTATTAAACGACGACTCCTTTACCGAGCCACATTAGCTTCCTCCTTAAAGAAACTAATGTGGTTCGACAACTGCCAGTCGAATGAACAGTAGTGTTAATAGTGCGAAAATTAATGCTTGAATAATTCCAACAAAAAGTTCAAATCCCATTATTGGCACTGGGACAAATATGGGAACAAAGTAGGCAATAACTGCAATGAGTACTTCTCCTGCAAAAATGTTACCAAACAAACGGAATGAAAATGAAACAAGCCGAATCATTTCACTCATAAGTTCTATAATTCCAACAATGAAGTTGAGAACTGAGGAAAAGTTTAAAAACTTTCCTACATATTTAAAGAACCCGATAGTCAATATACCAGTAATTTCGATAGTTAAAAACGAAATGATTGTCAAAGCGAGTGTCGAGTTTAGGTCTGTATTTACACTTCGTAAAAGTGGTACAAAGACGTTCCCGTGTTCAGTTGCTGTAAAAAAACCTATAGAGCCAATGCCTGGCACAAAATGAAGTGAGTTTGCTGTCGCAACAAAAATGAAAATAGTTACAACAAGCGGAAAAAACTTCCGAGCCATTTTTTTACTCTCGAGAATTTCTTCCATTTGACCAAGTGCAAAATCAAAAAGTGTTTCGAAAAAAGTTTGCAGACGGCCAGGAATAAGAGCTAGCTTTCTTCGCAGGAGTAGTGATAAACCGATGAGTAGGAACATTACAATCCATGTAGTTACTAGTGTGTTAGTTATTGGTACTCCATATAGCACCCCAAGCGTTTCTGGAGCAAGTTCGACGTGGATTGCAGAACCTGTGTGCGTTTCAGTCGCTGCATTAATCGCATGTTCGGTAGTCATTGTCTGTGTTTCTTGTACTTCAGTCATTATTTGTTACGTGACTTTTATGGAAAAAGTCGCGAGCATTGTAGCATAAAGCACGAGTAACTCTACTCTTTAATATGCTCAAGAAATTGCGTTATTCGCTCGTTGTGGTGGAGGAATTTTTAGTAGTCTCTGTAGTGTTAGAAGAGGTACCAAGTAACTTTGTTTGAGAACTTTTAGCGTCGTCTGATTCCGGGATGCTTTCCAAGAGGTACCATGCAAGAACTCCAAGAAATAGCGCGATGGCTATAAGTGCAATGTAGTAAAACATAAACGCAGCCGAGAGTACCGCAAGAAGAAGTGATCCAACAAGCCAGTATAGTAGCGGATTTTTCATGTTCACACTAAACGCTGGCAATACCAACTGCTGCAGGAGGAACAGAAGCACGATGAAGAATAACGCGGGGACAATGTACCGGTCGGTTGCAAAGAAACCTTTGTTTGCATGGAAGTTACTAAAGAAATGTTTGATAGAACCCCAGAGCGTCCCCTCTTTTGAGTGTGTCCCGAGCGCTGAAGTAACTGCGTTTAGCGCTGAAGGAACGGTATTTGTTGCGTCGGTAGTGCTTGCATCAGTTTCAGTATCTGGCGTAGTAACTGGCTGAGTTACAGCTGGTGCAATCGGAAACTTCTCAGCATCGAAGGTCGGCATTGTTGGTGTACTAGGAACGGTAGGTGCTGTGGGTGTTACTGTCACAACAGGTGGCTGTGTATATGTGCCAATTGCAGGTCCCGCAATGAGTACGCGTGCATCGCTTATGGATGGAAGTGCAGTTGGGTGTGAGCGAGACACAAGACGGTATGAGTATGCAGTCCCTGGCTGCAAATTGGTAAGAATGGCAACGTGATGCGCTATCCCTGCATTATTTTGAGTAGTCGCATAAGGGTATCCAAAATTTTCTGCGGTAAGATCAATAGAAACTGGTTCCCCACTGAGTTCTGCAAAAAGCACTTGGGTTGCAGCAGTATTCTTTGTGTTCCATTCAACAACGGCACAGTTCTCTGTTGGACTTATGTAGCTTACGTGTGGATTTTCAGCAACGATTTGGCTTGAGCTATGCATGAGACCAGCACCGTATGCATAAATATCGAGCGTGGTTGCACCACAGGTTTGACGCTCGGTGACGCCATCAGGAAGTGTGTCAGCGGACACAGTCTGTGGTAACAGGAAGGAGAAAACGGCTACGAACAATACAAAAAAGAGTATGTCACGTACGGTGAAGTAAGATGTTTGCGCACTCATATGTTGTTAGCTCTGATTAAAAATAAAACTGTACCTTTCTTTCGCTGAAAAAGAACGACGATAAGAACAAAAAGAGCTACGTAATATCTCCGATTATAGGCTTCAAAATAAATGCCGCAATAGTGCGGCATAGCTACAAAACAAAATCTAAAAGTATCAAATCTAAAGGACAAATAACTTGAAAAGAGCGCTTAGATATTACTTCTTTTGTCCTTTAACAAGCTGTTGGTGAAGACGCTTCAAGTCGTTCATATCTGTTATTTGTTCCCAACCTGTAGCCTCAATCATTTTTATTTGAAAATCTTCTGCAGCGAGTGCAACTGTTTGGGGTAATCCAAATTCTTTACCGTCCTTTATTGCGACCATGGGGTAGTTAAAATACTCCATCCCTAATACAAAAAGGTTGGTGCCAACGAAACCACTTTTTTCATCATGTGTCCCCTCTTCAACGGCGACAACATGGTCTTTTTCATCATAAATAATTCGTCCACCAACAAACTTGCCGTGCACTTTTTTAACAAGCCACGCCCAGTCGTAGGCAAGACAGTTCTTAATATCTTCTTTCCCGTACATGTCGTCGCCCATAAGAACCAAGAAGCGTCCATGTAAATATTGTTTACAGAGCGATAATGCGTGAGCAGTTCCGAGAAGTTTTTTTTGCTTTACGTATGTTATCTTTCGTCCTTCAAACTCATCACCGAAATGGTTTATTATCTGCTCACTAAGGTAGCCAACAACAAAAATAATCTCATCTACCTCTTTGGGAAGTTTGGCAATATTGTGCTCCACCAAATTTTTACCTCCTGCTCGTGCCAGTGGTTTTGGAACATGGTATGTCAAAGGGCGCATGCGCGTCCCCTCTCCTGCAACTAAAAATACTGCCTGCATAGGTAAATAACTGTACCTTCAGGGGCTAAAATAGCAAGAAATGCTTCCTTTATTAGCTACACACTCCCGTATGCGTAGGATTATTGCCAATGCGTCCAATCATTTGTGAAAGTACCTGAAAGAAGCTTCCAAGAGCAGAAATGGCCAAAATTATGACGAAGAACCGCCCAAAATCGCCCATAAAATAGAGTGCAACTACAAACCAGCCACCCCAAAGGCCAGTACACCATAAACATTCAATAAGCTCAGCAAAAGTACGGCGAATTCCCTTGTCTGGTTTTTGATACGTTCCATTGGCCTGTTTGTCCAAAAACCAATTACGTACAAACGCAAATATTTTGTCTGAGGTAACGAGTCGAACTATTCTAAATGTCGCCAGCGAAAGGAGTGCGATGTCTAGTGTATCGAGCACATACAACCATCGAAAATTGATGCCACCACCAGTAATGCTCCAAAATGATGCAGCTACAAGGACGAGGAAAACTACGGAGAAGATAGTGTTCCACACTGCTTGATCTTTTGATTCCATATGCCAAAAGTATAGCATCAAAAAAGAGCGCTGCGAGGCGCTCTTTTTCTAAAAACGTGAGTAGGAGTTACCCTTCGATGTGGATTTCCACTTCTTTCTCTTTTACACATCCTTCACATGTGCCACAACTACATGCACCGCCTGCTGCCATCATGCTGCGGTGAGCCTTACATTTAGGGCATGGGCACTTGTGCTTAAGTGAAATTGGCCCTGCACCATGTACTGCGACTAACAAAAGACCACCTATAATAGAGACGTTCTTTAGTGCATTAATCATTTGCCCCTCGCCAGTGTGTCCAATAAGGGTCGCAAGTATTGTGAACCCAATAAGTGCCCAAGCACCTTCACGTGCGTGGATACCTGAAATTATTGAAAGGCTACCTGCAAACTTCACAATGATAACCAACACAAGCATCAATGCTGGAAGAGGAATCCCCATTGCAGTGAAATATCCTACTGTTCCAGCGAAGTTTGTTATAAAACCGAAACCGCTAATAATAAACAAGAGTACGAGCAATGTACGCGCAACAAGTGGCGTGTAGTGCTGTATATTTGAATGTGTCATGCGACTAATATTATTTAATAAATATCGTCTAAGTATACCAGTATATCTGGCCTAAGTAGTCCACAGGTGTGGCAGTGTGTTTAACCGAACGTAAAGGTAAATATTTGAACACCAGGTGTTTCAAAGATTATCTCAAGCGTATGTTCCCCTGCACCATCTGCGTTATTGATGATTTTGTAGAGTTTTTCGTTCTGTATATGAACACGTCCTGTCTCATCAACATCAGCTCCAGCATCAATGGTAACTGGCTTCCCGTCCTGAAGTATTTGTATTGACGCACCGGTCTCAGCATGAGCCACCATATAGACTTTGTCTCCGGAGTAACGGTATATAAGATGTGCATTTTTTGTTGCATTCTCTGCATACTCTTCATGAATATTCCACGAACCATCAAGATAGAACATGTTTTTAAGTATGTTTGAGGGCATGGTAAGTTCGAAGCCTCCTACGGCTCCTTGTGTGCCGTTTCCAAACGTACTATTACGCATTGCTCCAAAATACGTTTCGGGACTTCGTGGATATGTATCCGTTATTGCGTCTTCTACCGTAATACTACTAGTTACATCTGATTGTAAATCTACAGTTTCACCCAACTTCTGCGCGCGCTCTGCGAGCAACTCTTTTATTTTATTCTCAGTTTCTTCATATCCTCCTTCGCCGATATGGTCATACACAACATACCCATCGATATCAATAAGGTACTTGCGCGGCCAGTAATTGTTACGATATGCGTGCCAGGTTCCAAAATTGTTGTCGAGCACTACTGGGTATGTAACGCCAAACTGCTCAACAGCAGCATGCACATTGTCGATATTTTTTTCAAATTCAAATTCTGGTGAGTGAATGCCCACAATAAGGAGCCCTTCATCCTTATATTTTTCGTTCCATGCTGTGATGTATGGCAACGTTCGCTGGCAGTTTATACAGCTATATGTCCAAATATCCAGAAGAATAACCTTTTTCCCAATAACATCCTTGAGAGTAAATGGTGGTGTATTTATAAAACCAGCTGGGTCAGTGATTTCTCGTGCTTTATCATACTTTGCATCTTTCTCTGCGATGCTTAATTCGGGAATATCTATTTCTGCGGCACTCGAAATTTCTGAAACATTTACTGCGATTTTACGACTTTGTAAGAATGCTATGGCAACAATGATAAGCGCAACAACTGTTATAAGAATGAGAGCGTTCTTGTTTTTCATAGAGAGTTATTGCAATAGAATGCTGTTAAGGACTTCAAAGTTTGCAAGAAGCGCTAAGTCTTGGGTGAAGATAAGTATTCCAAGAATAATAAGAAGCGCACCGAACACCATATTTACGTACGTAAGCGAGTGTGCGTATTTCTGTATGATGCGTCCTGCGTCTGCTGCAAAGAATCCTATTATTAAGAACGGTACTCCAAGCCCAAATGAATACGCCATCAAAAGCCAGAATGCGACGCCTGGGTTACTTGCAGCAAGCCCTAAAATAGCTCCAAGCGCTGCGCTCACGCACGGTGTCCAGCCTGCAGCAAAGGCTGCACCGAACAACATCGAGGTAATGTGTTTCGATTGAAACTTTCCAACCACATTAAATGTGTGTGCCCGTTCAAGAAACGGAAGCTTAATAAGTTTCATCAAGAAAAGGCCGAAGAATATGATAACAACACCTCCGATGCGCGACAGCCAGATTTGCGTGTCGTATGCAGCTCTTTCTAATACTGTGTTAAGTAGGACTCCAAGAAGTGCAAATACGATGGAGAATCCCAGTACGAAGAGTGCACTATGCAAGAGTACCTGACTTCGTTTTGGGCCACCAACTTGTGCTGATGTACCAGTTAAATATGCGAGGAAACCAGGAATAATAGGAAGCACGCACGGTGATAAGAACGAAACTATGCCTGCGATAAATGCTACGAAAAGGGTTACTTCAGATCCGAACATATTTTTTAATTTATAGCTGCAGCGAACTCACTCATGTAGCGAGCCTTACTCCAAGATTCTGGCGATTTGAGAATTCGTTCACCATGCTTAATAAAGACCTTTGTATGCTGATATGCCACACCATAGGTGCGCGCAAGCTCCTCCATTTCTTTCGTAGTTTCATTGTCGTTAAAATGAACCCTAAATCCCACAATGTTGTTTCCCGTAAGTTCATCAAACGCTGCTTTAGTATCAATAAATTCTGCTTTACAGATTGGGCACCAGTTCGCGTAGAAGTACAATACTACTACGCGTCCTTGTGCCTGTGCCGACTCATAATCGCGCTGGTTATATTCAAGCAATGGTGAGCTTGCGCCGGCTATAACCGCGCCCCTAAAAGACGTCTCTGTCTTCATCATTGTGTCTGTAGTACTTGCATCCATCATAACGTCACCTTTCATCATGGTGTCGTCAGAGTATATAGTATCACTAGCATCGTCTTTCATCATTGTGTCAGACGCGCCTTCCATCATGGCTTCTTCACCTACCATTGAGGTGTCAGACGTTTTGTTCATTGTTGTGAGGTACCAACCTCCTCCAAGAAGAAGTAGGATACCAACAATACTTGCGACAACCGTGGTCGTCATTCCCTTTTGTTCTAGCATATAATTAATATTTTTTACGCCCGTAGGCATGACCAATAATTTTTCCACCCACCATCACAACTAAAGCCAGACATAACCATGGGTCTGGTGTGTGCTGTGTGAATGTCTCAACAATAATCCCGAGCAGCAGCACCGTTCCAGTCGCCAAAAATGCTGTTCGTGATGCTATAAACCGAATGAGCTGTTCGCGTTCGTCGCCGTGCCCTTCATGAAATACAAATACTGCAAACGCTCCAAATGCGGCTGCGATAAGTACAAGCGTGGTCATGGTTGCCATATTCGGCATCCACGCTGTTTGTGCGTACGTTAAAATACCAAGAAGTGCAGTAAGGACTACTCCAATGCCGATTTCTATTATGAGGTTATTGTTATTCATACGAGAAAATGTCATCTACACAAACGTTAAAGTAATGTGCAATGCGTAATGCTAATGCCACTGAAGGCGTGTAGTTTCCCTTTTCGATTGAAATAATAGTTTGACGCGACACTCCTATTGCGTCGGCTAGCTGTTCTTGTGTGACTTCTGCTTTCGTGCGTATTTCGCGAAGCATTGTTTTTATCTGTTGGTCTACCATACATGTATACACATACTACGTCTCAAAAAATAGATGTAAAGAGCACTTTACATCTTAGTTGTTGATAGCAAAAAGCCCTACACAGCGTGCAGGGCTTTTCACAAGAGGTAGACACTGAATTACATCTCGTCGTCGGTGTCTTCTTCAGTATCGTCGTCCATGTCCATATCGTCCATGGCAACTTCCTCCTCCATGTCGTTGTTCTCTTCTTCTGGCATGTTGGTCTTAGTTAATTGATAAGCACCGCGTTGGGTGCTCTATAATGATGCTACTTTTTTCTCGTTTTGCAATCCACATGTTTAAAAGTTTGCTTGCATATCGCTCAAATGATGTTCTAGATTTTGTACGGAAAAGCGAAGCAAAAATACGAAACCCTCGGGCAACTTGCGTCGCCCGAGGGTCAGTGTTCATTCGCCGATTTTGTACTTGCCAAACGGCGACCAAAATTCGAAGCACCGGTAAAGGCGCAAGCCGTACTTTTCGAATTCCGGTGCCGCTGCATCACACCACGCGCGGATTTCATGCGGGTGTGCAATCGCAAGCCAGAGAATTACTGACCATACGATGGCGTTCACTCCCAGCACGATGACCATCACGCGACGTGATGTCTGTGTTGGCTCCTTTGGAATAACCTTCATTGTCCTCTCCTTTGAAAACCTGTGAAATATTATGACACGTTATAATAGTGATGGCAATATATAGCAAAAACCCCGGGCAGTTAAGTCCGGGGTCATTTTCGTTTTAATTAATCGTTTATCGTCCGAAGAATCTACGAATCCAGGGTTGGATGAAGTAGGTATGAACGACTACGATGCCGGCGATGAAGTACCAAAACGTCTGGTTGACGTTGATACCGAACTCCAGCATTCCGTATGCCAAGATATAGTCCTGGCGTGCGACAATGAGGAAAAGCACGAGTGCAAATCCCCAATAGAGCACGAGAAAGAACATGTCGAATGTCCAGAAGACGAAGTTAGCGATATCTCTAAGCATCGGTGTGGCCTCCAAGCCGACTTATTAAAACGACTAATATAATAACACGGTTTCTATATACGTCAATATATAGAAACCCCTCTAGCTAAACGCCTCAACGGGCTGAGGCGTTTAGCTGTTTTGAGGCTCTGTTGCAACGTAGTACACCGAACGTCCTTTTGTGCCGATTTGTTGTATTCTCCCCTCTTTCTCGAGCTCATCGAGGTACCGTGTAGCCGTTGCGTCGGACACTTTTAAAAGACTTTCGACGTCATTATTGGTTATTTCCTCCTGATCTATAAAAAGTGTAAGTATTTGTCGCTTCCGTTTATTTTTTGTTAGCGATTGTGTATTCAAAAATGTACCACCCTTGGGTGCAAGGTACATACCCAGACCTATTCCGAGTGCTGCTATGAGGATATACAAGAAAAAGTACATATGCGTATGCGCTATATAGTATCATGCGAAAAGTGCATACAGGAACTCTCTGGGCAAAAACTTACCCAGAGGGTTCCTTCGAGTTTCCTACTCACTGATTTTAAAGCACACCTCCTCGCAAAAGAAGTGAGCCAATCCATAATACGAGAACAAAGTAGTACACCGCCCACCCTACTCCAATTGGAAAGAACCGCGAAATAAGACGGAAGTGGCGAGTATACCAACGTCCCGCAAGCAATGAGGTAAGAATTGCCCCGATGCTGTCGAGGAGTACCAAGTAGAATATGATTGCTTCTATAGACATAAAATGAATCTATTTAGAAATTAAAACGAATAATTACATAAGTTTACACCTTATAGATTGATATAGAAAACCCTCGGGCAAACTAAATTACGTAAGTAAAATGTTCGCCCGAGGGCGGTCTTCCAGCAGTTGCTTATGCGCGTCTGTGTTCACGGTACGCTGTCACGCGATGCTCGAGCTGAAGGAGCACCACGAAAAGACAGAGCACGAGAAACATAACGATGGCAGCCGTTGCATTGCGAATATCATCGACACCGGTGACTCCCAAACTCGGAACATAGTTTTCAAAAAACGCTCCGATGGTGGCCGAGAGAACAAGATTCGTATAAACGAAACTCGCAATAAGGGTTGCCAACATCAGAATGATGAAGACAGAACGCAAAATGGGACGCAGTTCGTAGTTAAACATGTTTTTTCTCCGAAGTTGTTGCTGTGTAACCGTTTGCTACGATACAATATACTTGAATTAAGTCAATATAATGACGAATAGACTTATTTTATTGTGCATATTTGAATTTTATCGCCTTGGTACGTATACTTCTCAACGAAATGGAAGCAAACTTCACCATAAACATATTCTACAAATACACCTCTATTAAAGAGCCAGAGGCACTTCGTGAGTGGCTCAAGGGTGCCTGTACGGCACTTGGTCTCAAAGGGCGCATCATTATTGCCACAGAAGGTATTAACGGTACGCTTGAGGGAACTGAAACAGCAATTGCACAGTTTGAAGCAATGCTGTGCGAGACACAAAATGGAACCCCGGGAACGCACGCTGATTTCAAAGATGTGTGGTTCAAACACTCTCCTGGGACTGGCACGGCGTTCCCCCGCCTATCTATTAAGGTACGCCCTGAAATTGTCACGCTACGACTACCTGAAGATGTGAACCCAAACAAAGAAACCGGTACGCATATTAGTGCCGAAGAACTGCACGACCTCTTCGAGAAAGATGAAGACTTCGTCATTATCGACATGCGGAACGATTATGAGCACCGTGTCGGGCGGTTTGATAAATCTGTCGAACCAAATACAGTTAATTTCTATGAATTGCCAGAAAAGATAAAAGATTTGGAACATCTAAAGAATAAAAAAGTAGTGACCGTCTGTACCTACGGTGTTCGTTGTGAAAAGGCGTCTGGATTTTTAAAGCGGGAAGGCTTTAAAGACGTCTCACAACTCCATGGTGGTATTGGTACCTATATGAAAAAGTATCCTGGCAAGAACTTCAAGGGCTCCTTGTATGTATTTAATAACCGAATGAAAGAACAATTTACTGATGAATATGAAGTAGTTTCTGAATGTACTGAATGTGGTGCTAAGACTGAAAATATTGTGAATTGTGCAAATGGTATTTGCCACAAACAGCACGTAGAGTGTGAGTCATGTATTGAAAAGCTCGGCGCACCGTTTTGTAGTGAAGTGTGCCAAAAGGCGGTGCAGACTGCGATAGCGTAAATCTATACTCCCAGCAATGCGTAAAGCGCTAATGCAAATGAAGCTGTAAAGAACACAGCACCAACAAAGCACTTTGATTTAAAAGGGCTTTGGTGCAAACCAACAGAACAGGTGTCACATTTGTTCATCACTACTCTAGCGAATTGGTACCACGCGTAGCAGGTGCCCATGAAGAGAACGATATTAAGTATTTGAAGTGTGATGAGTGTTGTCATAATAATTATTTAAAAGTTTCTATACGCTAAAGTATTATACCTTACTCTTCCTTTTTACGGCCGCCTCGTTGATAGTGTGCATTTTTTGAATGCGCTCAAGAAGTAAATTGTAAAAATCATCGAATGTCTTTCCTTCGGCTTTGATGGCACTAAGGGACGTTACTGTTGCAGAACGTATGCCGAAAAGTTCACCGATTGTTTTACCCGTCTCCTTAAACGCTGCTTTTACTTGTTCGCGACCTTCTTGACTACTCCAATAGTTAAGAAGGTGTTGTGATTTTTTTAAAAGATACCTCTTTGTTTCTGGAGAGGCCTTTTCTAAGAACTCTGCGTACTCTTTTGGAGCTTTAGTGGAATCCAAAAAGAAACCCGACGCTAAATCAAAGTCATAATATGCTGCATGCATCATCTTTTCGTTCTTATCTATAGGGTGCTCAATACTCACATTCTTTTGGTAGGAAGCACGCCAAAAATATTTATTTTTCTGTGCGTAATGATGATCTACATCGTTAGTTAAGAAGGCAATCATCTTGAGGTCCCCTTTTATTTGATCCTCGGTCTTCAGTTCTTGCGCTTGTTTTAGTTCTTTTGGCGCGTATGAAAAATAAGAACCATCCACTTCCACCACGTCAGCAACAGGGAAACCCGCTTTTAATATGCGCGAAGTAAATTGCTGCATATGAGGCGATTTTTGTAGCTCGTAGAGTATTTCTCCAGTTTTTAGCTGAAATGTTTTAATCCCACGTTCACTCTCATTGAGATCGTGTTCCTGATTCAAGATTCGTGAATATGTATTTGGGTCTGCTTCTAAAAAGGCGTCCGTTGTTTCTTTTTTGGGTATTTCCATCAATGAAATTATAACAAAAAACCACCTACTGAGATATCTACGGAGATATCTCAGTAGGTGGTTTTTAGCGGACGTTTATTGGTTATTGTTTTTGGTACTTCGATTGAAGTGGGCAATACCCCAGAATAGGATTCCTGCTCCTGCA
>Ga0066639_10001597_pt1 | contig 20190 bp, 21 predicted proteins | sample CryGeyCG2114_010_2_FD_59504 | JGI IMG/M metagenome (GOLD analysis project Ga0066639, IMG submission 59504) | Groundwater microbial communities from aquifer - Crystal Geyser CG10_big_fil_rev_8/21/14_0.10 | ecosystem: Environmental > Aquatic > Deep subsurface > Groundwater | place: USA: Utah...
TTACAAAACTCCCTTGGAGTATGCTCAGGAGAACTTCTTTAAAGTGTTACCGATGTGGTCAGCCAGCACACGGAGTTGACAAGAAAAAAACCTCTGTTATACTAACGGCATAATCTTTTAATTTTATGACATCTATTCGAGAAACTGGAACAAGAAATCCTCATTCCTACGAAGAATTTACAAAACGACCATTTTACATAGCTATCAATAAAGAAACAATGCGTCTTGCCCCAAATCCTGTAAAATACGCTGTAGATGTCGCTACCGGAACTGGTACCCTAATTCAGCAAATGTTTGATGAGAAAAAATTAACTATTGATTTTCAAATTAGAGGTTACGATCTTGACGAAAAAGCTTTAAATACTGCAAGATTAAATTACTCTCACTACAAAGATAAAATCCTTTTTATAAAAGCGCAGGCGGAAAGTATTCCATTACAGGACAGGTGGGCTGAATTAACAATTTGCGCTAATGCTATTCATTTAACAGATGTGCCGAAAACCATTAAGGAATTCGCAAGAATTACGGACGACGGAGGAACCCTTCTTGTAAATACTGCGTATACACGCGATCATGCATATCCTGAAGGATCAGAAATTTCATGGGGTTCCCTTCCTATATTTGCAAAAAGAATTGCGAAGGAAAAACACGGAATAACGGATATTCCCAAACCTCTTCAGCTTCAAGCTTATACGCTTGGAAATTATCTTGATATGCTAAAAGACGCTGGATTTATAGTTGAAGAAGCATATCCTTCGGTAGTACATATGAAGCGTGAAGATTTAGAAGCGATTTGCCGTTATGACGAATTTGCCAAAGGCGCGTTGCCCGGCGTTGAACTCGATCTGGCCAAAAAACTTCTTGTCGACGCAATCAACCCGACTCTGGAAAGAAGAGGTTCTAATAGCTTACCCAGGGGTTGGGTAATTATAAAAGGAAGAAGAGTTCCAAGATCTACAAAATTATGGTAGAGGAAATTTAGCGCAGAGTGTTTTTACTTCCTTTTTGATTTCTAATAGTTTCTTGTTTTTTGCGATTCTTTTCTTAAAATCTTTCCAAAATTCAGTTCGTTTAATTTTGTCAGCAGGTAATATTTCACCCTCTATTTCATCTATAACATCGTTAATCCATTTGGCAATCTTAACCATCTCCGCTTCTTTCATGCCGCGCGTGGTAATAGCCGGAGTGCCAAAACGAATTCCTGAAGGATAAAAAGGAGGCATCGAATCATTTGGAACCGCGTTTTTATTAACTACAATTCCCGCCACCTCCAAAGCATATGCGGCCAGCGCTCCATTAACCCCGATTGAATCGGGGTTAACTTTCTTATTTGACAGATCAATCAAAAGTAAATGATTATCAGTACCGCCGCTTACAAGGTTGAACCTCGATTTAATTAATTCTTCGGCCAAAACTCTTGCATTTTTAACAACCTGCTCTGAATATTTTTTAAACTCAGGCTGATCCGCTTCCAATAATGCAACCGCAATCGCAGCTGTTTGATTATCATGCGGTCCACCCTGTAAACCAGGAAAAACTGCCTTATCAATTTTATCTGCCAGTTCCGGGTCTTTTTTTAGTCCTTTTTCTGTCACCATAACTATAGCACCTCTTGGACCTCTTAAAGTCTTATGAGTTGTAGTCATTACGATATGAACATATGGAACTGGACTTGGATGAACTCCTCCCACGACTAAACCTGCAATATGGGAAATATCTGCCAAAAGATAAGCTCCTACTTTGTCTGCGATTTCTCCAAATCTCTTAAAATCTATAATCCGGGGATAAGCCGTAGCTCCGCATACTATTATACTAGGCCTTTCTTTCAAGGCTAGTTTTTCAACCTCATCATAATCAATCAATCCATTTTCATCAAGAAAGTAAGGAATAACTTTAAAATATTTCCCCGAGATTGAAACAGGAGATCCATGCGTTAAGTGCCCTCCGAATGCAAGAGATAATCCCATTATTTTATCTTTTAAAGGCTCCAAAAGCGCAAGATAAACGGCTGTGTTTGCCGGAGATCCGGAATATGGCTGTACATTTGCATGTGGAACACCGAATAATTTTTTTGCTCGTTCTTGTGCTAATATCTCTACACTATCGATTAAAGTATTTCCCTGATAATATCTTTTCTTAGGATATCCTTCTGAATATTTGTTATTTAGAACAGAACCGAGAGCTTCTAATACTGCTTTGGAAGCATAATTCTCAGAAGGAATCATCTCAAGAACTTCTTCTTGTCTTTTCTCTTCTTCTTTTATAAACTTGTGAATTTGCGGATCAACCGATTTTAAATTCTTCATATTTATTAAGTTAAAGGGTGGCAATCGTGGAAGGACTCCCGACAGCGCGGGTGTTCGTTCGAACTTGAGAGATTAGAACGAGCACTGGCGCGGGAAGGAAACGATTGACAGGACCCTTATTCCTCTTTCTCTAAATCTATAAACCTGAATTTTATTCCCTCTGATTCTCCAAATTCTTCTTTTATTACCCTTTTGAACTGCGAATAATCCGGAAAAAATGTATCTGCGCCAAAATCTCCTTCTGCTACTGTCAAGTATAGCCTATCAACAACCCCTTTTTCTATTGCCTCCTTGAAAATCTCTCCTCCTCCGAATATAAATATTTCCGAAGAACCCTGACTTTGCTTGGCTTTTTCAATTCCATCAGTAAGTGCCGGAACAATCTCAACCTCCGGAGAATAAAAACTTACATTTTTCACTCTCTGCGGATCTCTTGTAATCACAATACTTGCTCTGTCAGGTAGAACTCTTCCAATTGATTCAAACGTTCTTCTGCCCATTATAAGCGGATGACCGCGCGTAAGCCCTCTCATCCGTTCAAAATCCTCCGGAATACGAAAAAGAAGATCATTATTTTTTCCTATCCCTCTTTTTTCATCCATCGCCGCAATAATACTAATTAAACTTTCTTTCATTCAAAATCCCCCTACTACTGTAACTTCTCCTTTAATCGGTGGCCATGGATTGTAGTTTTCCAGTGTAAAATCTTCGTATTTAATATCATCAATATCTTTAAGTTTTGGGTTTATTTTCATTGTCGGAAAAGGCCTTGGCTTTCTCTTAAGCTGCTCTTTAACCTGATCAAAATGATTACTGTAAATATGCGCATCTCCAAAAGTATGCACAAAATCTCCCGGCGGATAACCGGTAAGGTGAGCAAAAATCATCGTAAATAACGCATAGCTTGCTATATTAAACGGAACTCCGAGAAACATATCCGCACTTCTTTGATAAAGCTGGCAGGAAAGTTTTCCATTTATCACATTAAATTGAAAAAGAGTATGACACGGCGGAAGAGCAACTGATTTTCCCTTCCCCGCCATCTCGTAAACGAATTCCGGATTCCAAGCCGAAATTACAATATGCCGTCTCTCCGGCGTTTTTTTAATTTTCTCAATTGCCCACTTTACCTGATCAATCTTGCGTCCATCCGATGCCGGCCATCTTCTCCACTGAACTCCATAAACTGGTCCTAATTCTCCAAATTTTTCCGCAAACTCCCTATCATTTTTTATTTTTTCAATATATTGCTCCTTTGTTAATTTGGGATTTGGGATTTGGGATTTGGGATTTTGCGCTTCCTTAAAGCGCTTGTATCCCCAGTCATCCCAAATGTGAACATCATTGTCAACCAGATATTTAATATTGGAGCTTCCTTTGAGGAACCAAATCAGTTCATGTAAAATCCCGCGAAGAAATACTTTTTTAGTGGTAAGAAGAGGAAAACCCTTTGACAAATCAAACCGGATTTGCCTACCGAATACGCTTTTTATCGTAACTCCCGGATTATTAAACACAGATTTTTTAAACCCATTCTCCATCACATCCTCTAATAGATCTAAATACTGATATTCCTGATGCTTGTTCATAATAAGCCAATACTACCAATTACAAATAAACAAATCAATTATAAATTATTTAATTTCTTACTCTTTTTTGTGCTTCAAATAATAGCACTCACAATTTTCACAATTTCTTTTCCTTCAGTCATAATATCTTTCATCCGAGGTTTGAAAGACGGATTTACATCTGAAATTAATCTCAGCCAGTAATTAGTTTCTTTTCCTTCTTTTCTTACTATTGCATACTTTGCAATAAAATCTTTTCTGCTATCCACCCCATCTGCTTCTTGATCATTCGCTCCCATAGAAGTTGAGGAACGAGTTATCTGATCTATAAGTACAATATTTTCTGGAGTCTTTGGAAGTTTTTTAACTAGGTTTATAACTCGAATTACAAACTGATAAATCCTCTCATGAATGTCTCTAATTTTATTTTCATTTTGCATTCTGTAATTGATTGGTAATATTTGTTTATTAAATTATTTGTTTATTTTATACTTGGCGCTCTTTACGCCGAGTGGTAACTCTTCCCCCCTGCCACTGTCCGCGGTACTTACTTCCCCCGCCTTTTATCTCATGGAAAATTACATGGACAAATCTTGCCCCCATCTCAATTTCTACAGTTACGGGTCCTTCATTTTTAAGCCCGAACGTAAGTTCGCCTTGATATCCGGGTTGAATTGGTCCTGTTCTGATAAACAATCCCGAGCGGAAAGTCGTAGTTCTGGGAATAATTACTGCCGATAAATTAAGAGGAAGATTTATTTTTTCAATTGTTTTGACCAGATAAAAATCTCCCGGCTTTATCTTTATACTGCTTGGTTTTTCCGCATTATAAACTTTAACAGATTTAACATCGGGAGTTTTTCGATGCGTTTCTCCTAGAAGTGCACTACCAGAAATTTCAAAAACTTCTCCAAGACGCAAATCAAATCCTGTCCCCTCAGGATTATTTAATTCCCTATCAGACAAACCCTCAACAAGCTTTTTTGTTTTAACAAGTTGTAATAATTTTTTTGGACCAAGTATCATAAATTTACAATTTTTAATTTATAATTTTTATTGAATTTTTAATGCTTTAAAATTAAGATTTGATTGAAAATTTAAAATTTTCTCAATACATACTACTTAATACTTGCTACATGTTTCAGAATTTGCTCTGAAACATCTTCGATCGACTGCTCTCCGTCAATCACAGTTATCTCATTACTAAACTTATTTACCAACCAGTCATATCCTTCTTTTATTTTTTTTAATTTTTCTTTTGTTTCATAATATTCCTTTTTCTTGCTCATCTTCAATAGTCTTTTTATTGCAGTCTCTTCGGAAACTTTAATATAAAAAGTGATATCCGGAACAATAAACTGGTGATACATTGATAAAATACTTTGAGCAGTCAGAAGCATTTCATTGTTACTTAAGGCTTTCGCATCTTCAATCTTATCCAGAATTCCATAAACAACAGATGACCAAAAACACCGATCTGTAATTACTATTTTCCCATCTCTTAAGAATGGTTCTACCGATGTCTCCATATGCACTACGCGGTCTGCGACAAATAAATATTGAAAAGCCGTAGACGGAATTTTAATTTTATTTTGCAAAAATTCGTGAATGAGTGTACCTATCTGATCTTTTCTTGTGGGTTCTTTTGTCAGAACAGCTTTTCTACCCTTTTCTTCAAAATCGTCTTTTAATCTTTTTACCAGAGTCGTTTTTCCGCTTCCGTCAATTCCCTCAAAAGCAATATAAATTCCTTTATACGGATTTCTCCTAAAATCAATATCAAACTCGACATGATACTTCATAATTTCAGCGTTTAGTGATTAGAGAATAGCGTTTAGTTATCCGCAACTATACCCTATACGCTATTTTCTAAACGCTGTATCCAAACGGTTATCTTTCCTCATGAATCTTGCTCTCATCCGGGCCTTTTTGAAAAGCGTATTTTGCCTTTCTTTTCTTTGTATAGGGATTTTCGGCCACACTTGATAATTCTTCAAAAGTCATGGCGCAAATTCTCATCCCACACGTTAGGCTTATCGCCATTCTTCCCAAATTTCCTAATTCCAAAACCGGATTTCCGTCCCAGCCCGGATCAAAAATGCTCGCAGTTGAATGGACTACAAGTCCGAGCCGTCCAAGAGATGACCGGCCCTCAAGTCTTCCCATCAGATCCGGTGCAATCTTAACAGTTTCCAAAGTCACAGCCAGAACAAAATCCCCCGGCTGCATTATAAACTTCTCACCATCTTTAAGTCTGATAACTTTGGTAATTTCATTACTATAATCTTTTTTGGCAGGATCTATATAGGGATATCGGCTGTAATCAAAAATTCTAAATGTATCTCCCAGCCGAAGATCTATAGAGCAAGATCCAAGTTGAGTCTTTAAATCAGGAGTAGGTTTAATGACAATTTTCCCGCTTTTCAGCGCTTTTTTAAGATCTTTATCCGATAGTACCATATTAAAATTTTAATGATGAAATCGCGTCTGACGCGACAAAACCATAATGGAAGTATAACAAACTAATTTTCCATTTTCCATACACCGTTTTCCATTTGCGATTTTGCCCTTGACAAGTAAATAAATTTATTCTACTATTTATATAGAACTTATTTATTAAATGGCAAAAAAAGCAAAAACAAATCAAGGAAGGCTAATCGGACTATTCATTCTATTTATATTAGTTACTGCACTTCTTTTAACTGTCATAATCGCCCAACAGCAGACCCGGGAAAAAAGCCAGGCGGCATGGCTACCACCGGATGGCGGAGGATCCGCATACCGAAAACCTCCATGTTATTTCAGGTTTGATATTCCAGGTGAAGTAGTAGAGCCTCCGGGCTATGGAGATGTAAATGGAGACGGTAAGGTAGACCCAACTGATGCACTTTTAGTTCAGCGTGTTGTTGCAAGGCTTCCAATCAGTATTCCTGAATATAGACTTAAGTACGCTTATGAAGCAGGCGATGTAAACGGACAGCCATATAAAATAAGTTCTAAGTACGATCTGGATGCTGCTGATTCACTCATGATACTAAGATACGCAGCAAAACTTGAAAACGGTTTTGCTGCTTGCCATTATACATCAGGCCTTTTTAAGGTTAACTAGAAATAAGTTTTGACATAATGGCGAAAAAAGCAAAAACAAATAACTCAAGACTCTTCGGACTCCTCATACTATACGACTAATATCCCTGCAGTAATTAATATAACAGTCCCCCCATCGGGCATAAAAAATCTTGGTCTTCGCAAACAGTAATGTCATAACGATACGGGATCGTCGCATTTCACTGTATTCCAACAATTCAGCAATTTAACAATAGAACAATCCAACAATAAATACATTTTTTACTATTGACAAATTAAGTTAATCTAATCTAGTCTTAAATTGGTGAAGGATTTTTTAAAGAGGGTATCCAAATTTCTCTTAACTGCGAATTTATCAAGAACAAGAAGTATAATTGTTCTTCTTATCATCGCCGCCGCAATTCCGCTCACTGTTGTAATGTCACAACAGCAACAGGAAACCCGCCAACACGCCTCGCAGCCAAATGAAAACGCATTATATTGTGATTCATCTGATCCTCATTGGATATATAATTGGCTGCAAGGTAGGGTGATGAGATATAAGGATTGTGGAAAATCGAGTATCTGCGCAACAGATGGTTATGGTGGGGATGAAAACACTACTTGTAAATATTCTGCTACGGGGATAGGTGTCAATATCTATAACAATACTAATAATCAGATAACTTCCAATTATACATTTTTGCGTAGTAAAAATGGGAAGAATACTATAGTAGCAATTCGTTCATCTACCATACCTCCTAGGGTTGCAGGAATATTATCGGTGGAGACAGATTTGGAAGGACCAGATAAATCTTCTAAGTTTTTACTAAGATACGATGAGCCAGACCCAGACAAACCTCCCCGAACGTTGTCTGCTCCTGCATCTGACGAACCCCTTGAATTAGGAAGAGAAGTACTATTTAACGTATACTTTGAACAGATCGGCCCCCAGCCCCCAGAATTCACAAGCTGTGAAAGCGGTGGTGGCATGTGTATTCCAATGTCTAACTGTAAGCCTGGATATCAAAAAGAATTAAGCCAGCAGAAATGCTCCGTTGGACTTAGTTGCTGCTATCCTAAAGGCGTAATCACCACCCAAGCCCCCCAGCCTCCCGGCGGTGGCGGTGGCGATGGCGGAGGATCGGTTACCCTAAGAGGCAAAGTCACAAATTCACAAACTGGAACAGGTATACCCAATGCAATTATTAACCAAGGTCAGGAAATCTTTCAACCGGAAAATAGAGAGTGTCATATAGGAACAGCTGAAACAGATGGTAATGGAAATTTTTCATTTTCTACACGAGCAGACCAAGCTTTTTGTATGCGCGCACCGCAAATCACAGGCTTTGATGGTCCAGACAAATCCTACGAATGTCAAATCGCGGGAAAAAAACAAGATGATCTTAATTGCACTATGGCAGGATATGGCTATGGTCTTGATCTAGCTTCTGATGAATCTTACAACTTTTCCTACAGTCCGAAATCCTCCTCACTGCCCATTTCATCACCTATCCCAACCGCCACTCCTGTCACAACACCCTCGAAGGGAACTATTAATGCAGAAATTTTTAATGACAGGAATAAAAATGGGATGAAAGATAGCGGTGAACCGGGAATAAATAATATCAAGATATCCTTAGTAGACGGCCAGTCCGGAAGCACATATGACGAAAAACAAACAGATTCAGCAGGAAAAATCCGTTTCACCAATCTTCCTTATGGCATATACCAAGTGGTTCCTACTACACCTTCCGGATACGATTTGGCCGAGGGAGAAAATTGGTTCAAATCTGTTAACGTTTCCAGTTCAATACCCACAGCCAATGTTAACTTCAGATTGATATCTAAACCAACTTTGCCCTCTACTCCTACCAATACTCCCACCCCTACTCCAACCACCGCTCCCAGAGTTAATACTCTTAATATAAACTCTTCTCCTGTAACCGGTATAAAAATTACCAGTCTCAATGTCCACTCGGGGGGCTATCCCGGCGGCATAACGAACTATACCAAAACATCCTCCAGCACTATTGATGCCCGGCTTGATGCTCCTGATACTTTCGTAAAAGATGGGATAACATATCATTTCAGCTCTGCCTCGGGGTGTCAAATCGGTAGAGATGCAGACGACACTGATAACTATTGCTATGTTCGTGTCACGGGAAACACAACGCAAAATGTCACCTTTACATATACCCGCTAATAGCACCACCTCAATCAAGACTCCCATTCCTGTTCCAATAGTAAAATCTCTTATTTGCGGTAATCATGGCCGATACAGATGGGAATGAAATATCGATTCTACTGATGCTCTTTGGATAGACAGATATCTACAAAATCTTCCTGTTCCTGAAAAACTCGATCTAATCTTTTAATACTTGACATAAATCTGTCTTTAAATGCTATACTTCATTTTATGAAGAAGAAAAATAATTTGACAGCTGAAAAGACTCCTCTTAGAAAGATTGAAAAATCGCTGAGAGTAGAATTGGTACGACTTGAAGAAAGGCTAGAAAAGAAATTTGTAACTAAATTTGACTTACAGGAAACGGAAGAACGGATTGACAAAAACGCTACGAAGTATAAAAATGAAATACTCACAAAGCTAGATGGGATTATTGGAGAGCAAGAAACTATGCGAGAAGACAGGACTATTGGCGCATATCAAACTTCAGAACTTAGAGAGAAGGCAGAAAATCATGAAAAGAGAATTACGAATCTTGAGCATATTCAAAAAACAGCATAATCAGACGATAACCTGCCTCTAAAATGAAAGAGCTTCTGATTTTTGAAAAAATCTGGAAAATATTTGTTTTCAACTATTGACAAAGTATCTTGCTCTGATTTATTCTTGTAGTAATGGGAAACCCTTTGAAAAAGGTATTTGAATTTATTTTAACTTCCGGTTCATCAAAGGCAATAAGCATAATTGTCATCCTTATCATCGCCGCCGCAATCCCTCTTACAGTCTTTATTTCCCAGCAACAACAGGAAACCCGCCAACACGCCGCCACCACCCTTAAAATCTCAGGCGATGTATTTATAGACTCAAATGGAAATAGGGTAAAAGACTCAGGCGAGTCAAATTATGCCGGCGCTACTGTGAAACTCAGATCCAAATCTTCCATCTCAACATGCAGCACTTACGGGGACATTAGAACAGCAATTTCTTCTTCCTCCTCTCCCGGCTATTCATTTACAGGTCTTGCAGAGCCTGCTGAAGAAGTCGATTATTACGTACTCCTCACGCTACCTTCTGGTTATACTATCACTAACCCCACAACTGCCGCCCTTTGCTCAGGCTCGGATTACTATATAGTAGAAACCCTAACGACCCAGGATGGAACCCGAAATTGGGGAATAAAGTCAGTCCCCCCAACCGACATCCCCGCCGTTCTCCATGTATATTCAGAAGATGAGGTTGGCCTCATTACAGGTGTTGCCATAACCGGTACCCAGGCTGGAACAGGCGGCTCAACAACTTACACTATAACAAGCTCAAATCCAATCAGCACCACCCTAACAGCACCATCAACAGAAGCAAGCGGAAAACTCTATTCTACATGGTGGGGATGTGACTCACATAATGACACTAGCCATACCTGTACTATAAGTGTGGCTGTTGGAAACACAGATTATGTAACTGTGGACTACGCTTCAGCTACCCCAACTCCCACCCCAACAACTGATCCAAATACCTATACTATCTCAGGGAATGTATTTATAGATTCAGATGAAGATGGGATAAAAGATGCAGATGAGTCAAATTATGCCGGTGCCACTGTAAAACTACGGGTTGAAAACAGCTTATACAGAAACTGTGATAACAGCCCTCTCATTGGAACGGCAACCTCTTCTTCTTCCTCTCCCGGCTATTCATTCCCGGGACAGCAAGAAACTGAAGAAGGAGAAGATTATTATATAATCCTCACAGTGCCTTCAGGCTATACTCTCACTACGACGGGTTATCCCAATTGCTCAGGCAATGATTACTATCTACTACTAACCTCCTTAAATTCTACTGCAACAGTAAACTTTGGAATAAAGTCAGTCCCCCCAACCGACATCCCCAGTTCTTCCTGTACGAATGGGACTGTAAGCGGAACCGTATGGCGTGACGACAACTGGAGCGGAACTCAAGATGAGGGAGAATCTGGATTTAGCTCATCACAACAGCTGCTTCAATTATATAATAAAACTACGGGCACGACTACCATGACTTCACCAAATGGAGGATCATATCAATATACGGGTTTATCTACACTCCCCGGAACAGATTATTATCAACTTAATTTCTACACTCCAGAAGGTTATTACAGGACAACGACAAATGGCGGAATTGATAATCGATTTAATCTTATTTCTCCCAACTGTGATAGAGTAGAAAACTTTGGCGTGAGTACTAGCAGTGCTCCTCCTTGTACTTCCGGAGAACAATATACAGCATGTGAACCGGATGCAGATACCTGTAATGGATCCGGCACGCAAAGCCTTACATATACCACACGACCGGATGGTCAGGCATGCGCACAAGTAACTATACCCGATTTATTGTGCACTATAAATCAAGATCCTCCTCCCAATAACTGTACTGATCCCAATGTTTGCGTAGATCTGGCATGCGTGGTACCAACCGTCACTCAAACCCCAACCCCAACCATCACTCCCACCCCGGAATCAAGCTGTCCTTTGAAAAACAGAGGAGATGCAAATTGCGATGGAAGTATAAATCTCCTTGACTTTAACATCTGGAGAGATGAATTCTTAAGGGTAGCAGACACTACCTCATCAAATTTTGACGGCAGTACCGAAGCAAATCCAATAACACTATTGGATTTCAATATATGGAGGGATGGATTTCTGGATCCTTCTCTGCAACATTAAAATTTGATAAAATTAACTTATATTAAATATGATTGAAACTATAAAACGATTTAAATTCCAAATAATCATACTGCTTATCATTACAATAAGTATTCCGCTTACGCTTATACAGCTTTCCCGCCAGCAGGAAACCCGGTCAAGAGCAGAAGTGGGGACGTCTATATCGCTTGCTCTTAATCCGCTCACGAGCACCCAACAATTAAATACAGAGTTTGATGTTGCGCTAACATTGAATACCAATACCAATAATGTGTCTTCGGTTGATATAACAATTACTTTTGACTCATCTATTTTAACTTTAGTCAGCTTTACACCTTCATCAACATTTTCTACAATAATCAATGACTCAACCATAGTGGGTACCTTACATTATGTAGGAGTAAATCCGACAAGCACTCCAATAACAGGTAGTGCCGTAAGTATTGGCTCTCTGAAATTTAGAGGAACGACAGCCGGAACAGCAAATGTCGTCTTTAACAATATCCAGGCAACCGCTCAGGGAGTAAGTGGATGGCTTCCAATTGATGAGGCCAATACGCTAAACGGTTCGTACACTATCACAACCGATGTCGGTCCAACCGCAACTCCAACTATTACTCCAACCGTTACCCCAACTCCAACCGTTACCCCAACTATTTCTGCAGGCAATACAGTCTTTGTTTTAAACATCGGACTGGATGGATTAGGAACTACAGGTGACAATGTAGCCCCCTTAAACCACAGCGGATCAAATAAGAACCCTCTCCGCCCAACAAGAAATGTAACAGTACAGGTATGTAACGCCGGTGATGATAATTGTAAAACAACTAATAATTGGGTAACTTCCAAAACCGGAGCGGTAACTTATGATTCAAATACTTCTTCCAATAGTTACGGCAGATTTACAGGAAATGTAGATATGGGAAATCTGGCAAGCGGTAATTATGATATATATATAAAATCCGGCGGATATCTTAGAAGACGTGTGACCCAGGCTACAATAACTGGGCAGAATAACATAAATCAGATTCGTCTTGTTACGGGTGATATCGACGGAAATAACGCAATAAATATTCTGGACTACAACATATTTATCGCTTGTTCCATCTATAATAGAGGTGCTACGGCACTATGCACGGATGCCTATAGACCGCTTGCAGATCTTAATGATAATGGGCCGATAAATGATATAGATTACAATCTGTTTATCAGAGAACTTTCCGTCCAAAACGGAGAATAGCGTTGATTTGTAGTATTGGAAATTTGTAGTATTTATAGTATTCTAATATTATGTCCAGACGAACTATCATATTAATAATAGTGCTTACAGCCATAACTGCGGTTTTGCTGGCTTTGGCTTTAACGCAAAGGAAAAAAGTCCCCACTACAGTAACACCGCAAAAACCGCAGGCTCAAGTCGCTTATGCCAGTACTACACTTGAAATAAGCAGTAGCCCCGTTTCTTCTTCATCTCAATCTGCCAAATCTTCTTACACTACAGATGTCACAATTGATACAGGAGGCGATAAAGTCACAGCTGTTCAGCTGGAACTGAAATATGATCCAAAAGCTATCTCCAATGTAGCAATGAAACCGGGTTCATTTTTCACAAAACCGGCAGAGTTGATTAAAAAAGTAAACAGCAAAGACGGAACCGTATCATACGCCTTGGGAATTAATCCCGGAGAAAAAGGAGTAAGCGGCACAGGAATAGCTGCGACAATCACATATACTGAAATCGGTCAAACGGGAACATACACTCAGATTAATTTCCTTCCCAAAACTCTGGTATCAGCAGAAGGAAATGATAAATCAGTTCTTAAAAAATCAATCGGAGCACTCATCATGTTAGGAGGAAACAAAACTACTACTACTTCCGTGCCAAGCGTAAAACCTGCAGTATCAGGAACAGCTACTCCGCGAACTACAAATTCTCCGTCAAATCCTTTTCAATAACTCCCCTTTTTCCAAGCCACACTTTTTATAAGAGGTGCGTATAAATCATCTTCGATATCTATTTTTAAACCTTGTAACTCTTTTTCCGTAGGATTTCTAGACTGGAAATTGACAAATGGCACACCTTGCCTGCCGGCAGACAGGTCTTCGATAATTGCAATTGGAGTCTGTTCATTTCCTTCACCCATTACTCCGACTGCCGAGGCTGCCAGACTATCAGCAACATTTAATTTTTCTGCCTGAAGCTTTCTTCCGAAAATATCCGGCTTTCCGATATAACTATTGAGTGCTTCAAAACCGCTATGCGAAATCGCAACGCCTGTAACCCCCCAGCGAAGCGGTGTCGTCTTACTGTCTGTAATAATAACTCCGACCTTTTCAAGGTTGAACCTCGATTTGAGCCATATTCTAATCCGATTGACAGATTTTTGCGGATCCTTGGGCCATAGAATATAAAATCCATTTCCGTTTGACTCATCAATTCCCGCTGAGGCGGTAAAGATACCGCGTTTGATACTAATTGAAAAATCATATTTACTCATGTGTCTTGGCAAATATAATTCTGCTTCTTTTTTGACTAATTCATCTTTAGTCGTCCCGCCGATTTTTACCATACGCCCTTCGCAGATCGAAATAATCTTGGAAGTTACGGCAACTATTGATTTATCTTTTAAACTTTTAATATAGCGATCTAAAATCTGAAGTATATCTTGATCCTTATGGGTAATTTTGTGGGTTCTAATCGGAGTAACTTTCATTTAAGCTCTTCAACCGTCCATGAATCTCCGGCTCTTTTGACATAAACCGGAGTAACAGAGATTTTGGGGAACATCATCCGGATTAGCTCTGCTGATTTTAAAATATCTTTCTTATGCTGATCTTCATCGACAGGATTTCCTGCGCAATCTTCATGACCTGAAACAACAATATTTTCGGAATGATGCTTCTCTGTGGAAATTTTTATCTTTTTTTCTATAGAATCAACAAGATATTGATCCAGATGATCTCCTGCCAATTGCCCAACTAAACCCGCTTCAGTTATAGCATCTGCGTATTTGACTCCGAATTTTTCTCTTCCCCACTTGGCCACTGCGCATTCAGATCTTCCGTCCATGCATCCAACACTTGTAAAAAATGTTTCACCTACCTGTGACATAAAAATTATGGTACAACAAACTTAATAAATTTGCAAATAGAAAAGATTCTGCTATAATTATAGGCTATGTTAAAAGAATCATTAAGAATTTTTTCTGAAACTGAAAAACCTGTGATCACAGTTAATTTTCTCTTGAGAGATAATCTCTCCGAATGGGCAGATGAGGCAAGAACCATTTGGCATGCTACCGAAGCAGCGGGTAATCAAACTCTAGTTCAGGATTGCGGAGATTCAAGAACTATATTGCCCATGCCTGATACTATAGTTGAAATCAAATGTATAGCAACCGGGAAACCAGATCATGAACCTCAAAAAAATATTCTTGAGAGTCCTGGAATTGCCAGAGTTGTTGTTATGGGACACTTTGACGGAGAAACTGCGAAGGTTAAAAGAATGCCTAAAGGGTGCGGTGGACTAGCGGCAAAAGAAGAAGATGAGCTCAAATCGCAACAGTTAGCAAGCAATCTTGACTATTATATTAGAAATAATCTATCTCATCCTGATCCAATTGTACAAGCGCTTATCACTGCAAAAAGTATGTTCGCGTGCACCAATAAGCCTATTTTGGCAGCAGCCCAAGATCACAGATCAGGAGAAATATACCCAATCGGTTTATATGCTACATATACTGACGGGGAACGAGGACCTGATTATGATGAAGCAGGCTTATTTGCGCGAAAATCTGTTATTTTATGTATGGATAAGAAAACATATGATCCGAAAAAGTTTTATGCTACGGGCATTCCTACTCTAACAGATGATAAATTTCCTCAATACAGTCAATTTTTAAGCGATGGGCATGAAAATGTAAAAAGATTGAAAATTAAATATCAAAATCTATACGAAACTTCAAGAGTCCAAGACCCACTTATTATTGACTACTCCCCAAGTCTTATTCCGTTTTCCACACGCTTCCCTGAACTAGGAGAAAAACCGGGAAGAGTATTCGGAATTTTCGCAGGTTACGAATTTAAAACTTCTTCGTCTCAAATTGAATATCCAATTATGCAATCATTAAAAAACCACAGAAAGAAAGGAAAACCATTCGCAAGCACAAATACTATTTTAATTGATACCGAAAATTATACTGATTCTGGTGAACTAGCCAGACAATTACTTGCGGAAAGCAATGTGGTTCGGGAATGGGCTGCAATCACAGAACATAAATTAATAATTTCTGAAACTTCTAATGGAATAATAACACAAATCGAAGAATTTAAACCAAATCTTTAATCTTGTGGGTCGCGATAGAATCGAACTATCTACCTCTTCTTTACGCGCCTTGCCCGCTTCGCCAAAGCTTCAGCGAGGCGAGCCAAAACCAGTGGGTGACGATGGAGTCGAACCATCCACCTCTTCTTTATCCTCCTTCGCTAAAGCTTCGGACGGACAAGTCAGAAAAGCTATTTGTGGGCGATAATGGGATCGAACCATTGACCTCGTCTTTATCAGAGACGCGCTCTACCACTGAGCCAATCGCCCAAGGGCTTTTATTCTATCAAATCCCACACCTCTTGTGGAACTTTTCCTTTTATCTCCTTGCCGCTTGGTTCTCCTTCACGTGTCCAGACCAGACAATTCAATAAAATTTCCTGTATCAATCTTAATTTTTTAAGTTCGGTAAGCATTTTTTGTGCCTGTTTTGGATTATTTCCAACAAATTTGTAATAAAGAGCAACGAGCTGATTAAGTCTGTTTGAAACCGCCTGATAAGTAGCAATTATTTTCCCCTGTCTTGAGCGTTTTTGGTATGTCTTAAACTTTTTTAGATTCTGCCACTCCCCTGCTCTTACTTCTATATCCAGATCCATTTCCTTCTCGGAAAATCCCCCATCACCTTTTTCCTGATTAAATTTATCAGTTTCTGGATTGTTCATTTTTACCCTTACCAATTCTTCTAAAAATTTCTCCGCCACCGGCGACAATGGCTCCCGCTGCCAATAATTGCCAGCTCGCAAGAAGTCCGATAACTCCTGCGATTATTCCGCCATTACGCGCATATTCTCCAGTTTTCTCTATAAAATTTGACCGTCTTTCTTTGTTATTCATTTTCTCGCCTTTCTTCGATATTATTTTCTTTTTGTACGTAAAAATCCAAAAATGCACCGCCCATAGAAAATAAACCAACAGTTACGCCTGCAACAATCAACTCATGCGAAATTCCTGCAGCCGCCGCCCCCACTACACCTAGAACCCAGAATTCATTTCTTAATAGTATGGAATCAGGCTTATCCGGCCCCGGATTTCTCATTTCTCTATTCTCTTTATTTCCCATAAAACTGGAGGCGCGAAGGGGACTTGCACCCCTGAATGACTGTTCTGCAAACAGCTGTGTTAGCTACTTCACCACCGCGCCCTATAGCCTCAAGTATATCATAAACTAGCGATTAACGACTAGCCGTTTAGCAATTGGATAAAAATCTTCTTCTTGTAATCTAACAAAATCGCCAATTCGCACGCTGAATGCATGAGAAATTAAACGAATAACTCAGGGAGATTCCCCGCCATGGCGGGGAGGGAGTGAAATCACCTGAGAAGAGAGTTTAATTTCGAAAGCATGAAACAAGACTTGGCGAGAACTTTTGGTACTTTTGTCGATACAAAAGTACAGAGAAGAATTTTATCTTACAATGAAGCTAATTTCAATTGCAGTAAAACCTTTTCTCTGGATTTTTTCTATAACTGGTGGTACATAAGAAACATTTGGATTCTCATCAAGATTTTCGATATAAAATACTGTATTTCGATAAGTATCAGGAGTCGGAGAAATTATAAGGGGTAAAATCTTCTTTGATGTCTCATCGTCAAACAATGATATAAATGCATAAGGCGAAACAATTTTTTCTTTAAAATAATTCAAAGTATCAGCTATCTCTTTTTCATTTAATTCAAGCTGATTTGATATTTTTTCGATAATGTCTTGAACCTTATCTTTTGTAACCAAGTAACCTTTATCGGGTTTTATAATCTTTATTGCAGGTGTGTAATCAAACTTAAGCGAAGACACTTTTTCTCTATTGACTATAAATGATCCGTTCTCTCCCAAACTGATAGAATACCCTTTGGCCGGACTATAATTTGTATTTAGAGGATAAATGGGCGTCGTTGAATAAATATTAACATTTTTTCCTTCCTGTCCATATAGATATAGCGGGCTGTCAGTACACGTTCCTTGTAGTTCCTTTTTGGTATTTTTCCAACATTGAATAAATTTAGGATCTACCTCAAAATCTAAATCCCAATTGTAGTAAACACCGACTGGATAATTGGTCCCAAGCAATTCGTTGCATTGCCTAGCAGCCATACTTCTACAAGTAGTATCAACTTTTTTATCGCTCGGATCAGATTGCTGAATATTCCTTTTTGGAGCAAGAGATGGTTTCAATTCAAAAGTCTGTAACTGAAGTTGATTTTTGGATCCATCAGTAGAATTTTGTGCCAAACTCAAGGAGGAGAAAAAATTTTGCGGTTTTATATCTACCAGTTGTACGATTCCCGTACCCAAATTAAAATTATTTTTACTTCGCGCTGCTGTATCGTATAAATATATGGCGTTTAGTGATTGACCATACTTACTTCCCAGATTTCCAAGCGCTGAATCTGAATTAATTTCATCAACAACAATATATTTATTTATAGATGTCACTGCTATAATATTTGGTAATGTCGTAGAATTACTTATAGAATTGTCTGCGACACCGCTAGTATCTATTTTTTCTGACGTATTTGTACTTAAATTATAGATATAAGTTCCATTTAAAGCATCATTTTTTGACAACAACTTGTAGATAATATTTCCTGTTAGTATGTCCCAATTGGGATCTGAATATATATCATTGCTATTTGTCGAAAGAATTTTCTTTTTTTGCTTTGTAGCAAGATCGAATATTTCAATAGTATTTGAGGACAATATTGCTCTTCTGAAACCATCAACCTCAATAGTTCCCAAGCCTTTACGGCCGTCGTATCCTGCAAATAACAATTTTTCTCCATCACTTGATGCAGTAGGTTGGGTACTTATCATACCATTTGCAAGAGAAGCAATATCTTGTTTATTTGTGCCTGTTAAATCCGAGACAGACATTCCATATCCCCAGCCTGCTCCAGAGTTTGGAAGAAATCTGTCTGTAAATAATTCTCCCTTGTCTGTTATAGCAATAGGATAAGCAAGTGTGATTCCTAATCCTGAAGTCTCGTCGTATATCAGATTTTTTTGTAAAGGTTTTTGTACATCAGCTGTATATACCCGGGATTTTCCTCCAAAAAGCTGAGTACTTCCTGTAGGCGGACTAACTTCCCAAACAGCCAAATATCTGGAGCTGGGTGAAACAACATAATCATCAATCCCAAAGGTATCATCTGCTTTAATTATAGTTGTTTCTGTTTTTGCTTCGAGATTTCGAATAACAATTTCTTTACCGTAATCACTTCCATCTGTGTCTTTAATATATATAATTCTTTGCGGATCAAGTACGCGGATGTGTTTGATATTTGAAGGTAATTCTGCAATTATGCTATTCTGATTTGTTGAGAGATCTAAAACAGCAATAACAGAATTTCCTTTGATCCAATATCCATAAACAATTGAATTGGAAGCAATAAATTCATTTTTGGTATTACTTTTATCTTCTGCATTGGATGCCGGAGTTCTATCGCTCGAATTGTTACGTAAGTTTAAAAATAATCCTCCGCTAAGCGAGAGAAATATGAGTAAAAAAAGTAAAATCCACTTGGTATTTTCCGCACTGAAACTAAAAAAGCGTTTGATTAACGGTTTTTCCGAGGACAAAATTTCCTGAGTATCATCATCCATTACTATTTTATAGTAATGAAAAATAATATATACGTCAAGTTACAAGTTCAATGACAATATGATTTTCAATCAGGAGGTGGTAGGAAAACTATTTGAATAGAGTTCGTCTCGCCCTAAGTATTAGCGGGTGGACCAAGCGCTATTCGCTCCCGCTAGAGGCGGGATTCGCTTGTGGCCGAAATACACTTTATTTCAAAAATTCCAAATACTAAATTCCAAGCTCCAAATAAGCTCCAATTTTAAAAACTAAAATTCAAAACTTTTGATTCCAAATTCTAATTCCATTATTATTTGGGATTTGGTGCTTGTGATTTGAAATTTCTCCCCTTCTTTTTCAAAAAGGAGGGGAGGATTGGGTGTCTTCTCTCAATCTAAATTCGATTTCCTCAAAATTGAGAAGTTAAATTTAGAAAGGAGGTGATCCATCCCCAGCTTCGGCTAGGGATACCTTGTTACGAC